>Ga0302127_10000801_pt1 | contig 17821 bp, 10 predicted proteins | sample CB4_SCM_MG_FD_204452 | JGI IMG/M metagenome (GOLD analysis project Ga0302127, IMG submission 204452) | Marine microbial communities from Western Arctic Ocean, Canada - CB4_SCM | ecosystem: Environmental > Aquatic > Marine > Oceanic | place: Canada: Western Arctic Ocean | collected 2017-09-24
AGCCGGGACCCACTCAATAGTTGCTACATTTATTAAAGATTCCACCAAAACGGAAGGTGAACCAAAACGCTATACAGCAGCGGAACTCCGCAACAGAGAACAGGCTTTTTTTGAAGGGGTAGGCACACTCTCAGTCATTGGTCCCTATAATGTTATTGGGCCGGGAGATACTATCAACCGAAACAAAATTTTTATATGTCACCCTTCCATGGGTGACGATGAGTATGGTTGTGCTAGCAAGATCATCTCCAATCTGGCGCGACGCGCTTACCGACGACCCATTACAAATGAAGACCTGCCCATTTTTCTTAAGCTTTACGAAATTGGTAAGGCCAAGGGAGATTTTGAAACAGGTATCAGGATGGCATTACAAAAAATTTTAGTTTCACCTGAATTTTTATTTCGTATGGAGTTCGATCCTGCGGATGTAAAACCTGGCGGCGCATACGCTGTTAATGACCTGGACCTGGCAACACGATTGTCGTTTTTCCTCTGGAGCAGCATTCCCGATGAGGAACTTCTTAGTATTGCGGAACGTGGACAGCTCAAAGACCCGGCAGTACTGGCCGTACAAATACAGCGTATGCTTAATGATCCCAGATCAAGTTCCCTGGTGAAAAATTTTGCCGGACAATGGCTATTTCTTAGAAATATGGAAAGGGTTTTGCCTGATCCCGTTGCCTTTCCCAACTTTGATGAAAACCTCCGGCAGGCAATGCAGAAAGAAACCGAAATGCTTATTGAAAGTATGTTACGAGAGGATCGAAATGTAGTAGACATACTGAATTCTGACTACACTTTTCTAAATGAACGTCTGGCAAGGCATTACGGTATTGAAGGAATATTTGGTCCTGAATTTCGAAGAGTCAAGATAACTGATGATCGTAGAAAAGGATTGCTTGGGCAAGGAAGTATATTAACCGTAACGTCTTACCCAAACAGGACGGCGCCAACGATACGCGGTAAATGGGTGCTGGAACAATTATTGGGAACACCACCACCTCCACCACCAGCTGATGTACCTTCATTAAAAGATAACAAAGATACCAAGGCATTGACGATGCGGGAACGGATGGAATTACACCGTGCCAACCCTACTTGTGCCGTCTGTCATAAAGTAATGGACCCATTGGGTTTCGCTCTGGAAAACTTTGATGGACTGGGACGTTGGCGTGAAACCTCGGGTATAAGTACTTTACCCATTGATTCATCCGGAATTCTACCAGATGGGACTGCATTTAACGGACCTGCCGGCCTCCGCAAGGTATTAATCAGCAAACAAGATCTGTTTGTGGAGACGTTTACCGAGAGACTACTTACCTATGCCCTCGGTAGAGGTGTAGAGTTTTACGATAAACCAGTAATAAGAAAGATTCGCCGGGATGCATACGAAGATGACTATAGTTGGTCATCAATTATTACAGGTATAGTGAACAGTATTCCCTTTCAGATGAGGAGAACCAGTCTATGATGTTATTTAATAAATCCATGCCACGTCGTACATTTCTGAAAGGTGTTGGCGCTACAGTTGCATTGCCATTTCTCGATGCCATGATCCCGGTCTTCGCCGCTATCGGCGAAAATGATAGACCCATCCGACTGTCTTTTATTGAAGTCCCAAACGGTATCATGATGGATAAATTTACCCCCGCTACAGAAGGGGCCGGATACGCATTGACAACTATACTTGAGCCCCTTGCTCCCTTCAAAGATCGTATGCTCGTATTAAGTGGCCTGGACCAAAACGAAGCCAGACAATTTGATGGTGAACTTGGGGGCGATCACTCCAGGGCATGTGCCGCCTATTTAACCGGGACACATTGTAAGATGACCTCGGGCGCTGACTTGCAGGCCGGAATATCCGTTGATCAAATTGCCGCCAGGGAATTTGGTAAATACACTCAACTTGCATCGCTGGAAGTCGGAATGGAATCATCTGAAGTAGTGGGTGCCTGCGAATCTGCCTATAGCTGTGCCTATTACAATACCATTTCCTGGCGAACTGAAAGCAATCCTTTGCCTATGGAAAACAGACCACGAGTAATCTTTGAACGTCTGTTCGGTGAGAGCGGAAGTACAGATCCCAAGGTAAGAATGGCTCGTATGGAGGAAAATCGCAGTATTTTAGATGCAGTGATGGATGATATCTCACGTCTACGCAAACGTCTGGCTGCAGGGGATCGTGATAAAGTTGATCAATATATTGAAGCTATTCGAGATGTAGAACGACGCTTACAGGTAGCTGAATCACAATCCGATAGGGAATTACCTGAGATGGCTGGCCCGGTTGGCACACCGGAAACATTCTCTGAATTTTATAAATTGATGGCGGATTTACAGGTGCTCGCCTGGCAAAGTGATATGACAAGAGTTTGTACATTTCAGATTGGCCATGAAATGAGTAATCGGGCATACCCGGAACTGGGTTTTGGGGATTCGCATCATTCTGTAACGCATCATCAGGGTGATCCGGAAAAGATTGCCAAAACGATTCAGGTCAATATCTTCCACGCAAAAATGTTGGCCTACTTTCTCGATAAGCTGCAATCGACACCCGACGGTGAAGGTTCTTTGTTAGATCATTCTATGATGATGTATGGCAGTGCACTGAGTAATGGCAACCTGCACATATTTCATGATCTTCCCATACTGTTGTTTGCTGGTGGCGTCACCGGAATCAAAAGTGGAATGCATGTGCGGTATCCAAAAGGAACACCCATGAATAATTTATTTCTGACAATGCTCGATAAGGCAGGTGTCAAGATTGATAAACTGGGCGACAGCACAGGCAAACTGCTATTACCTTCGGTCTAGGCTGTTTCAGGAGATAATCAAATGAACATAAAACTGATACTAACAATCTCGCTATTATCAATGTGCATGTTAGCAAATAGTACAGATCTAACGGATGCAGCAAAACAAGGTGACATGGAAAATGTCATATCCCTTATTAATTCTGGTGCCGATGTAAACCAACCCTCCGCAGATGGCACCACAGCCCTCGCCCATGCCGCCTGGAGAAATGACCAGACGATGCTGGAATATCTATTAATTAACGCCGAAGCTGAAATGAATATGGCCAATGATTATGGCGCAACTGCACTCTATTTAGCTGCCGCTAATGCAGATGCATCCCTGATAGAAAATCTGCTAAAAGCAGGTGCATTACCCAATCTTGGTTTACTATCCGGTGAGACCCCGCTCATGGCCGCAGCTAATCGTGGCAGATTTGAGGCAGCGAAATTGTTACTTGATTATGGCGCAGACCCAAACATCAAGGAACAAAATCGAGGCCAGAATGCACTGATGTGGGCGGTTGCAGAAGGATATCAACAAGTAGCAGAACTACTCATTAAGCAAGGGGCTGATGTTAATGTCCGTTCTAATAGCGGGTTCACACCTTTGCTGTTTGCCGCACGGCAGGGGCATGGAGAGCTTGTCAAAAGTCTGCTTGAAGCAGGTGCAAATGTGAATGATGCCATGTGTAAGTCCGGCCCGGCAAAAAGAATTCGATATGAAGATCTTGCTGGCGCGAATAACGATAATATGGACTGCGAATCCAACTTAACTGCCCTAATGATTGCCAGTATTGGATATTTTGAAGAGGTCCTAAATATACTGTTGGAGCACGGCGCCGACCCAAATCTTATGGATAAGAACGGCAGATCTGTCCTTTACCAGGGTGTAGGCTCTCCGGTGGCAATAACCAAAGCACTCCTCAAATATGGTGCTGATCCCAATATCCAACTCCCAAAGGGCAAACAAGGTGGTCGTTATGGCAGCAGGGTAACCATGGGTGGGGCAACACCTCTAATTTCGGCAGCGTCTGTGAATAATCTCGATGTAGTATTTGCCCTATTGGATGCCGGGGCAGACCCATTTATTGCGACAGAACAAAATACTACTGCATTAATGGTGGCTGCTGGAGCTGCTGCCAGCCCTGCTGACTCTTTTACTGATGATGCAGTTGTCGCAGCTACGAATATTGTCAAACGACTGGTGGAATTAGGCGCAAATGTTAATGAGGTCGGGCCATTTGGCTGGACAGCTTTACATGCTGCTGCCTATCAAGGTCGAAATGATATTATCAGGATTCTCGTTGAAAATGGTGCCAACCCTAATATCATGGATATTTTTGGACAAACCCCGTTGAGTATTTCATATGCCTTGGTTACTGAAGGTATGGGCGACAACTACAATCAAACCCCGCGTATTTTTCGCAAAGATACTGCAGAATTATTTTTGATTTTAGGGGCAAAACCCCTGGAAGCCTCGGGTGTAAAAGTTGTCGCAGAACGGGCGATTGAGTGACATCTCTTTGTATTCAATCCTGTATTTCAGAAATCTGCTGATTCAAGGCTAAATGGACACTATCCAGCGTTTCTCTAATTGTGAATTAATAAGGGAAAAATCTCCTTTTTAAGAGAATTTATTCTCTTTTGTGTTTTCATTGACCTTAACTATATAGGTCATATAATCATCCAGATATAATAAATTTACTGTCTAAAGGGATTTGGGCTAACACTAGCTCGTGGGGGGCTCATAAAAAATGCACAAAACGTCTCAAATCCTGTTCTACAGTTGGATTTTTATCGTTATTTCAATCACAGGAAACCTCAACGCCGCAACCCAGGGATCAGATCATCGCGATACCCTCAACCAGTATTGTGTGACCTGTCACAATGAAACCCTTAAAACCGCCCGATTACAACTGGACCATTTAGATCCAGAGAATGTCAGCGAAAATTCAGCACAATGGGAAAAGGTCTTACGTAAACTGCGTAACCGACAGATGCCGCCTGCAGGCATGCCCAGACCAGATGAGCAAACCTATAATGGGTTAATCGAGTACCTTACCGCAGAACTGGATCGATCTGCGGAGATAAATCCCAATCCAGGCCGCCCTGCCCTGCACCGCCTAAACCGGTCCGAGTATGCCAATGCCATTCGCGATCTACTAGCCCTTAAGGTCGACAGCACTGCACTGCTCCCAGCGGATGACATTGGATATGGTTTCGACAATATCGGTGATGTCCTTACAATGTCACCCTTTTTAATGGAGCGCTATCTTGGTGCTGCAGCAAAAATAAGCCGACTTGCTATCGGTGATACCAACCTGCTACCCACATACCAAACCTATGAGCTGTCACGCACACTGGTGCAATTTGATCGTATGGATGAAAACCTGCCTTTTGGTTCCAGGGGAGGTTTAGCAGTACAACATCACTTTCCTGTAGACGGGGAATACCTGATTAAGGTGAAGATGCAAACAGGCCGCTTCGATCAGATCCTGGGTCTCAACAAAGACAGGCAAGTGGATATACTCCTTGATAATAAAATTATAAAACGGCTTACTATTTCCGCATCCAATCGTAGGGGTAATGCTGCAGAAATTCACGGCGAAGAAACCGCGGCAGATGACCATCTAGAGATCCAAATTCCCATCAAGGCGGGGACCCGCACAGTAGCTGCAACATTAGTTAAAGACAAGGTTAAGACTGAAGGGATAATCGCATCACCGGGATTAGGACTACGTAATCGCGAATCTGCATTTTTTGAAGGCGTGGGTGATCTGTCGATTGCCGGACCCTATAATATTGAAGGGCCTGGTATCACGCCCAGCCGTGAAAAGATTTTTAGCTGTAGACCTTCTACCAAGCAATCTGATAATTCCTGTGCCAGAGAGATTTTGACCAGGCTGACACGGCAGGCCTATCGTCGACCTGTCACAGAGGAGGATATCTCCATACTGCTGGATCTCTATGAGAAAGGCGAAGGAGCAGGAGGTTTTGAAACCGGTATCAGAATGGCAGTGCAAACCTTACTAGTTTCTCCAGAATTTCTGTTTCGCATGGAATTCGACCCCGCTGATGTGAATCCGGGTGATGCTTACCCCATCAGCAACATTGAATTGGCTTCACGATTATCATTCTTCCTTTGGAGCAGCATACCAGATGAGGAACTACTTACTCTAGCTGAACAAGGTCGACTCAAAGACCCTGCCATACTGAATCAACAGATTATACGGATGATGACTGATCCTCGTTCAGAGTCGCTGGTAACAAACTTTGCCGGGCAATGGCTGTTTCTACGCAACATGGAAAGGGTTCTACCAGACCCACTGGCATTTCCGGATTTTGATATTAACCTTCAACAAGCCCTGCAAAAGGAAACTGAGTTAGTCATCGCAAGCATGGTAAATGAAGACAGTAGCGTAGTCGATTTGTTGGACTCAGATTATACATTTGTAAATGAACGCCTAGCCAGACACTACGACATTAAAGGCATATACGGTAGTGAATTTCAACGGATCAAAATCACCGATGAAAGACGCAAGGGTCTACTGGGGCAAGGAAGCATACTTACTGTGACCTCGTATCCTAATAGAACGGCCCCAACCATACGGGGTAAATGGGTGCTGGAACAATTATTGGGTACTCCTCCTCCTCCACCACCTCCTGATGTACCGTCATTGAAGGAAGACAGCAGCACCAAGGTTTTGTCCATGAGACAGAGAATGGAGCTGCATCGTGCTAATCCTACCTGTGCCGCATGCCATAAGGTGACAGACCCCCTGGGGTTTGCCCTGGAGAATTTTGATGGCCTGGGTCGATGGCGTGAAACCAGCGGTGTTGGTAATAATCCCATAGATTCTTCAGGTGTCTTACCAGACGGTACCGCATTTGATGGTCCAGTGGGATTGAGGGAAGTTCTAGTAAGTAAAAAAGAACTATTCATAGACACCTTTACCGAACGACTTCTTACCTACGCCCTGGGGCGAGGTGTAGAGTATTATGATCTGCCGGTGATTCGAAAGATCCGGCAAGACGCAGCAGATGATAACTATAAATGGTCGTCTATAATTTCAGGAATTGTAACCAGTGTTCCCTTTCAAATGAGGAGGGCAGTTAGCCATGATGATATTTAACAAATCCATTCCACGCCGTACGTTTTTAAGGGGCGTCGGCACCACCGTAGCACTACCTTTTTTAGATGCAATGATGCCTGTGTTTGCAGCTATAGATGCAGGAGAAAGACCCACACGTCTGTCGTTCATTGAGGTCCCCAATGGCATTATGATGGACAAATTTACACCAACAACTGCCGGTGCAGGATATGAATTAACACCCATACTCGAGCCTCTGGCTCCCTTTAAAGACCGTATGCTGGTCTTAAGTGGTTTGGCCCAAAATCAGGCAGCAAAACAGGATGGTGAAATTGGTGGTGACCATCCAAGGGCCTGCACATCATTCCTCACGGGAGCCCATGCACGCATGACATCTGGTGCAGATTTACGCGCAGGTATATCAGTAGATCAAGTGGCAGCACGCGAGTTTAAGAAACACACCCAGCTAGCGTCTCTTGAAATTGGTTTGGAATCATCAGAAGTGGTTGGCGCGTGTGAATCTGCCTACAGCTGTGCCTACTACAATACGGTTTCCTGGCTAAATGATACTACGCCTTTACCTATGGAAAACCGCCCAAGGGTAATTTTTGAGCGCATGTTCGGCGACAGTGGTACCACTGATCCGAAAATAAGAATGCAACGTATGCAGGAAAACAAAAGCATACTTGATGCGGTTGTCGTAAATATAAAAAGACTTCGCAAAAAATTGCCACAGTCTGACCGAGGCAAGATCGATCAATATCTTGATGCCATACGAGATGTGGAGCGACGCATTGAGGTAGCGGAAGCGCAATCAGACCGAGATTTGCCAGAAATGACGGGGCCTGTGGGAACGCCGAACAAGTTTTCTGACTACTACAAGTTGATGGTTGATTTACAGGTGTTGGCATGGCAGAGCGATATGACTCGTGTCTCTACCTTTCAGATCGGTCATGAAATGAGTAACCGTGCCTACCCAGAGCTTGGGTTTGGCGATTCCCATCATTCTGTGACTCATCATTTAGGTGACAAAGAGAAGATAGCCAAGACCATCCAGATCAATATATTTCATACCAAGATGCTGTCATATTTTCTCGAAAAGCTTCAATCAACCAAGGACGGAGATGGCTCGTTGCTGGACCATTCCATGCTCATGTATGGCGGTGCATTAAGTGATGGCAACCTGCACATTTTCCATGACCTGCCTATCCTGCTGTTTGCTGGTGGTGTAAAAGGCATAAAGGGCGGGCAGCATGTGAAATATCCCAGTGGTACCCCTTTGAATAACCTGTACTTGACCATGCTGGACAAGGTTGGTGTTGATACTGAGAGCCTGGGTGACAGTACCGGTAAGCTGTCACTGCCGACAGTTTGATATAGGAGATAAGTAAATGGGTATTAAATCTAAATGGTTCATAGCAGTTTGCCTGATGGCGATCAGCTTTATTACACATAGTGAAGAACTACGTGTAGTGGATGCGGCACAAAATGATGACATCGCGTCAATCCGAACCTTAATCAAATCCGGTGCGGATGTTAATACACCTGCGGAAGATGGCACAACTGCTATTGCCTATGCTGCGCATCGAAACAATCTAGAAATGGTTGAATTACTTTTGTCTGCCAAGGCTGACATCAATATAGCAAATGACTATGGTGTAATGCCCATTTATCTTGCATCAGCCAATGCAGAGGCTGCGCTCATAGAAATGCTCCTTGAGGCAGGTGCCAATCCCAATCACGCTCTGTTATCGGGAGAAACACCTCTTATGGCGGCTGCGGATCGAGGAAAACTCGATGCCGTCAGGTTACTGTTAACCTATGACGCTGATCCAAACGCACAAGAACACCATGCCGGTCAGACAGCCCTCATGTGGGCATTGGCAGAAAAACACGGCGCGGTAGCAAATTTGCTAGTGGAGTATGAGGCAGATATACATATGCGTACCAAGGGAGGATTTAGCCCTTTGTTATTTGCAACACAACAAGGTGATGTGGATACAGTCGGTGCGCTGCTGTCAGCCGGGGCAGGCGTGGATGAAGTGGTACCAAAATCAGGTTTGACACCCTTAATGATTGCCGCCACCGGTGGCTTTGTTGATGTAACAGAATACTTATTAAAGCAAGGCGCGAATCCTAATGCATTTGATTCAAAAGGTACTACGGCCCTACATCAGGCGGTAAAAAACAAACTAGGTATTAACATTGTAAATACATTACTGGCCTATGGGGCCGATCCTAATGCCAGAATCGATGATCCCAATTCTTCCAATGCCGGCAACCAGGGTGGTTACGGTGGAACCAAGGCCCCTACTGGAGTCAGTTTACAGGGTGCAACACCATTGTTACTGGCTTCAGGCAGTAATCATCTGGATATGGTTAAGATCTTGCTTGATGCTGGGGCAGATCCACTCTTATCAACGGAACAGAATGTGACTGCGTTGATGATGTCCGCCGGTGGAGGTACAGGACTTAATAGCTCAGATGCTGAAACAGCGGAGGAAATTGCAACCATTGAGCTACTCCTTAGTCTGGGTGCTGAGGTTAATACCGTGGGACACTTCGGCTGGACCCCGTTGCATCTTGCTGCCTACCACGGTCGTAATACCGTTATTGATCTTTTGATTAAAAATGGTGCCAATCCAAATGTAATGGATGGCTTTGGGCAAACACCATTAAGTATCTCTTACGCCATCGTAACCGAAGGGATGGGAGACGCATACACGCAGACTCCGAGACAATTTCGAAAAGAGACTGCAAATCTGTTATTGGAATCAGGTGCGACACCACTTGAGCAATCTGGAGTCATACAAGTATCTAAACGGGCAGGCGAATAAATCCACTTTGAGGTGTTTCAAATGTTGAAACAACATACAAAATTTCTGACCTTGATCGCCTGCGTTATCGGATTCTTCAGCACCCTTTCTCATGCACAAACCAATATATCAAATAACGAAACTTTCAAATCGTCCGCACGTACGGTTCTGAATACGTATTGTGTAAGCTGTCATAACGAAACATTAAAAACTGCAAACTTAATGCTGGATAAAGTGGATGTCACAAATCCAGCTACTAATCCTGAGTTATGGGAAAAGGTAGTTCGAAAATTACGCGTCCGTGCCATGCCGCCACCGGCCATGCCTAAGCCGGATGAAGCTGTTTATAATTCCCTGGTGAGTTATCTTGAATCGGAACTTGACCAGGCCGCACTGGCCAATCCTGTCCCCGGCCGACTGGTGCCTTATCATCGCCTCAATCGTGCTGAATATGCAAATGCCATCCGAGATTTGCTTGCTGTGGAATATGACGTTGAGTCTATATTCCCGGATGATAATGCGGAACAAGGGTTTGATAATGTCGGTAATGCTTTGACTGTATCACCGGTGTTAATGGAGTCATATTTGTTTGTATCTGAACAAGTTAGCAAATTGGCACTGGGGAATACTGAAATAGGTGAGGATGGTGCCACCTATAAGATACATGATGAGTATGTCCAGGACGAGAGGATGAGTGAAGAGCTGCCGTTTGGAACACGTGGTGGTACTGCATTGGAACACAATTTCTCCCAAGATGGTGAGTATGAGATTTACGTTAAACTGATAAGAAATTCTGATGGTTGGATACGCGGCATGGTTGAGCAAAGCCATCCAATGGAGATCCGGATCGATGGCAAATTAATCAAACGCTTCGAGGTAGGCGGCGAATCAAAGGGACTAACAGGTCCCATACACTCTCGTATCGGCGGAACGGATTACCGGTTTGATGAAGATCAAATGCAATATGAGTTTTACGGCGATGCAGATCTTCACGTGCGTTTCCCCGCAAAAGCCGGCAAGCACATGATTCAGATTTATTTTCTCCATAGAAATTATTCAAGAGAAGGTGTGCACGAATACTTTGCACCACGCATTATGAATGCAGACATAAGAGACTTTAAGGCAGGAGAACCTGCACTGAGTGAGTTCAGTATTGCAGGTCCATTGAAAATCGCAGGCCCGGGTGACACTGCGAGTCGTCAAAAAATTCTAGTGTGTACGCCTAAAAATATCACCGATGAAATACCCTGTGCAAAAAATATCCTCGGCTCCCTTGCCCGTAACGCCTATCGACGGCCAGTCTCCGCCGAAGACATTAATCCTCTCTTAGGACTATACAATGCAGGACGTGAAAAAGGTGACTTTATAGAAGGTTTGACCCGCGCGATACAAGGCTTATTGGTAAGCCCTGGGTTTCTATTTCGTATGGAGCGAGACCCGTCTGATATACCCGTTGGCAAGCTATACCCTATCGCTGATATTGATTTAGCATCGCGCTTATCTTTTTTTCTCTGGAGTAGTATTCCTGATGATGAATTACTGGATCTGGCCGAGCAAGGGAAACTTAGAGACCCGGGTGTTATGGAAAACCAGGTTAAAAGGATGTTATCTGATTCTCGTTCTAAATCCCTGGCGACAAACTTTGCCGAACAATGGTTATACCTCAGGAACCTGCGATCTCATCGTCCAGATAATCGCCTATTTCCGGATTTTAATCAGGAATTGCGCGTTGCTATGCAAAATGAAACAACGCTATTGTTAGAAAACATGATACGTACCGATAGACCGGCAATGGAAATGCTGGATGCAGATTACACTTATTTGAACCAACGACTGGCAAATCACTATGGCATAGCAAATATTTATGGAAGTCATTTTCGTAAGGTAAGTCTAAAGGACGAGAACCGCAGGGGAATTCTCGCTCATGGCAGCATACTGACTTTAACTTCCAGACCCAATCGAACCTCTCCTGTTTTGCGCGGCAAATGGGTATTGGATAATCTTTTGGGATCACCGCCGCCGCCACCACCACCTAACGTCCCTGCCCTGAATGAACGACCAAATTCAAACAAACCTTTAAGCTTAAGAGAACGTATGGAACAACATAGAGACAATCCGGTCTGTGCATCCTGTCATGCACAAATGGATCCCTTTGGTTTCGCATTGGATAACTACGATGCCGTGGGTAGCTGGCGAACTGATGACAATGGGGCATTAATTAACGCCAAAGTAGCACTTCAGGATGGCACTGAATTTGAGGGTCCAGATGGCGTACGTGACATTTTGTCAGACAGGAACCCTTTATTTATACACAATCTAATTGAAAAATTATTCGTATATTCCCTGGGGCGTGGGGCAACACCTCAGGATCAACCTACTATTCGCAATATTCAGCGGGAAGCAGCTTCTAGTAATTACCGCTGGTCATCGATTATACTGGGGATTGTTAACAGTACCCCTTTCCAAATGAGGAGGTCTAAAGCGCCATGATTATTTTGAAAAAAGCCATACCCCGACGAACTTTTTTACGTGGTGCTGGAGTTTCATTAGCCTTGCCAATGCTGGACGCCATGATACCTGCCCTTGCAGCCTCTACCAGTGCTGAGATAAACAGACCTCTTAGAGTTCAATTCTTCTATGGTCCTAATGGAAAGATAATGGATCGTTGGACACCAAAAACCCTGGGAAAGAGTTATGAGATGACCCCCAGCCTGGAACCACTGGCTGCATTTCGTGACAAAATGACACTATTAGGTGGACTGAATATTAAGGCGGCGGATACCCGTCCAGGGGAAAGCGGATCAGGGCATGCGCGCACCAGTGCTTCCTACCTGACCGGTATACACCCCAGCCCTAATGGCAAACTGGGTCCATCCATTGATCAGATCTTTGCTAAAGAATACAGCAAATACACCCAACTCGGCTCACTTGAAATTGGGATGGAATCTCCAGAAATTGATGGTAAGGCCGACGGTGATTACAGTGAATACTATACCAAGACCGTGAGCTGGCGTACCGGGGTACAGCCATTACCCATAGAGAATAATCCACGTAAGGTTTTTGATCGTCTATTTGGTGGGTCTGCCAGTACTGATCGTAGTGTACGACTAAGTAATATACAGAACAAACGCAGTATCCTGGATTTTATTCAGGAAGAATCAAATCGCTTTTCCAAAGGTCTGGGTAGTGGTGACAAAGTAAAAATAAGTGAGTACCTGGATTCTGTCCGCGATGTCGAAAGACGAATACAATTGGCTGAATCACAAATTGACAGGGACATACCGGAACTGGAACGCCCTGTGGGTATTCCAGCCACCTATTCAGAACAGGCAAAATTCCTGCTTGATTTGCAGGTACTTGCCTTACAGACAGATTTAACCAGGGTGATTACCTTTATGTTCGGTCTTGAATCTGGCGAAGGGGATTATCGCGAGCTAGGTATTACCGAAGGCCACCATGCATTGTCCCATCATAATCATCTCGCCTCAGCAGTTGAGGGATGCAAACAGATCGATGTATTTCATAGTGAGTTGTTCGCCTACTATCTTGAGAAATTACAAAATACAGTCGATGGTGAGGGTTCGCTACTAGACCATTCGCTGATCGTTAATGGCGCCGGACTTAACGATGGTAATCTACATACCCATAATGATATTCCTGTGCTGATTGTTGGTGGCGGAAATCGTTTGAAGGCAGGATTACATGTAAGAAAAGAAGCCCAGCCTCTAACTAACCTATGGATGACAATGCTGGATGTTGCGAATGTTCCATCTCTAGGCTTTGGGGAACAAGAGGACAGCGATGCTACCGGCATATTCGATGATCTGAAGGTTTAACTATTGTTATCTGCCTGTTACCAAAGCAATCAAGGAAGATTTAATCACAAATATTATTCTATAATGAATATGGCACGTTGTTGTTTGTTGGTATTGTTAGTTGCTTTTGTTGACCATGTCCATGCTCAAAGCTACCAAAACTCGGCCCAGGCTGCTAAAGCGCAGGATTGGGATGCCCTGGCTATTCTGCTTCAAGAGGGCGCCAATCCTCTCATGGACAATTCCTCAAAATTTGACCCTCTGATGGACAATTCCTCTGCGCTTGCCTGGGCTGTTCATTGGGAGAATCTACAAGCAATAGAATCTCTATTGCAATCTGGTGCAGATCCAGACATGGCAAACGATTTTGGTATTACTCCTCTTTATCTTGCCTGCGAGAATCGTAATTTTCCCATTATAAATTCATTATTAAATGCTGGAGCTGATCCCAATGCCGTAACCTGGGCCGGTGAAACAGTACTCATGACCTGTTCGCGTACAGGCAATGTCGATGGTATTAACGCCTTGATAACCCATGGCGCAAACATTAACATCAGGGAATCCGAACGTGGACAAACCGCTTTAATGTGGGCTGCAGCAGAAAAACATTCCGCCGTGGTTGAATCCTTGATAGAAATTGGCGCGGATATCAAAGCAAGGTCTCGCAAGGTGACATTGCCTCCTCAGATACTCTCACCTACGTATAGTGAGTATTCCTTTTTTCCAAAGTCAAAAGGTGACTTCACCACCTTGATGTTCGCGGCACAATCAGGTGACCTGGGATCAGTGCAGGCACTGCTCTTAGCTGGTGCAGATGTCAATGAATCCACCCCCGAATACGGAAGCTCCCTGGTGCTGGCCGCTGTCAATGGCCATTATGAAGTCGCCCTTTATCTTTTAGAAATGGGTGCAGATCCCAATATGACAGACGGTTATGGGATAGCGCCAATACACTGGGCAATACAAGAAGGAATTTCCTTCCTCTATGGCCAACCTCACAGAACGGACAGATTCTGGCTCATACCAAATTCGAAACCGCTGGTTCAGGCATTGTTGGACAAGGGTGTCAATCCGAATGTACGCATGCAAAAGGACATCCCCCCTTATGATTTTCATCGATTTGCCCGCACAACAAATAATGATATACCACAGGTCAGGCTCGGTGGTGCCACCCCCATCCTGCTTGCCGCTGCAAGTGGTGATATGGAAATATTTAATATGTTACTTGATGCGAAGGCCGACCCACTGCTATCAGCCCACGATACTAAAAAATATATAGCGAGTTCAGGGCCGGGCTTGACTCCGCTTATGGTGGCATCAGGTGTGGGACGGGAACGTAAACGTACACCAGATAGAAGTGATAACTATCTTAAAATCGTGAAGCACTTAATAGAGTTGGGTGCTGATGTAAATCAAATTGGACCGGGAGGACGCACCGCCATCCATGGTGCCATTTACATGCAAGATAAAAAAATTATTCGATACCTGGCAGAGCACGGTGCCGATGTGAATGTAAAGGATTGGTATGATCAATCACCAATATCCATGGTCTCAGGTGATCCAGGCGGATATTCACAACGTAGGGGACCTGGGAATACTGCAGACAATAGTATGCGCGAGGAATTTCCAATACTAGAGGATTATATTGAATTATTGTTCGAGTATGGTGCCTCGCCCTATGATGGCCCGATAGCAGATCGGTCCGGCAAATAATTAACTACATAAGCACTATTCGTTCACTCTTTGCCACTGATACTGACATTTAAATCCTGGATTACCCCATCTTCAATTTTGTATATCCAACCATGTATCGAGAGGTCATGACCTCGATCCCAAACATCTCGTACAGGTGTGGTCTGACACAAATTATTTACCTGGGCAATAACATTTAACTCACATAGACGATTAATCTTCTCCTCTTCGATGTTGAGTGTATCAATTTGCTCATGACAGTCCTTGTGAACAGTTTTTATATGCCTCAACCATTCAGATATTATTCCCTGATCTTCATCTTTAAGGGCAGCTTGTACACCCCCGCACCCATAGTGACCACATACAATAATGTGTTTAACCTTCAGCCTCTCTACTGCAAATTGGATAACAGAAAGGCAGTTAATATCATCAACTACTACTAAATTGGCAATATTTCTATGGACAAAAACCTGACCGGGAGCAACATCGATAATTTGATTGGCAGGAACACGACTATCCGAACAACCAATCCAAAGTATTTCTGGAGATTGTTGTTTTGCCAGCCGGGTAAAAAATTCCGGATCTGAGGCCTTGATTCTATCAGCCCAATTTTTATTCTGATCTAATAAGGTTTTCAGTACTCGCATAGTTTGAATTAATTCTTTAATATCTGTTGAGAATATAAACAGGATAGTATCGTGAGAAACGTATAAATGAAATCCTCATTTAAAACAAACATTCCACCTGTAACTTGTACCAACGATTTTAATTATCATATTCCCTTACTGATCGTTACCAGCTTATTAATTACATTATTATCTGCTTGTGCATCCACTATTACTAAGGAATCTTCCCATATAATTAGTCTCCCTTCCGATAAACAATTAACGATCCGAACCTCACCAAACCTGGCATTGTCTCCAGATGGAAAACTGATAGTCTATCCTGCCGATACTGTTAATGGTGACACCCGCCAACTCTATTTGCAGCCTGTTTACGGACAAAGCGGTAAAAATCTCGAAGGGACCACGGGAGGAGAAACACCCTTTTTCTCTCCCGATGGTAAGTGGATAGGTTTTTTTGCCGATGGAAAACTGAAAAAGGTTCCCATTGATGGCGGCGAGCCACAAGATATATGTAATGTCACGTCGCCAACAGGCGGGAGTTGGGGTAAAGATAATTCAATAGTATTTGCAGATGGTCCTGTATGGCAGGTTCCATCATCCGGAGGCAGTCCTCAACAGATAACCCAGATATTGCCGGGGGAACAGCACAGTTGGCCCACCCTGTTACCCAACGACAAGATAATTTTTAATCTTTTACCTAATGACAGAACTACATCCATGGTGGTAATGCAGAAGATTGGAACAAAAAATCGCACCATCTTGCTGGAGGAAGGAAATTATCCGAGGTATATCGATAGTGGTTATCTGGTATTTAATGATGCAGGGTCTCTTAAGGCCGTGTCGCTAGATATAAAAAGAAATTTGTTGTCAGGAGAACCAGTAATTATCACAGAAGATGTATTGGTATCAGTCAATTCCGGTGCATCTCAATACAGTATCTCAAAATCCGGGGATCTGGTGTATCTGCCTGGGAGAATTTTTGGGCGGTCTCGACATATTGTTAATCTGGACCGTCAGGGTAATGAGCGTGACCCGGGTCTTCCATTGAGACGCTATAGCTATGTCACATACTCACCGGATGGACGATATTTGGCCATCGAGGCCAATGAGCAGATACTAATTCATGATATACAGAATAATTCGACATTGGGTGTCATTGAAACTGCTACTTTTCCGGTCTGGGGACCTGAAGAGGACGATATTACATTCTCATCAGTTAATAATGGTGTGGCTGGTCTGTATCAAGTATCAATATATAATTTAAACGAGATTGAATTAATTATTAGCGGTGAATATCCCGTAAATCACTCCTATTCGTGGTCTGGTGATGGTCAGTCTTTTGCCTACACAGAAATCCGACCTGATTCTGGTATGGATATTTGGCTACGCAGGGGTAATCTCCCCCCTGAGCCTATTTATAACTCACCGGTTCATGAGTGTTGTCCCGTATTTTCCCCTGACGGACGTTGGATGGCCTTTATCGCGGGTGAACCTGGAAAACCCGATGTCTATATCCAGTCGCTATCTACTCCGGAAACTAGAATCAGGGTTTCAGATAATGGTGGCCGTGAACCGGTCTGGTCTCGTAGTGGTAAAGATTTATTTTATTGGCAAGACCGTCAACTGATGGCGGTGGAAATACCATCTGATTCCGGTGTAAAAATGGAGCCACCAACACCCCTTTTTCAAGGTGTTTTTGTCAGTTCTACCAGTACCTGGCGTACCCGGTATGATATTTCACCAAAAGATGATGAATTCGTCATTATCCGGCGTGGGGCTGAAGAAATGGGTGTTACAGAACTGAATTATATACCTAATTCGACGGATCGACTCGGACAGTAACAAAGGCTTTTCAGCTATATCTACTAAGGGTAAGATAGGCACAATAAATAAAAGAATCCAGACACGGTATAAAGGAGCAATAAATGAAATTTATTAATCAAATAGCACAACTTACCTTCGTTATTTCACTTATAGTCAGCCAAA
>Ga0302127_10000804_pt1 | contig 17800 bp, 13 predicted proteins | sample CB4_SCM_MG_FD_204452 | JGI IMG/M metagenome (GOLD analysis project Ga0302127, IMG submission 204452) | Marine microbial communities from Western Arctic Ocean, Canada - CB4_SCM | ecosystem: Environmental > Aquatic > Marine > Oceanic | place: Canada: Western Arctic Ocean | collected 2017-09-24
GAATGATCTACTCGGTGGGAGGACTTATTTGGGAATTATCCGTGGGAATCCCTCTGAACCTGGGAACGATCTTTGCTTTCGCAGCCCTTCTCGGTATGCCTGTCCTATTTGCCATGGTGGGATTTACAACCGGAAGCATCTCAGCGCTGCTCTATAACCGTGCCACTATATGGATCGAAGGGATGGAAATAGATCTAGATCATGACCTCATATTGAAAAACGAAGGAAATGATCTAAACATAGATTGAACTTTCAATAAACTGTCCGATCCTTACAAAAACCATCTAAATCATTAGGTGGATTTACCGGAAATAAACCCCTGACCCGAACAGAAAAGAGGGTTCGATTCCATACTCTTCGGATAATAGACCATAAAACCAGCCATTCATCTGGCTTCTAGCGAAAACAGATATCCCCCAAGAAGAAGTCACTGGAAATTGTCCTTCTAAGCCCAGTACAAACATCTCTGCTCCATTCGCACTACTTCTGAAATCCATATCTGTTTCATTGGCATCATCGAATACGGAGATGCCAAGACCCAAGGACAATGCCAATCTTGCCCTGTCTCCATCTGTCATCATCCTAAGATCTAGGCTCATAGAGGCAAAATTTCGGTGCATTGAGTCATCACCAACTTGAAAATCTGTTCTAGCCAAGTTGGCAAACACACCATAGGCGAATCGCCCTTCGGGTGATAGGAGCGAAGAGAAAGAAATGCCAGGACCGATTTCTTGGTAAGGCTCATTCAGTTCATCCAAGATTACACTGGGTTGCACTGCCCATTCAAGAGATTGACCAGCACTTTTTAAAGGATTCAATAGCGAGAACAGCAAGACCCACAAGATCGATCTAAAATCGACCATAACTTTATAACCAGACATCCATAGGAGCAGTCAGGTCACTTCTCTCATCTCCGGTATTCACAACACCTCTCGGTTCAATCAACAACACCTTGCATTCCTCTTTAGTAAATGGACGATGTCTCTCACCTTTTTTCACAACCATCATCTCACCGTCCTTCAAGGCTACGACCCTATCCTCAAACTCAATACTCATAGATCCATCGATGACCAGGAACACCTCATCAGTATCCTCGTGAGCATGCCAAACAAACTCGCCCTTTATCTTTACTACCTTGAATTGATAGTCGTTCATTTCCGCAATGACTTTGGGTGACCAGTGATCCTTGAATAAGTCAAATTTGGACTGAAAATTAATAGGATTTTCCATGTTTCTATCCCTAATTTACCATGTCGACAAAATTATCACCAACATAATAATAGCGTACGCCACTACCAGTATTGCACCTAGGCCAAAAATCTTATATGCGGCACCTTGTTTGCCCATTCTAACTCTCCATTGAGATTGTGATTCCTAAAAATAGCATGGAATAGTCAATAAATTAAATGCCATTCGAGCACTTGTTTTCACCCAAAGCACTATCTTATACTTTATCCCTAAAGGAATGGCTCCTTACAGAGGGCCTACATTCTAAAGTAGAAATTGTTATTACAACCGAAACTCTCATAAGAAGTTCATAACTTGGCCAAGACAATCTTTCTCCTGTGTTTCCTAGCCATCACTGTGCTGACCAGTCGACCTGTTGTAGCCCAGATCCTCCCAACACCTTCTTCTCTTGGCCAAACCAGTGCAAAGTATAAAGTGCCAGAGCAAAACTCAGTGAAAACATCAGGACCTATCCTGGCCTCGCAGACAACCAAAAAAGAACAAATGGTTTTAAGGGCCTACAGAATCAGTCAGCCACTCAACATAGATGGAGTTATCGATGAGCCCTTTTATGAGCAAATTGATCCCATCTCCGATTTCACACAAACTTTACCAGAGGAAAACGGAAGACCCAGTGAGCTAACAGAACTATGGATCGGATTCGATGATCAAAATGTTTATGTTTCTGCCAAAATATGGGATTCTTCGGGGCCAGATGGTTGGATAGCAAATGAAATGCGAAGGGATGAAGGTGAACTGAGAAACAACGACCATTTTGGTATTTGGTTTGACACCTTTTATGATCGTCGGAATGGGGTAGGAGTGTACGTAAATCCTCTGGGCGGAATCGCAGACTATCAAATCACTAATGAAACCAACGTCAATAAGAATTGGAACCCAATCCACGACACCCGAACTGCCCTCTTCGACGGCGGATGGTCCCTTGAAATTGCTATCCCTTTCAGGTCGCTACGATATAGGCCAGGCAAAGATCAAACCTGGGGAGTTCAAACGCGACGATCAATCATGCGTAATAACGAATGGATTTTCCTCAGTCCTGTCCCGCGTGCTGTAGCAAGAGGTGGAGCTGCGGGAAGTAATCGTGTGTCTCTGTATGCAACGCTAGAGGGAATCGAAGCCCCACCTGCTGGAAACAACTTAGAAGTGAAACCCTATGCAATTTCTGGAATCAGAACAGACTTGGCAGCTGATCCAACTATATCCAATGACAGGTACGCTGACGCAGGGCTAGATATCAAGTATAGCATTACGGAAAACCTTACTGCTGATTTCACATATAACACTGACTTTGCACAGGTTGAGATTGATGAACAACAAGTAAACTTGACCCGATTTTCTCTCAGATTACCTGAGAAAAGAGAGTTTTTCGTAGAAAATTCTGGCCTTTTCAATTTTGGCCCTAGAGGCATGAGTAGTGGAACTCGAGGTCAGGGTCGGGGTCAGGGGGCCGTTCCCACTCTCTTCTATAGTCGAAATATCGGTTTGAAGAACGGAACACCGATCCCGATTTTAGGCGGTGGACGTGTCACCGGAAAAATCGCTTCCTTCGACGTCGGATTAGTAACTATTCAGACTGACGACTATGAATCTGTTGATGCCATGTCCACAAATTTTTCCGTACTGCGTTTAAGGAGGGATATTCTCAGTCGAAGTAACATCGGGATGCTTTTTGAAAACCGTTCCCGTTCCCTTTCTTCCTTAGGTTCCAATCAAGGATGGGGGATAGATGGTTCGTTCGGATTCTCGGACAACTTAAGCCTGACAACATACTACGCTAAAACAGCTACCGAGGGCTTGAACGGTATGGACGGCAGCTATAACGGAAAAATCGACTACGCTGGTGACAAGTGGGGAGGAAGCCTAGACCATTTGGTGGTAGGTTCTGACTTCAATCCAGAAATGGGGTTTGTTCGAAGAAAAGACTTCAGGCAAACAGCCGCCATGGGGCGTTTCAGTCCTCGCCCGACCTCGATTTCATGGATCCGTCAGGTCAGCCTTCAATTTGACTTGGGACACCTCGAAAACGAACGGACTGGAATACTAGAAAATCAAAATCGTGCTGGCGAATTCAAAGTCGAATTGGAAAATAGTGATCAATTCAAAATCACTTACATCGATACTTACGAAAATCTATTAGAAGACGCTCATATTTCAGGCGCCACCATTACCAAAGGGGACTACTCTTTTCCTGATGTTAAAATGGATTATACCTTTGGTCCACAGCGTCCGTATTCAGGAAATTTATCCGTCCGAAGAGGCGAATATTACGGAGGTACTGTCACTTCTCTGGGGATGAGTCGTGCCCGTATGGAAATCACTCCTCAATTCTCCCTTCAACCTAGTATTTCTTTTAATTGGCTCTCTCTTCCACAGGGACAGTTCGATCAACATGTCGCAATCACTAGGTTGAACTATACCCTCACTCCTAGGGCATACGTAAGCACCTTGGTCCAATATAATTCGCGAAGCAATACCTTGAGTGGAAATTTCAGATTGCGTTGGGAGTGGGCGCCTGGCAGCGAAGTATTTATCGTTTATACCGAAGACCGCGGAACCGACATTTTCGACCGATGGTCCCAAATGGAAAACCGTGGCCTCATCATCAAAGTGAATCGACTCTTCCAGGTTTAGCGAAACACCTTCCCAGCTAAGATCAGGATTTTCTTCCAAAAGAAATAAAAAGAAAAGCCGGGAGAAACGAAATAAAGCCATTCGTCCAGCTGATATATCCCAACAGACTCATTATCAGCGAACCGGTGAGCAATGCATAGCCGATTTTATTCATACGACCTTAGTTGGTGAAAGTGGTAAACGAAAATACGTAGCTAATCGTCTATACAAAACCTATTATAGCAAACAGAGGTTCAAATCCGATTAACTCAGAAACAATCCACAAAAGAACATCCAAACAATCGGGAGAGACTGATGGCAGATCCCAAGAATAGTAAATCATCGAATCTAAGCCGAAGAGAACTAATCCTAGGAGCGGGTAGTGCCGGGCTCTTTTTAAAAAGCAAGCGACTCCATGCAGAATCAGTAGCACCGAGAAATGGCCAGCAGGGTTCCGTGGTGGTGTTTGCCAACACAACTGTAGTTAACCCAGATACAGTCCATAACAACGTAGCCCTAGCCGTTGAAGGATCGGAAATTGTCGCTATCGGCTCGACAGAAGAGGTCCTGGAACTGTATCCCCAAGCCGAAGTTTATGACGGTACACATAAAGCCCTCCTTCCAGGCCTGATAAACTGTCATGCTCATATGGGCGCAGTCATCGCTAGAGGCTTCAATGAAGATTTTGGTTTCCCTAACACTGCCAATCTATCTATTTCTCCCAACAGTCTCCTCGAAGGAGAGGAAGATATCCTGATGGTGAAAGTGGCTGCTCTCGAGGCGATAAAAACGGGAACCACGACCATTGTAGAAAATACTGGCAACATCCTTCGGGATGCTGCTGCATTGGCCGCAACAGGATTGCGTTGTGTGTTCGCTGAATCTGTTCGAGACGCTGAAAATGTTCGCGGCCCAATGACTCCGGAAGCTTTTTCACAGGCCGAACCTCCAAAGTTTTCTGCCAGGCTAAGAGATGAGGGAATGCAGCGAATTCATGACCTCTTCAGCACTTGGCATGGAGCCGAACAGGGTCGGATCAGCGTATTCCCTGCTGCCGGACTCACCGAAACATCCTCTCCAGAACTCCTGGGGGCCATTAGGAATTTCGCTGAAGAAAATGATGTAGGATATACGATCCACTTAAACCAAAGTCGGGCAGAATTCGAGTTTATGGTCAAATACCACGGGGTTCGACCAACACACTACCTGGACCAGCATGATTTCTTGGGTCCTCGTTTATTCGCTGCACATGCCCGATATGTCAACGAATCGGAAGTTGCTTTACTCGGAAAATCCAACACAATTATTTCCCATCAAGCCGGGATGGCCGCCAATCGTGGGGTGAGTCCACCGATCCCTGCACTTAGGGCTGCCGGATGTCCCATAGCTCTAGGCACAGACAACAACACCAATGACGTATTTGAAGTCATGCGAATCGCCCTACTCACCGAGCGAATCAGACGAAATCGTGATGGCGATGAAGTCCCTGGGCTCCAACCCCAACCCGAAGACATACTCGCCGACACTACCCAAGGTGGCGCCCGAGCTGTTCAACAATCGGACCAGTTAGGCACACTCGAAGTCGGGAAAAAAGCGGATCTGCTGGTCATAGACACCCAAAAGCCCCACCTCGTCCCTGCGGGCCGTATTCTGTCCGCTGTAATTCACAGCGGACATCCGGAAGACATCGAATCTGTGATGATCGATGGAAAATTCGTGATGCGTGACCGAGAAGTCCTCACAATGAACGAGGATAAGATTATTGGAGAGGCGAATGCTGTTAGTCGTAGGGTGTGGAATAAAGTCCTGGAGGCCGGTCCTGTTACCGTCCCTAGGCTACCGATGTACTCCAATTAACTTTGGCTAACGGAAGAACCCGAAACGTCAGATTTGAAAAGGTACGATGAGTATGAAAAATAATTTGAATGGCCTACTCACTCTTCTGGTCTTAACTGTCATAGGCTTTCAGGGATGTACGGACACAACCACCGAAGAGGAAACTATGACGACGATCGACGTAGGAGCCTATGGAGCTGTCCAGGGATGGCTTAAGCCTTTCCAAGAAGAAGGATTCGCCTGGGGAGGAAACTCTGGGGTTTACGCCGAGAGCACTGACCGCATCTTCATCATACAGAGGGGTGAGACCAGACTGCCTGCGCCCATACCAGAAGGATTCGAGGGATGGGCTGGTTCCATCGGAATCAACGCCTTGTTCGCTGCCGAACTGCGTACCTGGCAGAACGTGATCTTCACAGTGAATAGGAATGGAGAGGTCACAGACGTCTGGGATCAATGGAACCACTTGTTCGCTGATTTAGATGGTCCTGGACCCCACCGAATCCGGATCAGCCCCTATGATCCCGATCGTCATGTGTGGGTTGTCGATGAAACTGGACACCGCATTTTTGTCTTTTCCAATGACGGCAAAGAGCTCGTTAGGACTTACGGCGAGAGAGACGTCTCGGCAAATGATCAGACGCACTTAGGCAAGCCCCAAGACGTAGCCTTTTTACCCGATGGCAGGACTCTTATAGGAGATGGTCTCGAGAATAAAAGAGTCATCATCCTCGATGAAGATGGAAACTATCAATCCGAGTTCGGCGAAGCTGGAACTGGGTTAGGGCAATTCGCAGAAGTTCACGGCCTGGCCTTAGGTCCAAACGGATTGCTTTTTGTAGCTGATCGCCAGAGAGGAGTCCACGTATTTCGGCAATCTTATGATCCAGCCAGAGACTACCATCCCGAATTTGAGCCAGTTACACTGTGGGAAGGTTTTGCACTCGCCCTCGACCTTCATGTAACCGAAGAAGCGCTGTGGGTATCCGAAGTTAATCCTGGTGAACGTTTGCCCCGATTGATCAAACTCGATTTCGAGGGAAACCGTCTATATGAATGGGACCTCCCGACAGAGGGACCTTCCAGGTTTATTGAGTCACACTCTTTCGCTGTAGACTCAGAGGGAAACCTGTATCTCTCGGACAACCAAAATGCTCGAACGCACAAGTTCATACCTAGAGAAAACGCAGATCCCAATCAGCAACTAAAACCTGGGTTTGTGCCGTAATAAGCTCTTAACAGATAATCCAAATCGTTCCGGTAACTAGAGAACGAGTGTGTGCGTAAATTTGACAGCGAGATTCTGACCCTGTTGCTGTGGACGCATAGGCACACCAAGTATTTCTCGCTCTAGATTAAGGCTCTCATTCCAAACGAGCCATAGATCTCTACCTTCACTGAAATTGTACCGGATTCGAGTATTCGTGGTCATTGCTTCGGAAAGGGAATTGTACTGGACGAACCCATCGATGGAGAGTTTAGTGTTCACTGCCCCAGTCGCAGTCAGTCTCAGTAGGTGAGATTGAAATTTCTGAGCTCGTTCTTTGAAGTTGATATGATTCCATTCCCAACCGCCTTTCAATTCCAAATGTTTATCCAAACTCCAAGTGACGTCAGAACCGATACTGTTTTTCAGGCCATCGTAAAAACGACCTGAACTTACCGTTAAATTTGGTCTAAAGATCCAGCTGCGACTTGCCCTAAATTCCCCTACCGCCTCTGTGAACCAGTACGATCCGGCGGGAATATTAGCATTTTCAGATAGCTCAAAATCTGTCACCACATCTTCAAATTGTGTTTTTGAAGACAACTTAAAAGTGACACCAGTCTTGGTTTCGATTTGTAGGAACGGCTCCACTTGTGTGGTTTCAAGCTCCCTGTCCGAACCATGTTGTTCGTTGGGATTACGACTCCAAAGGCTAGATTTCATACCAACCCATGTCCTGCGAATGTTCGAATCTGAATCTGGAAACCATTGATAGTTCCAGTCACTCTGAGCCCTTATGAAGTCCGATCTAGGCTCGAATCCCACGGCTGGATCGTATCCAGGTCCCGACCATGTAAATGCATGTTGGTAGGTGAATCCTCCAAGCCTACGCCGCGTCCAATCAAAGACGAAACGGCCCGAATTTCCGCCATTTGAATCGAGATCATCTTTAAAGGTTTGAAGCCATTTGAGTGTTAGGTATTCATCTCCAGAAAGATTGAATAATCCATCTGCTCCGTACGTCAAGTTATAAGCTCCACTCCGATCTGTCCGACTCGTCCCCATGGCTCCGATAGTTGAGTTTTCGTTCAACACACGGCGCTTCAATCTTAAGACTCCGAAATTTTCGGAGAGAAGATTCTCCAGAGAACGAGTTTGCATACTAATGAGGCCAAGGTCCCATAAACCGATTCGTCCTACTAGACGGGCACCACCAAACAAGGGAACTGGCCGACCATCACTGAGTCCAATTCTTCGAGAATAAAAGAGGGTACCTCTCTCCGCTCCAGTCGCAAAATTGAACAAACCTGCTCGCTCTTGGAAAAATGGCCGTTTCTCTTGGAAAAACAGTGAGAATCGAGTCAAATTGACTTGTTGTTGATCAGCTTCAACTGAAGCGAAGTCTGTGTTGATAGAAAGATCGAGTGTGAGGTTAGAAGTCGGATTTATCTTCAGATCCATACCGACATCTCTATTACTGTCCGTTTTAGTAGACCACGATTCCCCTGTGTCGCTTAGGTATGCCTCCTTGGATCTTCCGGTCAAAACATATGGAGCGACATACACTGGATTCTGAGGCCTAATGCCTTCTAGCCTCACCTTCTGCCATCTCATCATCTGAGTGTAGGGGAAATCTTGGGGAATGGCTGGGTACGTCCACCTAGAAGATGCACCTTGCTCAGATATGTAGGCCATCAATCCCATAATGACCGATCCATCTTGCTCCTCTTCAAAGCGAAGCGTAGAAAATGGAACGCGCATTTCACCGAACCAACCGTCTTCGTTAGTCGTAACCTGATAATCCCAAAATGAATTCCAGGCTGAGTTTCTCATCCCGCCTGTCCCCCGAGTGCGTCCCGAAGTCGCAACTCCCCCCGCCGATAACGCGTGATCCATACGGGTTCCGAGTGATAACCCAACGAAATTGACTGCGTTCTCATTATCGTTGAACGTGTCTAGCATAATCCCGAACCCGTCATCGCCACTCCACCGGTCACGAGTTAATGAAAACCCTCTTATTTGGCTAGGATCTTGATGATAGAAGCGTCCTGCTATATACACCGCCTCCGAATCGTAAGCGAGAAGAAGTTCGACTTTCCGCTCAGTTTCGCCTCTGTAACTGGGCTCATACATAGTTAAGGGCAGAGCTGTCACGCCTTGCCACGCAGGCTCATCGCTTAGACCATCCAATGTGATAGATCCATTCAATCTCGGTAGATCTACAATACCCTCTGCTTCTGTTGCGGTGCGGCCCGCATCTAAACTAGGAGTTTGAGCATATGCCGTGGCACTTGTCAGCAGAACGAATATGGCCACTAACCAGATTGAAGGAGTCGATTTCATAGCGAGAAGAAAACGAACTAGTTGCAAATTCGCCACCCCCTTAGCTCTCAGTGGCTTACACTTCTGACTCCTCAGCACAACTTGAGTCTTACGATTCTATCTGTTATTTTTTACCATGCTAAAGACTACAGCCCTCTCGATCCTGTTAGCCCAAGCACTGACTTTCGGGTGTGAAACGGTTTGCGTTTGCAATGACGACACTGAGGATCACAGCACGACCGCACATCAGATTGATGCTCACGATAGCATGGACTACACAGCAAGCGATCGCTCAGATCACGACCATAAAAATGACGCTGCTGGTAATCTCTTGGAGTGTGCAATGACCGCATGCCAGACCCTGACCGAATCGAGGACTGCGGTGGGAACCATCGCTCTAGAGTTTGTCAATAACGATCAGACGAGTAACAATCAGCTCGACTTTTTTTCTATGATCCCCCCAGAGCTACCTCCACCCCGTTTTTCCTAGGAAGTTAGCAAGCATTTCATATACCTAGGAAAAAAAGGTGGAATCGATGTATATAAACAAAACCAGTTGGCCATTAATCACCATATCTCTTTGTATAGCTATTTGTACGATGCTCGTTCCCCAAATCATTTTTGCCCAAGTGGGTACGAATGGTGACAACAGAAATGAAGAAGGAAGACCTGTCAAGGAATACAACCTTACTATTGAACAAGTTGAAATGACCCTTGGTGGAGTAACAGCAAAAGCAATGTCTGTAAATGGAAGTATTCCAGGGACGGCACTTGAATTCAATGAAGGAGACCTTGCTTTAATTAACGTGACCAATAAAATGGATGTTGAAACATCGGTGCATTGGCACGGGTTAATCCTTCCTAATTTTTATGATGGTGTTCCATACCTGACCACACCTCCAATTAAGCCCGGAACTACGTTTCAATACAGAATACCTATCAATCAATCAGGCACATACTGGTACCACTCCCATACCATGTTGCAGGAACAAAAAGGGGTGTACGGTCCTCTCGTGATTCAACCCAAAGAAAAAACCCTGAAATATGATAAAGATTTGGTAGTGGTTTTGTCAGACTGGACCAACGAAAAACCAATGAGTGTGTTGCGAAACCTAAAGAGAGGCAATGAGTGGTATCAAATCAAGAAAGGAACAGCAGTGCCACTGAGCCAAACTATTTCGCAAGGAGGATTTGGAGCCCAACTTAAAATGTGGCGGGACCGGATGGAAGGGGCAGACATAGCAGATATTTATTACCCAGCTTTTTTAAGTAATGGACAAAAACTGGCGGAATATCCCGCGTTCAGGCCCGGAGAAAAAGTCAGGCTGCGATTCATAAATGCTTCTGCATCTACTTATTACTGGATGGATTTCGGTGCAGGACAACCAATGGTAGTTGCAAGCGATGGAGTTGATGTCCAACCCGTATCCATAAACAGGTTTCTCTTTGCTGTTGCCGAAACCTACGATGTTATGGTCACTATACCAAAAGGAAAACTAGAAATTATTGCTACAGCACAGGATGGCTCAGGCCATACGGCTATTCACCTGGGGAGCGGAAAACTATTTCCCGCAAAAGTCATTGATAAACCCGATAAAGTAGCAATGATGAAGCAAATGGCAAAAATGGACATGAAAATGGGTGCACCTGCTTTAATAAGAAATAAAAATAAAGAAACACCGGAATTCCTGATGAATAAATATGGAATGAAGATGGACGATGAGATGGATATGAAGATGGACGATGAGATGGATATGAAGATGGACGATGAGATGGATATGAAGATGGACGATGAGATGGATATGGGGCACATGAGCCATAATGCCATGCAGAAGAAAGACGCTTCCGGAGATTTTAATTACAATGACCGCATGACGTATTTCAACTACAATTTTCTTAAAGCAAAAGAGAAAACAACTTATAATCCAGATATACCGATAAACGAAATGCTTTTAAATCTTACGGGAAATATGAACCGTTACGTATGGAGTCTAAATGGCATCCCGCTTTCAGAAGCCGACAAAATAAAAATTAAAGGTGGAGAAATTACCCAGGTTACACTGAACAATCTAACAATGATGCATCACCCAATGCACCTTCACGGACATTATTTCAGGGTTATTAATGAAAACGGGGAACGCTCACCATTAAAGCACACCGTAAACGTACCACCAATGCAAAAAGTAACCATTGAGTTTTACAATGAAGAATACGGCGATTGGTTCTTCCATTGTCACGTACTTTACCACATGATGGGTGGTATGGCACGCGTATTTAGCTATGATACGCCAAGAGATGAACGTATGAAGAGTTTCCCCGTACAGAAACTCACAGATGAAACAGACCACTACTATACCTGGGGTTTGGCTGAATCAAGTTCTAATTTTTCTGAATTAAGGCTTACTTCAAGTAATATTCGCAATGAATTTAATTTCAGTATAGAAACTGATTATAACCAAAATTCAGAGGCAGAAGTTAGCTACAGCCGGTATTTGAACGATTGGATGCAAATTTATGTGGGCGTCAATTCGGAAAATAAAATTCCCAGCTCATACGATAAATTTAACAATGTTGGATTAGCAGGCGTTAAGTATTTCACACCTTATATGTTCAATGTGGATGTTAGTATAGACCATAAACTTCGCTCCAGGGTTCGCATAGATAAAGAAATTCTTCTGTTCCCAAGAATTTTTCTTGAAGGAGAATACCAATACCTGGCAGACTTCGGTTGGGTGAATGATTTAGAAAACAAAAATAGTTTTGAAGGAGAAGATAAATGGCTCATTAGGGGCTCATATATAGTATCCCGTAATTTTTCCATCCAGGCCAATTATAATAACCATTATGGATGGGGTGGAGGTTTAGGTGTCATATTTTAATAAAAATACTACACACGGCTGGCGGTATTAGTTTTCCCACACTACCACCTTCTATAATTTTAGAAAGCAATCCCGACATTGATAATTATGCACATGTTGGGTGGTATGATCGGTCTTCCAGGAAATCTGGCGGCCACCTTCATGTTACCCGTAACGTCACGCTCGATGGATCACAACATGGCTACGGGCGGTCAATTCACGACTAAATCAAGTGGGCTGGGCGACCTAAGCATCGGTATGACAAGCAATCGCAACACCTCACAGAGGACTAGCTTGGCCTATGGCATCTCGCTTACACTTCCGACCGGTACGATTAATGCTCGCGATGTTACTCCAGCGAGTAGTCCGAATAAGATGGTCTTGCCGTATCCCATGCAACTGGGATCAGGGTCGATGGAGATTAAACCAGAGACCTCAGCTTCGGTGCAACTGGGAAATGTCAATCTGGGCACAAGAATAAGCGGGACAGTGCGAACTGGGAAAAACGAAACTGGCTATAAACTCGGTAATGAACTGGCAACGTCCGTATGGGTGGCATTCCAACCAGCCGCTTCCACAGAAGCATCCATAGCATTTGGATACAATCGCTGGGGGAATATCTCGGGATCCGACTCCCGCCTTCAGCAGCAGATAGGTATGGTCCCTTCCGCTGATCCAAAATTGAGGCGTGGAAGCGAGCTACTGTTTACACCTGAGATCATAGTCTCTAAGAACAACACTAGACTGGGCTCACACGGGATCATCATATCCGGGACTTTACCGTTGTGGCACTCGCTAGAAGGGCCACAACTAGGACTCGCATGGTCCTTTGGCTTAGGCTGGAGATTCTCGACTAATTGATGGAAGTGCCTATTCGTTCTTCCAGCGGATGAGAGTAGCGGTGATCCTCTGGTTAGCTATACCAGCCTCACCCTCTGCGAATGTGTTGCTTGACGTCATAACGATAGCATCCCCTCCAGCTTGACAACCTTCTTCCATCATGGCGGGCAACACGTCTCTTAATTCCGCTTTCCAGGCTTTACCCTGTCCTTCCAAGATGCCTATTTCTTCGAAAGCTCTGTCAGGAGGTCCAGAACTGAACACCTCAATATCACAGTCAGAGGGCCTAGGCTCATATAGACTTCCACTTGTGGGTGTAAAATTAGCCGAAAGACAACCGCTGAATAGCAGAAACGAGCCTACTAAGACAACTGTGCTAGTTTTTGTCATAACAAGTCCTTAATGGTCAGAGAGCGATGCCGACATTAACGATACGGAACGTTGGGATATACCTCATACAGCTATAGGAGCAACTGCCTCCTGTTTTATAAAGTCTCTTGAGGCCGAGGCCGAGACCCATATAGAATTTACCTTCTGGCCCGAGCAACCAACTTCGATTGAAATCAAAACCATAACCCCAATAAGTACCCTCTGCATCGACGTTTGTGATACCGGTCTTCACACCGAACATCCATCCCTGGAGAGGCGTTCCGGAGGGATAATACCGCCAGAAAACGTCCGCATTCAAATACTCCAGGTCCCCTATTGAACCTTCGTCTCCACCACCAAACAACCCCGATCCACCAAAACCAATGGTGCTAGTTGGCGAGACAACACGCTCGAGCTCTGCATTGAAGAGATCGAACATAAGTCCAAAGGGATTAACAGACAGAACAGTACTTTTCGGTTCGATTATACCACTTTGTTGTGCGCCAAGAGAACTGGCTTGAATTCCAACAACAAGCAACGCTACACTCAAAATTAAGCTGGACTGATTCATTCGCATCATGCGCTTCCTGTTAATTGATTTTTGTGGGTCATTGTAAACATTATCTGCAAAATCTGTACCTGTAAAGTGTCCATAATTCTACCTTTCAACGTTTCGGCCGCAGTAACTGCAGTAATGGACATCGGGATCAGACGCTACTTCCGAACATTTCATACAATGCGTATGGTTTCTCGACCCGAATCTGGGGGCTGTTCTGTCTGCCTTGACCATTTCTGCTGCAAACAATCCCATGGGGACAACAATTATAGCATACCCCATGAGCATCAGCATGGATGCTAGTGCCTGTCCAAGAGGAGTTCCAGGAGACATGTCACCATAGCCAACTGTCGTAACAGTCACGATAGCCCAGTACACGCTCATGGGTATGCTAGTGAACCCGTTTTTCGGACTTTCAATCAAGTACATGAATGAGCCCATGATAGTCACTACAGTAGACACTGCTACTAAGAAAACAGTGATCCTATACCTGCTCGCCTTAAGCGTTGATACCAGTATCCTGGTGCTTCCGACATACTGTGCGAGCTTCAAAATTCTAAACACTCGCACCACCCTTAAGACCCTAACAACGGCGGTCACCTGCATGCCTGGCAGGAGCAGACTAAAATAGCTTGGAAGTATAGAAATTAAGTCTATCAACCCAAAGGCGCTCAAGACATACCCTTTCGGCCTCTTCACACACCACACCCTGAAGAGATACTCGATCGTAAAAAGTATTGTAAAAAACCATTCAGCAAATCTTAATTGTGCACCGAAGACAGCATTGACAGACTGGACGGACTCCAACATCACCACCGTCACACTCAAAACAATCAGGACGATCAGGAAAAAATCGAATAATCTTCCTGGTGGAGTATCGTCACCGAAGATGACGATAAAGGACTTCTCTCGAAACGAAGCAGCTTCTAATCTGTTCATAAAGTGGATCTATACTCATCTGGTATCGTCAAGATCTGCCTGGCCTAGGATAACATTGTCAATGCTTATTCAACGAATGATAACACCCCAACAGCACTCCGCTAAGGCCCTGTACAAACAACCGTATAAGTCATCTCTTATAAAATGTCAGTCTCCTCTTCCTGGTCTGGCAGACCAATTCAGGATACAATATTTCCAGGTCCTTCGAAGTCATCTCCAACTACAGTCGGTATCTAATGAAGAAATTCGCCATAATACTCGCCATCATCGCCAGCGCCTGCACGCCCTCAAATCCCGAGTTAGTGCATTGGGAAGCCATGGCAGAAGACATCACTATAACTCGAGATGACTGGGGGATCGCACACATACACGGTCCGACTGATGCCCATGCAGTTTTCGGCATGATATATGCTCAGGCAGAAGATGATTTCAACCGTATTGAGGTAAATTTCCTGAATTCACAGGGCCGATTGGCTGAAGCCGAAGGCGAAGAGGAAATATGGCGTGACCTCAGGATGAGGCTGTTCATCGATCCAGTAGAAATGCAAGCGATCTATGCAGAAAGCCCAGAATGGCTTGTGAGTCTCATGGATGCTTGGGCTGACGGCTTAAATTACTACCTGCATACCCACCCCGAGGTGGCCCCCAGGGTACTAACCCGATTCGAACCCTGGATGGCCCTCACATTCAGCGAAGGTAGCATCGGCGGTGATATCGAACGCGTTAATCTCTCACAACTCCAGGCCTTCTATGACAATGATCCATCTGGAAACATGAGCATGGCTTCCCTCCAGATCGAACCAGTTCTTTTCGATTGGGAAGAACCACGTGGATCTAACGGCATTGCCATTTCCCCTTCAAATACAGTGGACGGAAATGCTCTATTTCTGATCAACCCACATACCTCGTTCTTTTTTAGGTCTGAATTACACATGTCGAGTGACGAAGGTCTCAACGCCTATGGCGCTTCCACGTGGGGTCAGTTTTTTGTATACCAAGGTTTCAACGAAAGCGCCGGATGGATGCACACTTCCAGCGGCGTAGATAACATCGATGAGTTCTTGGAGACGGTAACAGAACGTGACGGTGAGTTTTACTACTCTGTCGATGGTGAAGACCGGCCAATTAATAAGAAGACTATTTCCATAGCGTATAAGTCAGGCGAAGGGATAAGGGAAAGAGATTTTACAATTCTTAGATCCCATCACGGACCAATCGTCCGGGCTCAAGGCGCCAAATGGGTGGCCACTTCACTCATGAATGAACCGATGTCTGCTTTGATGCAATCCTACGGACGTACTCGTGCACAAGGCATGGAAGACTACCGCCAAAACATGGAAATGCACACCAATTCATCGAATAACACAGTGTACGCGGACGCCGATGGCAACATCGCATACTGGCACTCAAATTTTGTTCCCAAGAGGAACCCTGACTTGAATTGGTTGGAACCCGTGGACGGGAGCGTATCGGCGAACGATTGGGGTGAGCCCCATTCAATAGAGGAAACTCCCAACGTCTTCAATCCCTCTGTTGGTTGGATCCAAAACACGAACAACTGGCCCTACAGCTCCGCAGGACCAGACAGCCCCAAGCAGTCAGATTTCGCACCTTATTTCCAGCGAAGTGGTGAAAACGCAAGAGGAATTCACGCCATCCGCCTTCTGGAAAACAAAAAAGATTTTACCCTGGAAAGTTTAGTGGAAACAGCATTTTCCAGCCAAATTCCAGGGTTCGAAGCTGTCCTTCCAGCACTGATATCAGCCTGGGACAATGCTCCCACTTCGCACCCACTCAAGGCGGGTCTAGCGGGTCAGATAGATGTACTTCGTGCTTGGGACTACCGCTGGGGCTTGGAGTCCGTTGCAACTTCTCTGGCTACTTACTGGGCTGAAGAACTGACGGAAAACATCGCTAGGGAAGCTCGTGATGCTGGCATGACTAGTAATGAATATATCGCTGGCAGAGCTTCGACTGACCAACACCTAGGCGCTCTACAAGCTGCTTCAAACTTGCTAACACAAGACTTCGGCTCCTGGGAAACCGCTTGGGGAGAAATCAACCGTTTTCAACGCATTAACGGAGATATCGTACAGCCGTTCAGTGACAGCGAGCCGAGTATCGGTGTCGGATTCCATACTGGAAGATGGGGGTCACTCGCTTCGTTCGGTGCCAGAAGGTATCCAGGAACTGTCCGGCGTTACGGAACGAGTGGAAATAGCTTTGTAGCTGCGGTCGAGTTCGGAGATAAAGTTCGTGCGGTAGCAGTTACTGCAGGAGGAGAAAGTGGAGACCCCGCTTCTCCCCACTTCGACGACCAAGCACAACTTTACGCCGACGGCAACTTGAGACCAGTATATTACTATCCAGAAGATCTAGAAGGCCACATTGAAAGGGTATATAAACCGGGCACCTAGAAGAAAGCTGGTTCGACCGTTTTATTGGTTCTCAGAGGTTGGACTGCCATGACTCTTGACCACTACTAGCTGAAAGCACATCGAACACCTCAAACCCTTCTTCAACGAAGGGACGGAAATATTCTTCTCTAGGCTGGAGTGCCTTGTCAGCCCGATAGAAGACTAACTGATCGCCCGCACCATCTACCCAGATTTCATCTTTATCTGCGAAGCAGGATAACACTTTATCCGTAAACAGCCTGCGAATTTTCTGTTCGCAGTTATCCGGACCATTCAGTAGGTAATGTTTCGAGAACTCGACTGCCGTGCCATCTGACTCGAAGTCTATATCCTTTAATAAGTGTAGTTTGCTGCCCACCTTATGTCGAAAACGTTCGGGGCGCACAGCAAACTCCGGAAAATCCAACCGAGCATCCCGAAAATGCATCACTGTCTGGGCCGACATCTTCACATATAACGGAATGAGCCAGGGGAAATATACAACCTGGTATTCACAAATTCTGACTTCGACTCCACTCCTTACTGCAAATTTCTCAGACAACTGATACCTGAAGGTGTTGATAGGGTAATTAAATTTTCTCCCCTCTTTATTCCGGGA
>Ga0302127_10000806_pt1 | contig 17788 bp, 15 predicted proteins | sample CB4_SCM_MG_FD_204452 | JGI IMG/M metagenome (GOLD analysis project Ga0302127, IMG submission 204452) | Marine microbial communities from Western Arctic Ocean, Canada - CB4_SCM | ecosystem: Environmental > Aquatic > Marine > Oceanic | place: Canada: Western Arctic Ocean | collected 2017-09-24
GCGGTGGAGAGGGTGGTGGGCTGGGAGGAGGTGGAGAGGGAGGGGGAGAGGGAGGAGGAGGAGAAGGCGGAGGGGGGGATGGTGGGGGCGACGGAGGAGGCGGCGACGGAGGAGGCGGTGAAGGAGGCGGTGGCGAGGGCGGCGGCGAGGGCGGCGGCGAGGGCGGCGGTGGAGAGGGCGGTGGGCTGGGAGGGGGCGGCGATGGCGGCGGCAAAGGCGGTGGCGAGGGCGGTGGAGGTGAGGGCGGTGGTGGGGAGGGCGGGGGTGGCGAGGGTGGCGGTGGGGACGGTGGCGGCGACGGTGGCGGCGAGGGTGGTGGAGGAGATGGCGGCGGCGGCGAGGGCGGCGGCGGTGAAGGTGGTGGTGGCGAGGGTGGTGGTGGCGATGGCGGTGGTGGTGAAGGCGGCGGCGGGCTCGGTGGAGGCGATGGTGGCGGTGGAGAGGGTGGAGGTGAAGGCGGCGGCGGCGAAGGCGGCGGCGGTGAGGGAGGAGGTGGTGATGGCGGGGGCGATGGTGGAGGTGGCGATGGCGGTGGAGGCGAGGGTGGCGGCGATGGTGGCGGTGGAGAAGGTGGTGGGGACGGTGGAGGTGGAGAGGGTGGCGGTGAGGGAGGAGGAGGAGAGGGTGGCGGAGGTGATGGTGGGGGCGATGGCGGGGGAGGCGACGGCGGGGGAGGTGACGGTGGCGGTGGTGAGGGCGGTGGTGAGGGCGGTGGTGAGGGCGGTGGTGGTGATGGTGGGGGGCTGGGCCTGCGAGCAAAAGTCAGTACACACGAGCGTCAGCTTGGGATTACGCGAGCACGGAAAGAAACATGAACGAAACGAGAGATGGGAAAAAGAAATGTCATTATTGTTGCAAGTTGTTGTTGATCCTTTGCTTTGCGACGAAGCCGAAGACGAATGAGTTGTATTCCAAGTGTGAGACGTGCCGTCCGAAGCATGCGAAGAAGAGAAACGCGAAGCGCGACGCCGAAGTTGCCGAGAAAAAAGCTACCATTGAAGCCAGGCTTGAATCGGGGGAGCTTGTGCGTTGCCAAGGTTGTGGACCACAGCCATTGGAGTCGTTCGCAACCAATCCGACGACCGACAAACCGCTCACGCGTTGCAAGCCTTGTAACGAGAAGAAGAATGCGCAGAATGCCGAATACCAGGCGTCGGAGCTCGGCAAAGCGGCCCAGAAGCGGTACGACGAGTCGGAGCTTGGCAAAGAGCGCAACAAGCGGTACGACGAGTCGGACAAGGGCAAAGCGACCGAAAAGCGGTACGACGAGTCGGAGCTCGGCAAAGAGCGCAACCAGCGGTACGACGAGTCGGACAAGGGCAAAGCGACCGAAAAGCGGTACGACGAGTCGGAGCTCGGCAAAGAGCGCAACCAGCGGTACGCCGAGTCGGAGCTCGGCAAAGCGTCCGCCAAACGATACCGTGAAGGCGATGCCGGGCAAGCGGCCGCCAAGCGGTTCCTCGACAACCGCCAAGAGCGCCGTCGTGAGTCGACGGCGATGCGAATGGACGTTAATATTATGAGCGCGTCGAACCAATTGATCTCTGGTGACCGCATGACCTCGCCGACCTTTCTCAAGCGCACGAGCTTCACGTCCGAGGTTCAGTACATCGACGTCCTCAAGGCCGCGTTCGTTCCCGGAATGACGCTCGCCAACCACGGCCCCGTCTGGGAGGTCGAGCACAAGATCCCGCGCGAGGCCTACGACTTCGACGACCCCGAGGACGTCAAACGCTGCTGGTCGGTCAAGAACGTCCACGCGATGACTGTGGCGGACAACCTTGAGAAGTCGTGGAAGCTGCTCGACGAGTACATCACCGCGGCGGGCGTTGCAAACTTCCCAAAGGCGTGGAACGGCAAGCACCCCGACGCCGCCTTCAAGGCCATCCACAACGCCAAGATGGTGGCCCAAAAAGCAATCGACGACGAAGAAGCAGCGAGCGAGCAGCCGTCCGGCAGCAACGACGTTGGTCCCATGGACGACTTCGATTGAATTGTGTTTTCGTGTATGTGTGCATGTGTTGGGTGGGGGTTCGAGTCTTAGTGAAGCGCACGGTGGTGGCGAGGGCGGCGGCGGCGAGGGCGGCGGTGGCGAGGGCGGCGGTGAGGACGGCGGGGGCGAGGGCGGTGGTGGAGAGGGCGGTGGACTTGGCGGCGGTGGGCTGGGCGGTGGAGCGGGAGGCGGCGGCGACCAGAGGATGCTTCTTGCGTACACTTCCGTGTTCGAACGGTAGATTTTCGTCGTGGAAGAGTCTGCGCCTGATGCGAGCTCGAATACGTACCCCGAGTCGACGGACAGACAGAGATTGGACGATGCGATTGCGTCGAGCGCCGGCATGCCGTTCATGCCCAAGGCGTTGTTGAACTGCTTGTTGGCCGAGAGAATGATTCCGTCCTCGTTTGCGTACAACTCGGCTAAGGCGGTGAGCCCGGTCGACATCGTCATGCATGATCCGTCCACGATTTGATGGCGTTGATTGAGGCACTTTCCTCTGACCTGCGCCATCACGAAGGGGTGTGGCGTGACCTTGAGACACGCAAGCGTTTCCATTCCCGTGCATTCGCAGTCGACAATTTCGACGACGACCGTGCATGGGGCGGTCGTGTCGGCGCCCTCGCAGTTGGGATGCAGCGGTGGCGGCGGCGGCGAGAGTGGCGATGGCGACGTCGCGCTGGACAGTGCGACGAGGACCGAAAAGAACCGTCGCATTGTTTCGAGGAGGCTTAACACTGTCTTGAAATTACGGTGTAATGTCTATGAAACCGACGTCATCTCCCGGAAACACAGCAAACCTTTTTGAACGCATTTTTGTCAAGTGGTTGTCAGGTGGTTGTACCTGTAGCGTCCCACATTTGGTGCTCGGTTTCCAATGCGCCTCTTTTCGTCAATTCACACTTGTGTGGTTTACATATATGATTGATTAAATTATGGCCAAGTGTGAATTGACGAAAAGAGGCGCATTGGAATGCGAGCACCAAATGTGGGACGGTACAGGTACAACCACCTGACAACCACATGACAATGTCTATCGAGTATACACATGCATTGGTCCGTCCAACAACATTTTAAAAGTCGTTTCGTTTTCCCTTCCACCCACCCTTGTTTCAAGCTTAATTGCCACCAGCGGACACATGGCGGTACGCCTCCAAGCGTCGCGCGAGGTCCCCGTCCAGGGCGTTGGCCTGTAGGAGGCATTCAAAATGCGCGCTGTTCATCCAACCGATCGGTTTGAGCGCGGACGGGTCGACGCCGAGCGTGGCCACCGCGCGCTCCGTCTCGGTCAGGTCGGCCATGGTCAGCTTTGCCTCCGACTGGGAAAGCGACGCCGTCTGCACCACGCTCGCCTGCAGGTGCTTTGCATTTGCGGACCGTAGCTCGTTAAACTGCGCCTCAACAGTCTTCGGGTTGCTCGTAGGCGCTGGACGCATCGACATTGTATGCTCGTTTACTGCGTCTTTTGGTATGTCGTTTCATGTTATGAACCCGTCACAGCGTCGGCCCAGGAGCTCCCTCAGAAGGGGTCCACAGAACTCAAACACCATGCGCGTCTTCTGGCGTCGCTTGACTACAAAGCGCCGCTCCGTTGACATCTCGCGCAACAGTGTCACCGAATCTGTCCCGCCTTCCGCAACGAGGTCGTGCGAAAGAATCAACGAATTGTCGTTCCCGTCCCAGTTGCGGATCGACGGGATGACACGGAGCCGGTCACCAATCGACGTCGGGACACCGCGCATGTCAAATCCCATCGACGAGCGCGCGTCGTATACTATTTTGTTTGAAATCACCAAAGCCTGTCGCACCACATTCGTGTTGTGGATGTGGAACGGCCGTAGCATTGCATCGCGCGTGGCGTCGTTGAGGCGGTAGTAACAGGCACCAAACAAGGCCGTGTCGCGGCAGCAAATCGCCATCACCTCCTCGATCGGCCAGTTGGAAAGTGTGCACAACGCCCGACGAAGGTCGTTCTCCACGTCTCCCCCGCGGTAGTCACGCAGCGTCGCCTTCGCCTGGCACAAGTCAGCACCAACGACAAACTGAAGCTTCCAATCTCGGAGCGTCTGAACTCCAAAGCACGCGCGCTCGACTTCGATTGCAGACGTCTGTTGGACGATCGTAGAAAGGAGGCGACCCTCGGAGAAGTAGACGCGACCAAGCTCGGGGTGCGCAAAGATCTCCCACACGAGCGAGACAAGCCGGAGCCGCCGCTCCGCTCGCGGATCGAAAACTCCAAGCAGAGAAGTGGCGACGCCGCTCCCGCCCGCGATCACCACCGGATCGGCCGCCACCGCCTCGTTGTCGTTCCCACTCGACGTCCAGGTAGGAGGCGGCAGGCGGCCAGACACGGACCGGAGCGTCGGAAAGAATCCAGACTCCGGAACCTGCTGGAGCTTGATCGACAGAGTGTTCAACGCTGCCGAGACGACCGACTGAACGACATCGACGCCAACATCGCTTCGCCACTGCAAGAGGTGCAGACTCAGCAGCGACGCGTTGTGCGCCGCGCTGCGCAACGCAGACGCAAGCCGTCGAAGCTGGAACGCCGCCGAATCGAAGCCAGGCGTCGTCTGCAACACCACAGGCGGAGACGAAACCGCGTCGGACAGCGCCTGAAGATGAGTTTCAAACACCTGTCGCATTTCCGCCTCGTCCGACGCGTTGCACACAGCAAGCAGCGCTTCCAACCGTTCCTTGTCCACGGCCGCAGCACTCACGACAATGTCAAGCATTTTGCTTTTGTTCATGTCACACCGAAGCAGCATCTCGAGGGAAGACACAGAAAGGCGCGACCACTCGCATTCGTCGTCGTAGTTCATACTGATCGTCTTGCAGATCATGTTGCAAAGCTCATTGATCTCGTCGCCAATGATCGAATGGTGTCGCGGTTGGTGGAATCCACAATCGTCCAGTCCGAAGGTAGTTCCAATGAGACTGTCACACGCATGCAGCCAACTCAATACAGACTCCTCGGTCGCCTCTTGCAACGACCTCACGAATCCGCCGATGCGAACGACGTCGTGAATGTTGTGCTGCACAAAAAAACCGTGGCTCTCCATGGTCTCGCGGTTCATGTGCAGGGACAAATCGATAACATCGTACGTGCCACACCGCAGACGGGCAAGGGTGTTCAAGGCCGAAAGCGAGTCGATGTATTCGCGCGCAAACTCGAGAACGAATTGGATCTCAAACAAAACCTGCTCCCTCTCAAGCGCCGTTGTGATCGTTCCTGGGCTCTCTTCCTCGATCAGCTCCGACAAGGAAGAGCCGTTGACAAGACGATACTGACGAGTGCGGAGGTCGGGCACCGTGAAAAGCTCGAGGTAGGTGTGCCGAATCTCCAGGAACTTGGCAACAAATCGACCAACATCGACAATCAAGGCCTCGAGTCGCCCCTCCTCGGACAGAAGGCGTGTAATGTCTATTTCTAGCTTCAATGGCATTTTTAGTTCGCCTCTCGTTCTGCGGCTGCGAGGGCGGCGCTAGTGAGTCACGCTCTTGTCTAAGCATAGAGCGCGGTGAAACCATGCCGAAAAAGACAGTTGAAGAGCTCGCCGAGGCTAACCTCAAGGGGTATGCGGAAACGAGATTAGGAAATCTGGAAGTGGAGGAACTCCGCAGACTCGGCGATTTGTTCGAAATTCCAGAGTTCAAGACGATCGAAAAGGAATTGCTCGTCAAGCGACTCATCGAAAGGAAAAAGTCGAAGAGTTCCAAACCCAAAGAAGAAGAAAAGAAGGAAACGGAAGACGCTTACGATGAAGAAGAAGTCGTTTTGAAGAGCAGCAAGGCCTTGCCGGACGGCGAGAAAACGAAGCTGATTCCATCTGGCGAAGAAGGAGTAGCATTTGAGGTGACCGTTGAATCAACGCCGACGTCGACGCGAGTCATCAAGGAACGACACAGTCTCCATTTAATTGCTTTCAACTCGCTCAAGCTCCGCGTAGGGAAGGCGGCGCTGGCGGACGAGTGGGCGGCGCTTTTTGCAGTCTTCGCCACTGCCGACGTGATCCTCATCAGTGAAGTTCCACATGAGAACAACTTGGCAGAATCGAACAAGCGCGGGGCTGTCATGGAGAAAGCATTGGAGATGCATTCTGGCGATTCGTGGCAGAGGCACGTTTCAGACCCTTCGGGACCTGGAAATTTAGAGGTCCACGAAGTCTTTGTCAGGCATCCGATCCGGGTTGTGGACACGAGAACGACGGCGACCTCGTCGTCGGGGGGTTCGTTTTCCCATGCTCCGTTTTCGGTGTTGCTCGAAGATACGCGATTTGAAGAGGAGTGCGATCAACGCTTCGTCGTAACGTCGGTGCACTTTCCGCCCAAGGGGAAGAAGACGGAAAGGGACTGTCAGATCAAAAATTTCTTTGAAGACTACTCGTCCCTCGCGATCAATCGCCTACTCACACCTCTCACGGCGAAAGGAGCCAAAGACGCCGGAACGACAACAGTAAATCACATCGTGTGTGGCGATTTCAACTGCGTCGTCACGGACGAGATTGTCGACCTCGACAAGCATTCGTTCAAAAATCCACTTCTCGACGCCAGGATCGCAACCTCTGCCGGCCTCGAGGCTTACGACAACTTCGTACTCTCAAAGGACGCCGTGTTTGCGATCGAGGCCAAGCCACTAGAATTGGCTGTTTGCTCCCAGAAAGGACTTTCAGACCACAATCCGATCGCTTTAAAGTTGACGGAGGTGACGAAAGTGAAAAAGTAGTTTGTGTGTGTGCAAGGACCGCGGGTGACCTGTGAGTATAAGCGGTAGTACCAGCACCCTACACATCCCCAGCCTCGGACAAACCGTAGAACGAAAAAATCCTGGGCATTGACTGCTGCCTACCGCCAGTCTCCACCCTCCCGGGCACGGAAGGAATAGGAGAAAAACCATGGACCTTCCGCCCAATGTGCGGTTGGTGAAAGAGAAGACGATGAACTACCATCTTCACTTCACCCGCGGTGGGAAGGCGTATTCAATGTGCGGTAAGGACGTGGCCGTGCTCGTGGCGTGGAGAGAGGAGATCGAGGCCAAGCTCGATGCCGACGGCGTTGCGAAGGCAAAAGTGGTGACCAAGGCCGCGAAGCAGTCGTCGACGCCGGGTGTGAGTTGGGATGCCAAAGGGAGCAAGTGGTATGGCATTTGCTACGACAAGCTGGCCGGGAAGTACGTCGCCACGTCGAGATTTGCCGCCGAGGCCGACGCCGTCGCCGCGTTCAAAGTGCTCCGCGAGAAGACGGATGTCAAGTTCGAGACGGAGGTGACGCGGCGGTACGAGCTGGCGGTGAAGACGACGCCCAGCCTTTCCGGACTCCCGCGCGCGCCTGCAAAGTGGTCCGACGCCAAGCCCTCCACCGTCTACTGGCACGTTACCAAGCAAGGAGACTTCCAGCCGTTCCGCGCCGTGCGAAGCGGCAACGCGTACCACGTCGCGTGCGCCGACTGCCACCAAGTGGCCGCTGCAAACGCATTGGGGGAGAAGCCCACCCACTGCATGCAGCACGGCGGCGGAGGCGCTCAGTACTGCACCCACGACCGAAAAAAGTCAAACTGCCGGGAGTGCAACCCGAACATCTTGAACTGCGTCAACCACTGCGACACATGCGGCACAACGCTTTTCGTCAAGCGGAGGACAACCAAGGGCGGCAACGGGCTCTGCTCCCCGTGCGAAGACCACTTCACGGCACAGGCCGCCGAGAACGGATCGGCGCCTCCCGAGAAGTCGAAGCGGTGGGAGGAAGTCGTCTTCGACGCGCTTCTGCCGAAGATTGTCCACGCCGACGGCGACGTCATCGTCCCCGAGCTGCGCGACGACTACAAGTACGTGCTCGGCTCGCTCTACGAGGAGAAGATCGACGGCGGCGGACGCAAGCTGCGCAAGCGCAAGCGCGGCAATGAGGACTGCGACACCACGACCTACCGCCGCCCCGACTGCCTCTTCGTGGTCCGCGACCCCCTGACGGTGCGCATCGTCGCCGTCCTCTCCATCGAGGTGGACGAGGACTGCCACGTCACGCGCCCGTTCAAATGCGAGACCGGAAAGGTCGATGACACAATCCATGCCATCCAGCGGATCGCCGGAGGGGAGGGCGCATCGGCCGCCTCGCGCACCGGCTTGCGCCCCGGCGCGCAGTGCGTCTACTACGGCGTGTTCAAGTTCAACCCGAACGCATGCGACGCCAAGCCGTTCGTCAAGCTCGACGATCGCATAGCCGTGCTCGCGCGCGCCTGCTGCGCCTTCCTCTCCCGCGACCCGAGGGAGTACAATGCCATGCCGATCGAGGAGCGCGAGGTGCCGCACGTCACGACCTTCTACTACCACTCCAAGGCGATGTCCCTCGACAAGCCGGACGATCCGAGCAAGAACTTCCTCGAAGAGTACCCCAAGCTCGCCCCCAACTGGGCGTGGCACGGGAACGTCGTGTGATGAGAAGGAGATTGCAAGCGCTGGACAATCGCTGGACAAATACCGGACAATCGCTGGACAGACCCATGCATGTGTATACTCGATAGACATTGTCATGTGGTTGTCATGTGGTTGTACCTGTACCGTCCCACATTTGGTGCTCGGTTTCCAATGCGCCTCTTTTCGTCAATTCACACTTGGGCGGTTTACATACTAAATGAATGAATTTATGGGTCTAGTGTGAATTGACGAAAAGAGGAGCATTGGAAACCGAGCACCAAATGTGGGACGCTACAGGTACAACCACCTGACAACCACTTGACAAAACAAAACAGTTTTGAGAACGACTATAAATGTCGTGATGCGACCTCCCGCCTCATTCTTATGAGGACGCCATCACGCGACATGCTGGAGTGTCCACCCACAGACAATACTGACATCGTCGCTGCTGCTCTACGAACTATCGGTACACTTTCGTTGCCTCCGCTCCCGCTGCACATGCAGCTTCTCTTACACAAGCAAGGGCGCTACGTGTTGCCGCCGTCGTCGCCTCTTAGTGCGTCGAGCTCCTTCTCCACCGCTACTGAGTCCATTCCTGCGGCGAGTAAATACTCAGAACGCGAGCCCATAGCAGATTTAATTATATCAGCTGACACCGCCGCAATCAGCTTTTGTACCTTTTCGTCGGTTGCATTTGCCGACGAGTCCCCTGTCGTGGCCATTTGACTGGTGAAGAATGTGTCGCTGTGAAGCGTCGCGATCCTCCCTGACCGAGGACAGCTAAGCGATGCTGAAACGAGCACTGTCGAACCATACTTGTTTGAATCGGTCGTCTTCTTTTCCACGAATACGGACGGCCTGCTTCCTGTTGTAGGGGCATTTTCGTCGTCGTCCGATATGTACTCGAGTTCTGGGTTTGCCTCGAACAAGTAATAGTCGCCGCATCCGGTAGGAGTCTGAACGTCAAGGACTTGGCCGTTGGTTGGTGTTGAAATTTGTGTTTCAGTCGGTGGTGGCTCTGGCTTTAGTGTCACGGTAGTGTCCGCGGCCGGCGAGCCTAGAATGATCTGTTCTTTAAGCATCGTGCACTCTCGTGTGAGTTCCGACAACTTTGCTTCAAAGCAGCACTTTTCCGATTCGTTCATAGCCTTGCACTCCTGCAGATGGAATGCAGTAGTTGCTGCCTCGTTGCGAGCCTGTGTCAACGACGACGTGAGCTCCTCGGACGCGACTGCGGTTGCGGCGAGCTCCTCGGACGCGACTGCCGCCGTTGCGGCCTCCAATAACAAAACGGCGTCGTCGCGTTCTTGAACAGCCGTGGCCATTGCGTCGGCCATCGCCCGGTGTTCGGATGTGATCGATTCGATCGATTCGACCGCACTGTCGCGTTCTTTCGACACTGATGCAATGCAGGCGTGCATGCTATCGATCTCGTCGTGCTTGGACTCAAGTTGCTCTTTAACTTTGGCCAGCGTCTTGAAGGCAGCGTCGGCGTTCGACGTCGTAGGAATTGTCATTTTGGTGTTTACATGCTCTCGGAGCTTTGAGATCTCTGCCGCTGCGGCTGACGTGTCTGCCGCGAGCTTCGCCTTCAGGTATCTCGCACGGGATCGCTCGGCGACGAACGCAGCGTTCGCCTTGGCCAGAGACACCTCGGTATGTTGAAGCTTTTCGGTAATCGCGGACAGTTTGGAATTCATTGTGTCGACAATCGCCGAAAGTCGTAACACGTCGTTTTTGGAGTCGTCAAACGATTTCTTCATTTTTGTCGAAGACGCCAACGACGTCGACGCCGGGCCACCGCTTCCGCCAAACGAGCTGAATGTCAGACCCTTTGCTTTTTGGGTGGACGGCATCGACGGCACGGGAGCGACCTGCGGCGCAGCGGTCTGCACCGCCGCGATGTTGAACTTAAACGACAATGTCTGCTTAGGAACCGCCGCGGTGTCGATCTCGATCGCCGCCGGGGAGAAGGTCAACGCTCGCAACGACGACGTCAGATTTGCAGGTTGCTGTTGCTGTTGCTGCACCTTCGGTGGCACAATCGGTATCGACGCAGTGAAGACCCGCTCTTCGCCGATAAAAGCTCTTTTAAGGGAAAACCGAGAGCCTTCTTCTAGAACGGGGCGAACGGACATTTTGACTCTTCTACGTTTCTGCGTCACTAAAATTGCAATATCAAAACGGTTCGCGCTTAGAACAGGTTTTCTAAGCCTTCCAAATCCTCCAAGCCTCCGAGGTTGTCGATTTCAAACCCGCCTTCAACGTCACCCCCAAGATCACATTCATTGTCGTCGTCCTCCCAGAGCGAGCTTGTCTTGGCCTTCTTCGGGGCTCGCGAGCCTGATGCGTAGTTACCGCTGCACTCCTCCGCCGCTCGCTTTGGCACGCGGGAGACTACTCGTTGTGCATCTCTCAGATCCTGATCGAAGAGCATCTCCCCCTCGGGCTTTGAGGAGAACCGAAAGAGCTCCGGTGCCATGCGAGCAAAGGAATTGAGCATGTGTCGCTCTCGTCGAGACCCTGGGAGATTCATTTTCCCTGTTGAGTAGGCCTCCGAGCAGATTGTCTCTCGAGAGGGGCGCCACTGTGCATACGCGAGAGCACACGAGTCAAGACTGTTGAGTAGGCCTCCGAGCAGATTGTCTCTCGAGAGGGGCGCCACGGTGCATACGCGAGAGCACACGAGTCAAGACTGTTGAGTAGGCCTCCGAGCAGATTGTCTCTCGAGAGGGGCGCCACGGTGCATACGCGAGAGCACACGAGTCAAGAGTGCCAAGACCAAGCCCAGTTTCGGGTCTCGTACATACCGCAAGACCGACAAACGAGCTCTTGTCGAAGTGGGAGTCGGCGGAGTGGGCGTCGGCGAACATGTCACAATCCAACGAGGCGCCGAGTGCAACGGCGCCGACCTGCCAGGTGGTGTTAAATGTGAGGCGGCGAGAGGACATGCAACCTTCTCGAGTGTACCTGATTGATCACACTGAAACGACGAATTCCAATGTGAACGCCCGCTTGGGTCGCGATGGCGTGAATGGCTCGGGCGACTGCCAGCCTGGCGGCTTGAGGGCCGTTCGTACCTAAGAGGGGGAATGGGATGATGATGCGGGGCAGTGGGAGTTGCGGTTCGAGGCGACTAACCGGTGCCGACGATTCTGCCCGTGTGGAAGAGCAACGTCCTGCTTCTTGGTTGATCGAATGCCAATTGTACGGCGGTGAACCGCCGAGGCGCGAAGTAGATGGCTCCGTCGACGCGCCTCGCAATCTCTCTAAGGTTGAACGGGAGCGCAGATCCACGAAGCGGAATTGCGTCTGCCAACTGCGAAGTGGGAAAACTATCCTGTAAAGTGGGAAGGTGTTTTTCCTAAGTCCTAAATCGTTTACCGATACAACATTCACGAGCCCTGGCACGAGGTGCAGTGCGTTTCGGAAATTCCAGAGCGGAAGACCATCTGTGAATCGGCAGAACTTTCGCAGTTTCTCGTCTGATATGTCGTCCGTAGTCATGGTCTTCGCATATTCGTTGAAAACTGCCTCGCATCGTTTGGTTTGCATCCGGATCGTGGGCACGAGGTCAAGCGGGTCGATCTCGATTTTCTTATTGTTTGTGATTGTCGAGTCGATCGCCTTGCTCCGCCCAAGAAAGAATTTCATGGCAATCCAAGAGTCGCTTTCTTCAATTGCTTCTGGGAGCACACCACAGTGGTCCATGTTTTACAAAACACACAGTTATAATAACAGGAACGAGTTTTGAAGAATCCACTAGCGACGTCGCATGTCCAGGGAGTTGAGTGTGAGCCCAATCGGCAGTGTGGGAACCGAGGGCTTCGCTCCTCCGCCCACCCCCCGATTCAACACGTGAAGGCCACTGGAAAGGCGTCCCGTGGCGTTCAACGGCGCGCAGATTTGCATCGCGATCGCAGCATGTCGGCGAGTATGCACGTCCAGTCTCGAACCGGATTCGATTGGTGGGGGGGCGTAGGGCGTCCGAGAGGAGACGACAGAGCTCGTTGTCAGCGTTGACGTGCAATTTGCTTGCCTCAACAGGTACGGATTGGCTGTCGTGGTCGCACGAGTGCGATAGAGATCATACAGCCCCGCCGGTGTTGCCGCCCCTGGATTGCTCGATGGGTCGATCAATCCGCCGACACGCAAGACGTCGGCGACCAGCTCTGCGCAGAAAAACGTTTGTCTGTTTGTGACTCTAGGCCAAAACAATGAACGCGCCATCGCCGAATTCGAAAACGGCTTTCCCACTTGCTGACGCGCGAAGGCGAGCATCTTTTGCTCCTGAGCCTTCGAGCAGCCGATTTGGAGGTATGTGTACCTACGAACAGAACGTAAACCAGTCGATTGTTACGCGCATGCGGGTTCAATAATACTCTGCAAAACTCACTTCGGGTTCATTCCAGTTCGGTCCGCGAGCTCCACGCCGACAGAATCGTTGTAAACTCTTGAGACGTTCGTCATGCACCCAGAAGAGCCTGCCGCCGATCCAATTGCGATCTCTACGTGTGTGTATCTACTCAACTGCCCGATTGCGGCAACGATGTTCAAAAACGGCTCTGAGAAGAGTTTTGATGTGTCTACGGCATAAAACACGAGCGTAACGCTCCCCGGGTCGTCCATTTCCCAACACACTTACAACAGACAAAAAGTGTCATTATCCCAGACGAAAGCTCACATGTCCATCTGGTTAGACAGCAGGTCCCACGCGCCGCTCGGCGCGGCGGGGGCGTTGGGAGCCGACACCCTGTATGTGATCATATTTTCGGCCGGCGAGTCTTCGACTTGCTGGACGAGCCCGTTTGGACCATCTTCGGAAAACAGCACCTCAGCTTTGTAATACGGGATCTCGGTGTACTTCATTCCTGGTGCCAGAATCAATTCGCACTCGTTGTCCCAGCAAAGCCAGTGCGTGTTGTTTGTCATGATGTGCACTACATCGATCACTGGAACATTCGGCTCCAATTCGAAGATGTCGACTCGCACGATCTTTTCAGTCTTTCCTTTATCATTGACGATCGATCCGTACTCTTCAGCAGTGTCGTACATCCGCGACGTAGAAACGAAACCCATTGTAGAGTATGGCAGTTCGGCTTCTATCTTCGAACCTTTGAACGCAAATCCCGGTATCGTATCGCTGCAGTAGGTGGGGTTTGGTTCTCCTTCTTGCGGGGGCGATGGCCAATTGTCAAACGGTCGAAAGGTTGAAAAGATGGCGCGGACGACCTTGGCGCAAACGTCGTTGAAAACAGCGTCAAGCCGCTGGTCGGTGCAAATTTCGTCGAGGGCCTCGTTCACGGCGATGCGAACGTTGCCGAGTTGATCGCGAGTGTCAATGTGCGTCTCCACTTCGACGGTCCAGCTTTGGCACTTGGTCCAGCCGCTTGGATCGGACTTTCCAGACGACGCCTTCACACCGATGTCTTTGATTATGTCGGCGATGTGCATGGTCGTCCCATCCGCGATCGGAACCACATAGTTCGGCTTCGACCGTAGGAATTCGAGAAACGGTCCCAACCCCACAAACATGGCCACGCCAAACTTCAAGCCTTTCCACTCGTAGTATGGAACGACGGCCTCTTTTGCCTTAGACCCCGATACGGATTCCTCCGCCATGTGCGACAGGATCTTGTCCCAGCGCCAGGAATACAGCGCGATTGCTGCGATCTGGTATCGATTGGGATCGCCGTAATTGTGCATGATTTTGTGTTCACTCGACAGCATGGGAAGCGTCATCGGACTGTTTTGAATGAAGTAACCATCGGTCTTCTTGGGTTTCAAACGCGAGAGGTTCGGCAGCATTGTGCGGGACACACACTATCTACATGACCGAACGACAAGTCTATCTTACATGTCGATCAAGCAAGCTCTACCGAGAATGATTGCATTGAACCACTGGTTGGCGACTCGTTTGGTCAGTTTGTACATCGTTCGGTACTCCTTGGCCGTGCGAACCGGTGGCGAGCGCCGGTTGCACACACCGGGAATGAGCGAGATGTCGTGGATCGAGTCTGTGATGCCGCAAACTTCTTGCTGGACGTTAACATACTGCGAGTTCCCCTTGCAAAAGGCCCCCAAGGAAACCCCGTTCGATACCAAATCCTGGCCGGTGTACTCTTCAAACCAATCACCGGCTAGTACCATCACCCTCTCCTCGTCGGGTTCGAACGAGGGGTCGACCACACTGCCGTCGGTGAGTTGAACGACAATGTGCTGGACGGCGCGGCAGCCCTCCATTGGAAGAAACTGCGTCGGAACGACATACAACTTGAAGCAGCGGAGCGGTTTGGCACCCCGCGTTCGAGTCACAAACTCGTCCACGTTATAGAGGCACCGATTGGGCGGTCCAATGAGCCCCTTGTTGCACGACACGAGCTTGGGCGCCGAGCGCCCGTACCGCTTGCAAATGGCCTTGACGGCCTCGCGTAGGAACGGGTTGGTCTTGTAGTCGTCCGCGGTTGGCGTGACCTCCGAAAAACCCACGGGTGTGAGCTCCGGTTGGACGGCGCTGTCGTCGCTCGACGACGAGGCCGACGACGATGTCGACGAGGAAAACGAGAATTGCATCAGCTGTGGGCGGCTGTTTCCTTGGTCGTCGTACTTGTCGCCGCTCTCGTCTTGGACAAACCGACTCGCAAGCTCCGGATGCATTCTCCCGCGCGTGGAGAACCAAACAAGAACAGAACCATCACCCGAAGGGTCGTTGTCGACGACCTGGGTGACGATTGCGTCCAATCGTTCCAACTCGCGGCGAATCGCCGCCACCTTGTCGTCGAACGGAAGCTTGGCAAGGGCCGCGTGTCGGATACGCACGGACCACTCACACTTGAGCTTGTTTCTTCCGTGGCCCTCCTTCTGCAACAGATCGACCACACTGTCGACCTTGGCGCGCTTGGGGTGGTCAAGCGGCATTCGAGACTGGATTGCTTCGAACACGACCAAAGGATCATCCGTGTCAGTCTCTGGTGAGAGAAACTCTACAAGTTCATTGGTCAACGCCATGGACTGCTTCGTGGATCCCACTGGCAACATGTTAGTTTACGTGTTTGTCCGCGGCTGGAGGGGTGTGCACTCCTTGGTGGCACACACTTTTGATATGCTGATGGTGGAGGCCAAAAGACGAAGGAAGATCACCATGGCGCTCATCAGGTGGCCAACGCTGATCGGTGCAATCGTGACCACAGTACTAGCCGCGTTCACACTGTACTTTTCATTCGAGATCTACCACACTCACCGTCTCGCCGACTTCGCTGCCGCATCTAAGGGCTCGATCGTCGGCACGTGCGTCGGTTCCGTGACAGACAAGCAGCTCAAGTCGGCCAACTACGACTCCACGAAATGGAAGTGCAAAACCAACTCAAAGGAAGAATTTGGAAATCTACTCGCCGCATCCGTGCATTCAATCTACCAGAAGCATACAGGCCCAGCGCCCTTCGCCGGCGACGACGAGCGCGTCGCCCTGTCCGTCATCTCCGCAGCCCTCGGAGGGCCGAGCCACGTCATCTCGCGCGCACAGGCTTACAGCGTCCTGTCACAGCTTGGGACGCCCGCCTCGACGGACTGCGGCGTCATCTACGCCGCAGGAACGGTACAGACCGAGCTGGCCCTGGCACCAAAGCAAGCGGCCATCGTGTGCGACGACGACTACGAGAGTACGACCGTCGTGACGCTCACCGATGCCAACGCAGACCAGCTCCGGACACATTGTTCCCTCTCACACTCATACGCTTACTCATGGCCAAAGACAGGAACCTTCGGAATTCCGCTCTTCGGAACGGAGGCCAAGCCGCTCATCCTCCCCGTACTCGTCGTCAACAGCAGTTCAACACCAGGCCAGAGGGCGCAAGTCCTCGTCGGAACGCGTTTCGGATTCTCAGCAATTGTTTACATCCTATTCGTAATCGCGGGGTCGTTCTTCTGCATGGATGGAATCATTCTGTCACTCGCGGAGCTCACAAGGGCGGACGCGTATCGTGGACAGAACGCCATCGTCGAAGGCGGGCCAGAGTCGATGCGCGCCGGGATGATGACAATGTGCGCACGCCCAAAAGCATGACGACCATGGCATCGCTTACTCACACAAACACACTCCTTACAACAGGTTAGCAACGTTCAAGGCCAAGCGCAACCTGCGGTGGGCCATCGCCATTCTGTTGCTCATTCTAGAGACCGTCACTTACCTCCTACTGATCGGGGTGCCCTGGTTCTTTGCCCGCGACTTCCCGAGGCCGATCTGTGAGACCGGAAAACCAAAGCACTGGATCACGCCGTTCACTGACGATACAATGGGCGGGTGGAAGCGAGACATCGACGCATTCTACTTGGAGATCACTGTCCTCCTGTCCCATTTCCTCATCCTCATCTCCCTGCCCATCCTCGCACGTATCGGCAACCGCGGCTCGCGTGGCGGTGACACTGGCCGTGACCGTACCACTGGCGAAGGAAGCAACGTGGGGTACACGGGCGTAGCTGTCGAGTCGTTGCGTACGGGTTGGTGGCTGTCGGCGCTTGTTCTCGGTGGTGTGTCAATATACCTCGGAACCGCCGTCGCAGAGTTCAGGTTTGGGTACGCATGGGCAGAGGGCGTCGTACACAACCGATTCGACGAAGTCGCGCTCGGGACGATGATCTCAGACAGCATCGACGCGCTTCTCTATCTGTCCATAACCGTCGGCCTGACACTTGGGTCCGTCGTCACACGCTGGCTGCTGTCGGGGCTCTCGTGCACGTCTTTCACGATTTTTATCTTCTGGATCATTTTTGCCATAGCTGCGTTCATTCCTCCCCTCTTCGTTTCCACATACTACGTCTTCTGGTCCTTCGAGGACGCCAAGGGCCAAGAAAATTGCCAAGCCATCTTTGGAGACGATAAGGATTACCTCTTCGCGCGCACCGCCTGCGACGTCCAAGCGGGGACTTATATTGCTGGCATCATTCTACTGATCGTGGCCGTCGCCGGGCCGATCACCCTCGGGTTAATTTCCTACTTTAAGGTACTACGAAAATCCCGCCGTCGTTCGTGGGTGCGGCTTCCCGACGATTCCTCTGATATCACATTCCCTCGAGACGCCGACTACGCCACAGAGCTGAAGGCAGGCGACGTGCGGGGCTACCGATCTAACCACACATCGTTCTTTAACTTCGAAACGAAGCTATCCCAAAACGGACAGGAAAAAAAACCCCTGATCTAATGTGGCAAAAATGGGGGGGCGGGGAAGAATGACATGAAAACATGTGTATACTCGATAGACATTGTCATGTGGTTGTCAAGTGGTTGTACCTGTAGCGTCCCACATTTGGTGCTCGGTTTCCAATGCGCCTCTTTTCGTCAATTCACACCAGACCATAATTTAATCAATCATATATGTAAATCACCTAA
>Ga0302127_10000807_pt1 | contig 17788 bp, 19 predicted proteins | sample CB4_SCM_MG_FD_204452 | JGI IMG/M metagenome (GOLD analysis project Ga0302127, IMG submission 204452) | Marine microbial communities from Western Arctic Ocean, Canada - CB4_SCM | ecosystem: Environmental > Aquatic > Marine > Oceanic | place: Canada: Western Arctic Ocean | collected 2017-09-24
TTAGAAATTCGAGGCGCGGGTAATTTACTCGGTGCAGAACAGTCGGGGCATATCGCTGCAGTGGGGTATGAGATGTACTGCCAACTGCTGGAAAAGGCAGTGCTTGATTTGAAATCTGGCAAAAAAATACCGCAACTTGAATCAATGATTGATATAGGGGTCACGGGTAAAATCCCAGAGGCGTACATAGCGTCACAAACGCGGCGTTTGACTATGTACCGTCGCCTTGCTGAATGCGATATGCAGGAATCAATTTGCACTGTCGTTGCTGACTTGCAATCTGGGTATGGCGATTTGCCGGATGCAGTTCGTAAGTTAGTAAAACACCATGAGTTACGTATTGCTTCTTCAACTATGGGGATCCTGTCGATGACGGTGGATGAGCATGATGTTGTGATTCGTACAAAGCAATCAAAAGTATTGCGAAGACAGATGCAGGGGGTAAAAGGCACGCTGAGGCTGGTTGGTGCTCCATCTAAACATGGGTTTGTTGCAGTGTATTTAAGACCAACGCATGCAAAGACTCCGCAAAAGTTGCTTGAACTACTGCATTGTACGTTAGTAGAGTCAAGTTCTTTGGGTTAACGTACCGATAACGCTACTGCTTATGACTACATTATTAACAAAGCAGAGTAGAAGTACACTTCCGGCGACCCACAGATCAGTCACCCATAAATTTTCTGTCAGTGGACACGAGGGATATTTAACTATTGGTCTTTTTGAAGACGGTATGCCAGGTGAAATCTTTATAAAAATGAGTAAAGAGGGCTCTACGCTTTCTGGACTTATTCAAGGTTTTTGCCGTGCTTTTTCTTTAGCCATTCAATACGGTCTTCCTTTGCAAGAAGCAACGGATCGTTTTTGTAATATGCGCTTTGACCCAATGGGGCAAACCTCAAACCCAAAGATTCCTCATGCGACGAGCATTCTTGATTATGTCGCGCAATATTTAGCGTTGGAATTTACTTCAATCTCCCCTCGGGAGGCATCCGCCGCGTAGTCCAATTTTGGAGCGCCGTAGGTCCCAACCGTGAAACAATACAAAAGGCCCACCTTTAGAGGTGGGCCTTTTGTTTTTAATCAATGGTAAACTAGGGGTGAGAAATAGCGGGCAAAAACTTACGCTTCAGCAGGTGCTTCTGTTGTTTCTTCAACAACTTCTTCCGTTGCCTCGGTTGTATCTTTAGTAGCAGTGCCTTTAGCCATGACGAGGTTGCCTTCTTCATCAAAGTCCATTTCTTCACGGTCTTCGAGTGGGCGATCAGGGTTCACTGTAATTTCAACGTCGATTCGCATATCTGTACCGAATTGAATGGTTACATGGTATTCACCGATGCGTCGAATAGCGGAGTGAAGTCGAACGGCGCGTGTGTCAACAGCGTAGCCGTTTTCAACAAGTGCGTCAGCGATATCACGCTGCGTAACTGAGCCGTATAGACCGCCTTGGTCGTTTGCGCTTCGAGTAAGGGTGAGTGTGATACCTTTGAGTTTTTCAATGATGGAAGCTTGTTCAGCACGATTTGTTTCAAAATCTTTCAGGGCAATTTCACGAGCTTCAGAAAGTGCTTCCATTTTTTCTTCTGTTGGAACTTCTGCAACGCCCATAGGAACTAGGTAGTTGCGAGCGTACCCCATTCGTACGCGGACGATGTCGCCCACGATGCCGAGGTTCTCTACGTTTGAGGTGAGGAGTAGCTCAATTCTTTTTGCGCTAGCCATAGTGATGTCCTTTCAAGGAAAGTTAGGAGCCGCCGGCACGACCCCATCGAAAAATGTAAACGCTTTTGCCGGTGCGTCAATTTGTTTAGAACTTTAGAAGGGAATATCGTCAGTCGGTGGGACTAGTGGGTCTGTTTGTTGCGCTTGATTGTTCGCAGGTGGAGCGGAAGATTGCCCACCCTTGGAGTCAATGAATTGAAAACTTTCAATGACAACTTTAAGTTTAGAACGATTGTTTCCGTCTTTGTCTTGCCACTGGTCAAGTTTCAAACGACCTTCTACGAAGACTGGTTTACCCTTTGAGAGGTATTGCGCCATGACTTCAGCAGTCCGCCCCCATGCTTCGCAGTCAACGTAGGTGACTTCTTCGCGCATGTTTCCTTCGCGATCTTTGAATTTGCGATTCATAGCAAGGCCAATTTGCGCAACGGGTTGGTTGCTTGGTGTTTGCTTTAGTTCAGGGTCTCTTGTGAGATTGCCCATGATGAGGACTTTGTTGTATGTAGCCATTGTGTTGTATCTCCGATGTGGGATTCTACCAGAAGTGTCAGGCAATCTTTTTAAAATCGCTTTTTTTCGTTACGCTTCTGTTACTTCTTCAGTTTTTGCTGGTTCTTCGGTCGCTTTAGGTTCAGCAGGTGCTTCTTCCTTGGCTTTTGCAGGTTTTGGAGAATCTTCTTTACGAGTGACGGTTGCGGATGTTTTGGTTCCTTTTTCCGTTTTTTGCTCGCCACGTACTTTGATTTCATCCGCGAGGGCTTCAGCGCCTTCGTTTGCTTCGATGATTTCAGTTGGTATGTATTCGGCGCGTGTGACCATCATGCGGATGATGTCTTCAGACTGATTGCATCGTCGTTCAAGGTCAACAATCATTTTTGTTGGAGCGTTGAAATACACCAAGAAGTAGACGCCTCGTTTGTTGCCTTCAATTTCGTAGGCAAGGCGACGGTCGTCCCACTTACTAAAGTTGATGATGGTAACATCGCATTTTTCAAGTACATCTTTTAGGTGGTCAATCGCAGCTTGCAAGTTTGTAGTTGCAGATTGGGGGAAGAGGAACATGCCCTCATACAATGCTGTTCGTTCGGTATTCATAATTAATTCCTAGTTTCTGTTTTTCCAGATTCATTACATTTGTTCATGGCTTCGTCAATACCTTCAGTGATCCAGATGGATACGGCATTAACGGCACCGGTAAGAGCGGGTTCGATACATTCAAGTTGTTCGGGAGTGAATCGACCCAATACATAATCGGCTTGTGGAATAATTCCTGACTCGTCAACGCCTATGCGAAGTCGAGACCAGTTCATATTGCCGAAGTGGTTGTTGATATTTGATAATCCATTATGCCCGCCTGCAGATCCACCTTGGCGAAGGCGAAATGTTCCGCAGGGGAGATGGATATCATCAACGATAACAAGAAGGTCTGTCGCGGGGTCTGCCTTGTAAAAAGTCATGGCCTCTTTGACAGGCAATCCACTGCGATTCATGAATGTTTGTGGTTTCATGAGCAATGTCTTTTCGCTGTTGCATCTTGTTTCAATGATAACACTGTCGAACTTGGTTGTTGCTGGTTCGCCCATCGCGAGCGTGCTCGCAATTCGGTCAATAACATCGAACCCGACATTATGCCGAGTGCCGTTGTATTTTGAACCAGGATTTCCAAGACCGACGATGAGTTTCATAGTATTAGCTGTCATCGCCTTCTGTTGATTCGGAAGAACCAGTGATGACTTCTGGTGATGCTACTTCGCTGCTTTCAGTTGCTTCATCGGCTTCTTCAGTTGCTTCTTTGACAATTGTCACGTGGGCAATATGTCGCTCAGCATCCAGTATTGCTTTAACACCTTCTGGGAGTTCCAAGTCGCCAATGGTGAATATAGATTCGACTGTTGAAAGGTCGACTTTGATGGAGCTTGGAATATCCTTCACCATGCATTCGATTTCAATCTGTGGGCGTGGGATTTCAAGAATGGAACCTGTAGCCGTGGCGCTTGTTGGTTGTCCTGAAATTTCAAGTGTCATCGTTACAGTAACGATTTGTTTGAGGTTAACGCGAGCAAAATCTAGGTGAATAAGGTTGTCCCCAAGGAAACCAAATTGAAGGTCTTTTACAAGGACGGTCGCTGGGTTGCCGTCGCCATTGTCAAGTTCCATAACGTGATTGCCACGATGCAAGTGTTTAAGTATCTCTTTCTCGTCAACGCTGACGGAGACTGGATTGGTGCCTTTACTATAAATAGTTGCAGGCAAGCGACCGGTTTTACGGAGTCGCCTTGCATAGGTTGTGCCGAGTTTTTCTCGGAGTTCTACTGTTACTATTGGTGTTTCGTGAGCCATTTTGTTTCCAATCTACTAAATTATTTCTTTGGACCTTCTCCACGGTTGAAGAGGGATGAAATTGACATGTGGTGATGAATTCTATGCACGGCTTCGCCGAGAAAACGTGCAACACTTAAAACGTGTAATTTGTCGCTGATGCCGTCAAGCCGGCTATCAGGCGCGATGGTGTCAGTAATGAGGACTTCGCTGATTGGAGCGCTGTTGATACGTTCGATTGCTGGGCCAACAAGCAGGCCGTGGGTTGCAGCCGCAATGACTTTTGTCGCGCCTTTTTGGGTGACGAGTTTTGCTGCTTCGCAAATAGTTCCTGCAGTTGAAATCATATCGTCAACCATCAGGACTGTTTTTCCCTCGACGTTTCCGATAAGTCGTTTGGATACAACTTCGCTTCCAGATTCGCGACGTTTATCGATGATCGCAAGTTTTGAATCAAGCAGACCAGCGTACATGTTTGCAACTTTTACGTTGCCAACATCTGGCGAAACTATAACGAGGTCATCGCCTTGCATGTCTTCTCGAGTCGAAAAGTAATCGCAGAAAACTTTTGTTGCGGTAAGGTGATCAACGGGGATATCAAAGAAGCCTTGAATTTGCGCAGCGTGTAAGTCGATGCAAAGTACACGGTTTGCGCCTGCAGCAGTGATAAGGTTTGCAACAAGTTTTGCTGTAATTGGAACTCGGCCTTCGTCTTTACGGTCTTGCCTTGCATAGCCGAAGTAGGGGATGACCGCGGTGATTTGCCCTGCGGAAGCGCGCCGAAGTGTGTCAATCCAAATAAGAAGTTCCATCAGGTTGTCATTGACAGGCATCGCCGTCGACTGGACGACAAAACAATCTCGACCTCGGACGTCCTCGTCAATCTTTACAATTATTTCTTTGTCAGGAAAATGTTCAACTGTTGCCGCTGCAACGGGCATCTCAAGGTGTTGGCACATTTTTGCTGCAAGGTGTTCGCCGCCTGTTGCAGAGAATATTTTCATATGCTGATGATCGTCGTGACTCATGCTGTTTGTTCCGCTTCTGTGTTTCGTGCAAGAAGGAACGCTTCAACTTCATGAAGTTGTTCCTGCGTGTTGATGGATAAAATATCTTCAGGTGCAACCGCGTTGATTACTTCAACGGTTTCGCCTCGTTCCTTGAGCATGCGAGGGACTTCCGTTAAATAGTACTCGTTAGTAAGTGGATTTGGCTCAAGCGAGTCCAAGCATTCCCAGAGTTTTTCTGCTTCAAAGACAGCGTAACTTGGGTACACCTCGTGGATTTCGAGTTGTGCAGGCGTCGCGTTTTTGTGTTCTATGATTGCCGAAAATGTATTGTTGCCGTCCCGTACGATTCGCCCGTATCCCGTTGGGTCGGGAATGATGCTTGTTGCGAGCGTCGCAGAGGCAGAAGTTTCGTTTTGCAATGCAACCATGTCATGCACGGTCGATGCACGAAGCAATGGGCCATCGCCACCAAGAATTAAAATGTCGCCATCAAAATCGGCGAGTGTTTCTTTGCACACAAGAACAGCGTGCCCTGTGCCAAGTTGTGGGTCTTGGATGACGTATTCGCAATTTGGAATTGCTTCTTTGACAATTTCTGCGCCATGGCCGATGACTAGAATCACTCGGTCAGCGCCTGCTTCGCGAACGGCATCGACAACCCATTGAACCATCGGCTTGCCCGCTACTTCATGGACGACCTTCGGCAGGTCGCTTCCCATACGCGTGCCTTTGCCCGCTGCAAGAATGATTGCAGCAAGTGGTTTGTTGGATTGTTGTAACGATGCATTCATCAAAATTGCCTTAAGTTCTTATGCGTCGGAAAAATGAATCTTCCAAAAGAACTGGCCCGCCAAGACTTGAACTTGGAATGCCTGGATCAAAACCAGGTGTGTTACCGATTACACCACGGGCCAAAATGTTTAGAGATGCGCTTTACCTGTGAAGATAGAGTAGTGCAACTCTTGCTAACCTCCTGCTAAACCAACATGGTTCAGCATGCATGAATCGCGGAGGGGACAAGAGAAGCCCAACCGCGGCGAACTTCTCCCTAAGGACTTGGAGCACTAATCGCCGCGATTCGTGCCCTATGCAGCGCCAAGTATACGACTTGTCACTGACGGTCCCACTTGAGGGGGAAGGAGGGGAATTGTACCTGTTTTTGCACCTCTTGCCTATGGTATGGGCGATTTTTATTATCTCTAGAAGGCTACATATTGTCAGCAAAAGGCAACATATTGCTCACAAGTTGCAGGACAGTCCCTCGGCGATGCAAGCGTTTAGAAATCGACGTGCGCCCGAATTCATCTTTGTAGACGCTGAAAGTGAAGAATTCAGACGTAGAAACAAGGTTGGTTCTAGGGTAAAGGCGCTGAATATGCCCGCTTGTTCGTAGTTTAAGTAATTCAAACGTGTTCCATGTTTCTGGATGGAGGCAGTTATCAATAATGTGTTGGCTGATTGTTTGGTCAAGCAGAATTCGATTACTGACACGTGTTGTGCCTTGAGTGGCTTTTTTTCTGTGTGCTGCGATGAAATGCCGTTGTGGAATACAATTCGCACCAAGAATGACGACGTATTTGTGCTTTGCCGATTTGATTGCGGTAGGTATCTCATCGCTTTTTGAAACAGTCAACAGTTTAAAATCGGAATCAGTCTGAGCCGCAATAGCATCCTTAATTGGAGGCATAATTAGGGTATTTGGAAATGTATTGACGATGAGAGAAATAGACACTGTAGCATCACTTTACCGTATGCTCCCACTGTACGCTTATGCTTTCAAATTTGATTCTTTTTCATCGCCGATTGATTGTGCTCATTGCCGTTTTTAGTGCAGTGTTGTTCATTCTTATTGCCCAGGTTGGGCGATTGACGATCTCACAGGGAGATGAGTGTTTTTTGAAGGCACGCGGGCGATTGCATAGGACTTTGTACTTGCCCACTTGGCGCGGGAAAATTATTGACAGAATGGGCAGAGTTGTTGCGGAGGACATCGCTTCGTACGATGTTGCCATTGACTGGGATTTGATTACAGGTGATCGTGCTAAACGATTGGCACGGCGTGATGCAAAGGCACAAGTTGGCGCCACCGTTTGGAAGTCTATATCTGAAGAAGAGCGCGAACGCTTGGGTGCGCCTTTTTTAATTGAGCGTGCACAAGAGTTGCAGCATTTCTGGGAAGTTATTTCGATTGAAGGCGGTATTCCATCTGAAGAGCTTGCAAAACGAATTGCATTTATTCGAAATGAAGTAGAACAAACAGCAAAAGTAGTCTGGGCTCGTCAAGAAGAAGCGCATCGAAAAAGGTACGGTGAACACGTGCCATTTGAGGCTCGGCCTATACGTGAACAAAGTGAACCGCATGTTGTATTGCCGCGAATAGACGATGCACTTGCGATGCGGTTCTCTTTAATCAGTGATGTGTTTGATGGGGCAATACATGTTGAGCATTCAAGAGAACGGGCGTACCCATTTCGCAAACAGGTTGTTTACGTTGATCGTTCCACATTGCCCATGCCTATGGTTGTTTTCGATCGGGTTGAAGTGCAACTTGCGAATGTTGCAGAACTACTTATAGGCGATGTTCGTGACGAGGTGTGGGCTGAAGATATAAAGCGAAATCCGTTTCGCGCAGCGGATGGTGTAGATTTACAAGGATATCGCGCAGGCGACGAGGTTGGCAAACGCGGCATTGAATCTTCTATGGAAGATACACTTCGTGGTACTCGTGGGAAAATTGTTAAACATAGAAGTGGTGAAGAAATCGAACGGCTTCAACCAACGGGCGGTGAAGATGTACGCGTGACAATTGATATGAAGTTACAAGCGAGGATCGAATCAGTGCTTTCCCATGAACTCGGACTTATGCAAGTACAGCCTTGGCATCAAAATGCACTTCTTCCTGAGGGGACACCGCTGCGTGGCGCTGTGGTTGTCCTTGACGTAGCAACAAGCGAAGTGCTCGCTATGGTGTCAACACCAGCCCTTCGAGATGAGCAGGATCTAGACGGCTACCCTTGGTTGAATCGTGCTTCACAGGGCTACTATCCTCCGGGGTCAATCATTAAGCCATTAGTCCTTGTGTCTGCAATAACAGATGGAAAGCTAAAACATGGTGAATCAATTGAATGTGTGGGCCATTTCTTTAAAGATGTAAAGGATGCAGCGCGTTGTTGGATTTATCGCGGTAAATATGATTACGCGACGCATGCAAAGCTCGAGCCAGTTGAGGCAATTGCTCGGTCATGCAATATTTTCTTTTATGAACTTGGGTCTCGTCTTGGTTTTAGACCGTTGTTGGCTTGGTTGCAAAAGTTTGGAATGTCGCAGCCACTGTCGCTAAAATTAACAAATAGCGAAGCATCTGGGAGCGAAGGGCATGTTCCAGATGAGCGCGCAATACAAGAATTAAAAAAACGAGGTGCTCTTGCGTTTGAAACAGTAAGCGTTTCTATCGGTCAGGGCGCATTGACTTGGTCGCCGTTGCATGCCGCGTCTGCGTATGCAACCTTGGCACGCGGCGGACTGTGGAAAACACCGACATTATTATTAGGTTCTCCTCAGCAAGAAAAAGATTTACAGCTGGATAAGGAAGCAGTGCGGCTTGCGCTTGATGGACTCCGAAATTCGGTTACTAAGAAATACGGCACGGGGTCTCGACTTAGGTACGGCGCAGGAAATGACGAGGCAACGTTCAATCTTGATGGCGTTCGTTTATGGGGAAAAACGGGAACAGCCGAAGCACCACCGTATCGTTTGACTAAGGATTCTCGTCCAATTTCTGGACTCGACCATTCGTGGTTCCTTGTTATGGCTTCTTCAGTTGAGTCGGCAAAACCAACATTAGTTGTAGCGGTACTTGTAGAACATGGCGGAAGTGGCGGACGAGTTGCAGGTCCAATCGCAAATCAAGTCTTGCATGCATTACAAGCTGAGGGATATCTGGAGCGAACACCATGAGTTTGCGAACTAGAGGAACAAGGCAATTGCATCAAGCACGATTCCGACGCGTACACGCTGGGTGGATTGTTGTGTTCGCCGCAGTCTTGCTAACAATTCTAGGGGTCGAAACAATTAGCACAACTCGGCCAAGCACCGCGGTTCGACAAATGGTTCTTGGAGCAGTCGGTTTTGGTTTGGCGTTTGCGGTTGCTTTTGTGCCGCAGAGAAGGTTACGGCAAGCGAGTTGGTGGTTATACGTTGGTGGTTTGTTGTTGTTGCTATTTTTGCTTGTTCCGGGTGTGCCAGACTTTATTGTCCATCCACGTAACGGTGCGCGTCGCTGGATTAACTTGGGCGTAACAGATTTTCAACCCTCAGAATTATTGAAAATTGCTTTTGTTCTTGCATTGGCATCTTATTTGCGTTTTAAAGAAAATTACCGTCGGATCGGTGGGTTGCTTCTATCTTTGTTTGTTGCAATTCCACCCATGTTTTTCATTCTTGTGGAGCCAGATCTTGGAACGGCGATGTTGTTTATCCCCGCATTGATTGCGATGCTTATTGCAGCCGGCGCCAAATACAAACACTTGTTGATAATTACGCTGTTGGCAATAATTGCGGCGGGGTGTATGTATCCAATTCTTCGTCCGCACCAAAAAGGCCGAATCCAAGCACTTATAGCCCAAGTGCAGGGCGATGACCGGTATGAACAAACAATTGGGTATCAGGGCGCTCGAGCCATGACGCTTATTGGTGCGGGGCAAATGTTCGGGGTTGGTAAAGAGGAATCGCGCCAGTTGCTGCGAGCAAACCACCTTCCAGAAGAACACAACGATATGATTTTTGCTGTAATTTCTTTGCGTTTTGGGTTTATTGGAGCGGTTGCTACTTGGGCTTTGTATGTATTACTTGGTCTTGGAGGGCTTGGTGCGTCCCTCGGTTGTAAAGATCCATTCCCCCGATTAGTTGCTGTTGGTTTAACGACAATTTTGCTCTCGCAGATGGTGATAAATACTGCGATGACCATTGGCTTAGCCCCAATCACCGGCTTGACTCTACCTTTTATTAGTGCTGGTGGCTCTAGTTTGGTCGTGGCTTGGCTCATGGCGGGTATCCTGTTCGGTATTGCGATGCGAAGAGATCCCCGAATGACCCGTGAAGGGTTTACATTTTCAGATGAAGGAACGATGCAGTGACATCTATTAGTAAAATACCAGAAAATTTTGAACAACTTGTTGCTGATTTAGGAATCGAGTTTGATGATGGAGATATGCAACAGCTTGGTTTGTATCTTGATTTATTGCTCGAAACAAATAAGCAATTTAATCTAACAGGAATCAAATCACCAGAAGAAGCGTGGACAAAGCATATCTTGGATTCAATTTCGTTGATTCCATCTCTTGTAAAAGAAAACGTTGAGCATGTTGTGGATGTTGGTAGTGGAGGCGGGCTTCCGGGAATTCCATTAGCGATCACGATGCCAGAGGTCACGTTCACCCTTGTTGAAACGACACAGAAAAAAGCTCTGTTTTTGTCGCATACAGTGGAAACACTTGGGCTAGAAAACGTAACGGTTATTTCGGAGAGAGCTGAAAACTTATCAACCAAAGACGGCGGATTTAGGGAAATTGCAGACGCAGTTATCGCACGAGCCGTTGGTCCCCTTAATGTTCTTTTAGAACTAACGATTCCATTTGCAAAGGTGGACGGCGTTGTTCTTGCAATTAAAGGTGAGCGGGCACCGATTGAAGTGGAAGAATCTCGCAAAGCATTGCATGTGTTGAAAGCAGAAGTAGAGTCAAGTGTGCGAACGACAACCGGAACCATTTTGACTATTCGAAAAACAGATGCAACGCCAAAAAAATATCCACGCCTTGCTGGTGAACCAAAACGTTTGCCTATTGGAAAAGGCGAGAAGCGTTAATGACTATCGAGCCGATGTTCACAGACGGTGGACCGCTAAGTAAAGTTTTACATGAATGGGAACCAAGGCAGCAGCAGGTTGATATGGCTTCTGCCGTAGCAGAAGCACTCGAATCAAAAAAACAACTTCTTGTTGAAGCAGGAACTGGTGTAGGCAAATCATTTGGATACCTTGTGCCTGCCATTCGACGAATTATCGAACACGGCGAGACAGTCGTTATCTCAACAAACACAATTACATTGCAAGAACAAATTGTCAATCACGACGCACCAATTTTGCATGAAGCATTTGGTGGTGGATTTGAAACTGTTTTAGTGAAAGGCCGTGCTAACTATATTTCGTTGCGGCGTTTGAGCAGAGCAAAGTCGCAGCGAGCAACACTTCTTCATGGTGGAAACGGCGCAGAGCAGTTAGAGCAAATCGATGAATGGTCAAAAACAACAGTAGATGGGTCTAAGTCTTCGTTGCCTTTTTTGCCACGTGGCGATGTATGGGAACTTGTTAAAAGTGAGGGAAGTCGTTGCTTAGGTAGAAAGTGCCCGACATACGAAACTTGTTTTTATCAGAAGTCAAGGCGCGCAATGGAACGTGGCAATCTTCTTGTTTGCAATCATGCGCTGTTCTTTTCTGATTTAGCATTACGCATTCAAGGCGCAGGTTTTTTGCCAAGATACGATCATGTTATTTTTGATGAAGCGCACGCTATTGAAGATGTTGCGGCGGATCATTTTGGTGCATCTATATCTGAAAATCAAGTTGAATACTTTTTGCGTTCACTTGTTCCTGTTTCAAGAAGCCGTGCAACAAAAGGTTTTTTGCATCTGCTTGAAGCAAAGGGGTACAAAACGGAGTTACTTTCGCAATGTGTTGATTTAGTTCATCACTGTCGCGAGCAGGCGCAGTCATTTTTTGACGCACTTGTGCAATGGAAGTTAGACTTCGCGCCTTCTAACGGAAGAGTGTCGAAGCCCGGTGTAGTAGATGATTGCTTAAGTGGGCCTTTGTTAGCACTTGGTAAACACTTATCTTTGTTGCGTGAATCACTCGAAGACAATTCGGAATCTGTTGAAACCGGTGGTTTTTCGGTGCGGGCAATGGATATGGCTGGCGCCTGCTCTTCATTGATTACTCAGGAACGTTCTGGTTGTGTCTATGCAGTGGACGGTGTCCCGCATTACACAAGTGGTGCAGCAAAAGCAAAGCCAGTGCTGAAGTGTATGGCTGTTGATGTTTCTACGTTGTTGCAACAACATTTGTTTGACGGTGAGCAATCGGTCATATTGACATCAGCGACGCTTGCAACCGGCGGAGGCGATTTTTCACTAATGAAATCTCGTCTTGGTTGCAAGGATCCAACCGAGTTGCAGTTAGGTAGCCCATTTGATTACCCAAGGCAAATGCGCGCTTGGGTAGACTCCTCCATGCCTGAGCCCTCAAGTGATCAGTACACTCAGCGGTTAGCAGACCGTGTTGTTGATTTAGTTGGACGAACAAACGGTGGTGCGTTTGTTTTATTCACAAGTTACCGCATGCTTCAGAAAGTAGCGGAACTTGCAAAAGATGAAATTGAAGGTAAGGGACTGACCTTTCTTGAGCACGGTGCAAAAATATCGAGGACGGCTCTACTTGAACAGTTTCGTGAAGATGAAGGCGCAGTTCTATTTGGCACATCAAGTTTTTGGCAGGGTGTGGATGTTCGCGGGCATAACTTACGCAACGTTATTATTACAAGGTTGCCGTTCGATGTTCCTGATCGGCCACTCGTAGAGGCCCGCCAAGAGAAAGTAAAAGAAGCAGGGGAAAATCCCTTTATGAAAGACCAGTTGCCTAGAGCAGTCATTCGATTTCGTCAAGGAATCGGCAGGTTGATTCGTTCAGGTGACGACAAAGGCGATGTCTCTATTTTAGATTCTCGCGTGGTTCGAAAGTTTTATGGAAGTGCTTTTTTGGCAGCGCTTCCAGAGGGCGTAGAAGTCGTTGATCTAGCGACAGAAGATTGTTGTGATTTTTAACTTTCGAGTATGATGCGAATATGACAGTATTTAAAGCTTACGATGTTCGCGCGGTCTATCCAGAACCGCTTAATGAAGAAGCAGCGCGAAAAATTGGGTTGGCAACTGGCTGTTTACTTCTTGAAGAAGCGGGCGGAAAAGGTGCAATTGTTGTGGGTCATGATATGCGACCTAGTTCACCATCACTTGTTGCGTCCTTAAAAGAAGGCTTGCTTTCTTCAGGTGCTGATGTCATTGATGTTGGATTGGTTGATACGCCTTTTATCGCATTTGCAGTAAATCATCTGGGTGCTATTGGTGGTGTTCAAACAACAGCGTCGCACAATCCTATTCAGTACAATGGCTTTAAAATTTGCAGGGCAAAAGCAAAACCAGTGGGGATGGGGACAGGGTTGGAAACAATCGAGTTAATGGCAAATGATCATGATGAACAGGCTGTCTCTGCATTTCGAGGAGGGGAAACCTCCGTTGATTTGTGGAAACAGTACAAAAGTCATGTATTCACGTATCTTGATCCGAGAATACAATCTGGAGAGATTGTAATTAAAGCAGCTATAGATGCTTCAAATGGCATGGCTGGCACGATGGTGCCAAAATTGTTTCGTGATGTCAAAGGTCTTGAATTGATTGAGATTAACTTTGAAAACGATAAAGGTGTTTTTGTGCACGAGCCAAATCCACTTGTAGATGCGAATTTGCAACAAACAATTGATGCCGTAAAAGAACACGGGTGCAATCTTGGAATTTGTTTTGATGGTGACGCCGACAGATGTATGGTAGTGGACGAGAATGGGATAATTGTTGGGTGTGATTTAGTTACAGCATGGCTTGCTCCTAAGTTTTTAGAGAATGAGACTGATGGCGCAATCGTTTTTGATTTGCGTTCAAGCCATGCCGTTCGTAATTCCATCAAAAATGCTGGCGGTAATCCAGTTCGTGGAAGAGTGGGGCATGTCTTTATGAAGCAAGCAATGGCGGAACACGATGCGTCATTTGGCGGCGAGTTGTCTGGGCACTTTTACTTCCGAGATAATTTTTACGCAGACAGCGGCGCTATGGCATTTGCCGCTGTAGTTAGCGCAATTGCAGGCAGCAAGCAAACGATGAGTGAGCAAATTGCTCCGCATCGCACCTTCCGCCAGAGCGGTGAGATAAATTTCGAAACTCCAGACAAAGACGCTGCTATGGCTATGCTTGTTGCTGCATTTCCTGATGCAACGGTTGATCGTCTTGACGGCGTGACGATTGATTGCGGTGAATGGTGGTGTAATGTTCGAGCGTCAAACACCGAACCACTTCTTCGATTGAATCTGGAAGCGTCAACCCAAGACGAAGTTTCTGCGCATGTTGCTGAAGTTTCCAACTTCCTCGGCACTCGAGTCGACCATTAATCTACCCGCGGTAGATAAACGGAGTTATTTTTAGCGTCTAACTCGGGGTAGATTTTGGTCTACCTGCGCTAGTTCTTGTGTACTGTAATCCATGTTTTTCTATCATTTGTTCAGTCCAATCATCATCCCCATAAGGAACTCCGAATTCCATTGATTCTTTTAACCTTGTGGCTTGAATTGCTGTTAATTTTAGAGGTGTGGTCAGTAGCTCAGTAATGCAGGGATGATGAGGAGCAGGACCTTTAGCTAATGGAATTACTGACAATGGAATATCACTTCGCACCCTTTTAGCGGAACCCCATTCCCAATCAAATGGATTAATAACTAAATTAGCTCGCACAGGATTAAGTGCTAGATAATTTCTCAAGCGATGTAAATGTGAGCCAGGTTTTACAGGAAACGCTTTGAATCTCGATTGGTAGACAGACCCATTCCCAACTGTGTTTGTTTTCTTGCGTTTGTTTCTAGCATGCGTGCCTGAAAGCCATTGCATGAAATGAGATACTTGGTACTTAGTGTCTGGTTTAACAAGCATATGCCAATGATTTGGCATTAACACCCACTCAAATATATCAAGATCAAACTTTGCGATAGCTTTACACAATAGATCGCGATATTGGTCATAATCTTCTGAGCAGTGATAAAGGGTGTTTCTATCAACTCTTCTGTTGAGAATGTGTAGTACTTGTCCTGAATAATCGGGTCTAATTCTAGTCATATGAAAACTATCTCATAATTCTTAGTCAAATCTCTAGGAAAAGAAGTTTTTTGATCAAAAAGTATCAACCCCGAGTAAGAAGTGAAATTGAGTGCATTTAATCTACCGCGGGTAGATTATTCGCCGGCGATAGTGCCGTCCCAAGGAGAGGAAGCGGTAGCATGAAGTTTGCGGGGAATGCGTCCAGAGCGGAAACCGTAATACCCAGCATCGCAAGCAAATTTCATAGCAAGTGCCATATGCACAGGGTCTTTTGCATGCGCAATACCGGTATTAAGTAACACGCCATCTGCACCAAGTTCCATGGCGATAGTTACATCGCTTGGCGTGCCAACACCTGCATCAACAATAACGGGATAGTCAGGATCTCCGCCGTGTTCAGGTTTTTTAAGTAAGTCAATGCACAATTTAATTGCGCAAGGGTTTGCAATTCCTCGACCAGTGCCAATTGGGCTGCCTGCAGGCATCACACATGTTGCGCCAGCATCACGAATGCGAGTCGCCATAATTGGATCATCATTTGAATAGCACATTACTGAAAAACCATCGGCAACAAGTTCTTTGCAAGCTTCAAGTGTGCCAACTGGATCAGGCAGCAGGGTAGTTTTGTCGCCCAGAACTTCAAGTTTTACCCAACTACTACCGGGGTTATTGAGTTGTTCTAAAATATCTCGTCCGAGTCGAGCAACACGAATAGCATCTTCTGCCGTAAAACATCCAGCGGTGTTTGGTAGAATGGTGTATTTATCGCAATCAATGAATTCTAAAATCGAACGTCCTTGTTCATCGACAAGTCTTTCGCGGCGAACAGCAACGGTCACAGCGCTGCACCCGCTTGCGTCTAATGCTTGTTGCATAGTTTCGTAATCGGGGTATTTCCCGGTGCCAACGACGAGGCGGCTAGTTAGTGAAATATCTTTCAGTTGGAGTGCTGGAATAGTCTTTGTAGTGGCAGTTGTCATTTCTTTATCCTCCTCCAACGAGCGAGACAATTTCGACATTGTCTCCATCTTGGAGTGTGTATTCATTTCTTTGTTTGTGGGGCACGAGGGCATTGTTTACCTCGATTGCACAGAGTGTTTTTTCAAGATCAAGCTGGACGAGCAATTCCTGCAATGTTACATCGTGTTCAAACTCTTTATTTTTTCCATTCACTGTTATCACGATGAAATTGTACCAATCAGTGGTGTAAGAAAATTGGACGAGTAGAATTTTCCAAGGCAAAACGTGCCGTATCGCCAAGTAATTTTCGACCTATTTTAGTTCGTTTAGCGGCACCAAGAACTAACAAGTCAGCCCCGCATTCATCCATCGCATGAATGATATTCGGATTCGGTTTTTCATTTCGGAACATTGTGGCGTGTTCAAAACCGTGTGCTTGGACATACGCGCCTGCATCAGCAAGAAGCTGGTCAGCATCGCCTTCGTGACCAGCGAAACACGTGATTGTCGCTGGCATCGGTTTCCATATATTTAACATGCAAAATGCTTTCATTGCCCGCGCGGCAATAGGTGAGCCATCGTAGGCAATCATTGCGCGCTGAATTGGCCTGTGGTGCTCTGCAACAGCAAGCAGTGGTCGAAGACCGTTGCCTATGACATCGAGTACGAGGTCTCCATGGTTATTAAGCACCCCGTATTCAAAGAGACCCCGCAATCCAATAATGGTTAAATCGTGGTATCGCCAATCCGCAAGCAGTCGTGTCGCGCTGTCGCCTTCTTCTCGAAGCACTTGGTGTCGAACATTGCCTGCACTGCAAGCGCTATCAAAATCAGCAATTGCTTGTTCGATATGTTCTAGCGCTAATCGCATGCGATGGTCTGCAAGTTCATGCGCAATTTTTGCGCCGCCAATTGGAATTGGTCCAACGTCGAGTAATTTATTCGGGTCAATAATTGTCACACCGGTTAACTCCGCATCGTGTTCTTTTGCTAATTCAACTGCGTGTTCAATTGCAGAAGTAGTGCAAGGTGTTCCACTGAGAGCTACTAAAATTCGTTTAATCATTGGAAGTCTGCCTTACATCAAAAAGATGAGGGTAATAAAAATGAAAATCGGGACCAACACGGGGATACTGTACTTAAACATATACCCAAAGAAAGAGGGCATCCTTATGCCTTCTTGTTCTGCGATGGCCTTCACCATAAAGTTTGGCCCATTGCCAATATACGTCATTGCTCCCATAAATACAGAGCCAAGACTTATAGCAATCAATAAATTGATTGGAACTGCACCATCGTTCACCTGCATCATGTTGTTTTCAGGTAATGACTGTGAAAGTTTAAAGAACACAACATAAGTAGGCGCGTTGTCAAGGAAACTTGAGAGTGTGCCAGTTGCCCAAAAGAATTGCCATGGCTTGTTCATTGCGCTGGTAATCGTTTCGCCGCTTGCATTGAGCACCATGAGCGGGACTTGCATCGCAATGAAAATGCCTGAAAAAAGTGCGCCAACTTCAACAATAGCAGCGTACGTAAAATTGTTCGCCGTGCGAATGGCTTTCTTGGTCATGCCCAGCGAAAGAGCGACAAAGAACAGCATGACGAGTTCACGCATGTATGGAAATGGGTGCCAAGAAGTACCTATAAGTGTTTTGTTCGAATCTATAAACGCTGCAGAGGCAACAATGCCGCCGATGAACAAGAAGTTTAGCTTGCCATTTAAGCGCAACGGTTCTTGTTGCAATTCATCACGAAGATGCGATCGGTCAGTTTCTTTGTTCCATAGAAACGTGTCCCAAACAAAATACACAACA
>Ga0302127_10000809_pt1 | contig 17765 bp, 17 predicted proteins | sample CB4_SCM_MG_FD_204452 | JGI IMG/M metagenome (GOLD analysis project Ga0302127, IMG submission 204452) | Marine microbial communities from Western Arctic Ocean, Canada - CB4_SCM | ecosystem: Environmental > Aquatic > Marine > Oceanic | place: Canada: Western Arctic Ocean | collected 2017-09-24
TGCGATTATCGATGCGTTTCAACAAATTGAAACGTGGAATGCAGAAACTATCGACGAATGCTTACGTGTTCTAGCTGACGAACTTGCAGACGGTAACCTTGGCAAGATTGCACAGCCGGTTCGCATTGCAGTTGCGGGCGGGCCAGTGAGCCCTCCAATTGGCGACACGCTTGTTCTTCTCGGTAAGGAGTCAACGGTTTGCCGACTTACTAGGTGCCATGAATACTTTGCGAGTGCATGCGATGCCTGAAGTACCGACAGCTGTAACAACTAAAGATGAAATTGCTCTTGAGGGCATCCTTGACTATGCGGGTTTGTTTCCGCCAGCAGATTTGACAATGCAAACAGCCGTGAACAACTGGTCGGCTTATCTTCAAACCGAAGACAGTTGGATGCTTGCTCGTTTGATTATTCCAGCGAGCCGGCTTGATGAGTTTGTGCAATGCGCTAAGGAATTGCTGCCGCAATCAGAGGAAGAGATGTGGCAATTGAGTGTATTGCTTCCGCCGGCATCCAGCGACAAGTTTGAAGATGCCGTCCAAACAACAATAACATTTAACGAATCTGATTGCGGTGCAGTTGCCAATGTTGTTGAATTCAAAGCAAATACCGCAAGTGAAATTGATACAGCGTTAGAAATACTCCACGATGATTTGTTCCCTTACATCGAGGTCCCAATTGACGAAGACCCTCGTGGGCTTATCGCTTGCCTTTCTGGTGCTATTGCTGGCGCTAAGGTTCGTACAGGCGGTGTAACTTCAGATCTCTATCCTTCAAGCAGTACACTTGCACGGTTCATCCATAGTTGTGCTGTTGCCGGGCAAGCGTTTAAAGCAACTGCTGGGTTGCACCACCCAAGCAGAAATAAAAACGAAAGTATTGACGTTGCTGAGTACGGCTTTTTATCCGTTCTTCAAGCATCAGCAGCAGTAAGTACACGAGATGCGAGTGTTGAAGAAGTTGAACAGATACTTCTTTGCGATACTCCTGACCTTTCATTATTTAGCGAAACAGAATTAGAGCAAGTTCGTGCTGAGTTATTTAATTCACTTGGGTCGTGTTCATTTGATGGCCCAAGAACGGACTTGCGTACTATGGGATTACTTAAGGAATCGAAGAAAAATGATTGACCACACACATGACATGTCAGCAAACAGTTGGGTAAAAATGGGAAATGGAAAAAATGACTTCCCCATCCAGAACCTTCCTTGGGGCATGTGCAGTAAAAACGGCATCGTTGTCGCTATTGGCGAGCAAGCAGTCGTGCTTCGCGAAGCAATTGCTCTTGGAAAATTAAAAGTTTCGAAGGACGTTTCAAGCGCACTTCAACAAGATTCGCTCAATGATTTTATGGCATTAGGCCATGAAGTCTGGACGCTTATTCGGCATGAACTGTTTGCATTACTTTCCGGCGACCCATGTCCAGAAATTCTTTGTTCTATGGCAGATTTGCAGATGATATTGCCTGCAACTATTGGCGACTATACCGATTTTTATGCAGCTCGAAATCACGCAACAAATGTTGGCAAAATGTTTAGACCAGACGGTGACCCATTAATGCCAAACTATTTGCACTTGCCTGTTGGCTATCACGGAAGAGCAAGCAGTGTTGTTGTTTCTGGGACAGATATACGTCGCCCAAACGGCCAGTTGAAACCAGAAGATAGTGCACCCATTTTTTCGCCATGCAAATTACTTGACTATGAACTGGAATTCGGAGCATTCATCGGCAGCGGCAACAAGATGGGAAATCGAATTCCCATGGACGATGCCATGGAACACCTTTTTGGTATTGTCATTTTGAACGATTGGTCCGCACGCGATATCCAAAAGTGGGAGTACCAACCACTTGGACCGTTTAATGCGAAAAACTTTGCTTCGAGTATCAGCCCATGGATTGTAACAATTGATGCGCTTGCTCCTTTTAGAAAAGAAGGGCCTGCAAGGCAAGAGGGCGATCCAGAATTATTGGAATACTTGATGCCTGTTACCGATGATGTACTTGATGTTTCGTGTTGTGTTTCCATTTCATCTGAAAAAATGCGTAGTGAAGATACATCTGCAATGCAACTTACAAAAAGTTCTTTGACGAATTTGACTTGGTCATTTGCGCAAATGCTTGCGCACCACACAAGCACAGGTTGCCCGATGAACAGCGGGGACCTTATCGGTTCAGGAACGATTTCTGGTGAAACCAAAGACAGTCGCGGTTGTTTACTTGAATATACATGGCGTGGAACGGAGCCAATAAATATGCCAGACGGCACGCAGCGCCGATTTTTACAAGATGGCGATGAACTGACAATTAAAGCATGGTGCGAATCAAACAACGCTGCTCGAATTGGCTTCGGGAGTTGCACAGGAATAATCCTGCCAGCTAATTAACCGCGAGTAAACCAAGCTAATCCCCCCGTTTTATCTACCGCGGGTAGATAAAACGGGAGGTTTATAGAGTTGAACTCGCGGTTAATTAATTGGTTAGCCCGATGGGATCGGTTTCCAGTCTGCCCATGACTTTGGATAGGCATCGTCGTCGATGTCCATTGCAGCCTTAGTCGGGAAGAGTGGTCTAAACGTATCGCACATTATGACAAGTTCATCCGTAAATGTTTTGTCGAGGGAGGATTCAACAGTCCCTGGGTGCGGACCGTGAGCAATGCCTTGGGGATGCATGGTGAGTGAACCCTCGCCAACACCTTTGTGCGCGGTGTATTTGTTATCGCAGTAGTACATAACTTCGTCGCTGTCCACGTTTGAATGGTTGTATGGGACTTTGATTGCTTGAGGATGGAAGTCCAACATACGAGGTGCAAAAGCACAAATCACAAAATCCCCAGCGGTGAACACTTGGTGGGTTGGCGGCGGCATGTGGTGCTTCCCAACGATTGGCGAGAAGTCCATGGCATTAAAGCAGTATGGATAGTAACAACCGTCCCACCCAATAACATCAAGCGGGTGGTAAGGGTACATATAACTGTGGACACTCTTGAGTGCTTTAATGCGCACTTCGAAGTCACCAATTTCATCGTGGACGAGTGGCATTTCTGGAATACGTAAATCGCGCTCGCAGTACGGTGCATGTTCAAGAAATTGCGACGTTTTATCACAAATATATCGTTTTGGTGGATGGATATGCGATGCGTTGGCTGTTTCAATAAACATGAAACGGTTAACAGGACCTTCGGCAGGTGCGGCATCAAAAATCATTTTGTAAATGGTGCCTTTTGGAATGATTATGAAATCAAATTTTTTGAATTTCAGCGTGCCGAACATGGTGGAGACCGTACCGGTGCCGTTGTGAATAAACAAGCATTCATCGCCTTGCCCATTTTTGAAGTGGTACTTCATTTCAGAATTCGGAATGCACACACCCATTTCACAATCGGCGTTGCCGAACAAAACAGTTCGTCCCGTTACAGGATCGCCTTTAGGGTCCATTCTGTTGGAGATTAGATGTCGCATACGCATCACATTTGTTTCAACGTATTCTTGTTCTGTTGAGTATTCGTGTTTCCAGCCAGCAACTTGCGTCGGTGGATGAATGTGGTACATGGTCGAGGATGGTCCGGTGAATCCCTCGGTGCCAAACACTTCTTCGGAGTAAAGCACGCCGTCTGGGCGTCGAAATTGAATATGACGTTTCGCTGGAATTTCACCAAGAGTTGTGTAATATGGCACGGTTAAGAATCCTTTTGGGAGGGATTGTATAGTTTTAGAGGTTGCCGCGGCGGTCTTGCTCAAGTTCGAGTGCTTCGAAAAGCGCTTTAAAATTACCTTTGCCAAACGATTGGCTTCCACGTCGGCAGATTATCTCGAAGAACAGCGTCGGTCGATCTTGCACTGGGCGTGTAAAGAGCTGCAATAAATACCCTTGGTCATCTCGGTCAACGAGAATGCCAAGATCTTGAACGAGTTGTTTTTCTTCTTCGATGTCGCCAATTCGATCCCAGAGTAATTCGTAATACGCATCAGGTAATTGAAGAAAGTTAACGCCTCGTTTACGCAGTTCAGCAATAGAAGCAAGGGCATCGTCTGTTCTAAATGCGAGATGCTGCACGCCTGGTGTGTCGTTATGCCAATCGAGGTATTCTTGAATTTGACTTTTACGTTTACCTTCTGCAGGTTCATTGATTGGAAATTTGATGAGCCCACTTCCAGATGACATAACTTTTGACATTAATGATGAAAATTCAGTCGATATATCAGCATCGTCGAAGTGTTTAAACATCGAAAATTCAAGTACCTTTTCATACCAATCGACGGTTTTATTCATGCCGTTGAATTCAACGTTCCCCACACAGTGGTCGAGAAATTTCAAGCCGCATGGGTTATCCTTGTTAAATTGGTTGAGCGGGTGTTCCATTTTTTCAAAGCCAGGAAAAATTAATCCGCCTTGTTTTAACTCTGGAAGTGTATATGTGCCCGTTCGTGAAACAAAGGTATGGACTACTTCGCCGTAGGTTTTGATTCCTGCCCTTGTTACTTTGCCTTCTTCGCCCCCAACGGTGTAGGGTTCATAGGCGGATTCTGCACCATTTTCAATCGCACGGTTGTATGCTTTTTCTGCATCAAACACAGTGAATGCAATGTCTTTTACGCCATCTCCGTAAAGATTGGTGTGTCGTTGCGCGGGGTGGTCTTTCGTTAAGCCTGTTGTAATGAGTATCCGAATATTACCTTGCGTAAGCAGGTAGGAAGCTTCGTCCCGGTTGCCCGTTGTAAGGTCATCATATTGTGCGACTTGGAATCCAAATGCATACGCATAATAAAACGCGGCTTGTTTTGCATTGCCAACATAAATGCAAACATGATCTACATCGATGAGGTGAAGTGGGTCGGTGTTTGTGCAAACTTCGACAGCAGTTTCTTGAATTGGCTTGGGTGTTTCAGTCGTCATAGGTACTCCAAAATTTTAAAAAGTTCTGAAGCAACCATAATACACTTGTCACTTAATAATGGAAGGAAAAACTCGCTACTTTCTTGAAAAACCGCTATTCAAAGCATTAAATCTAATTTTATTCTCGCTGAGGAATTTATTTCTAAAATAAAAGTCGGTGAGGATTTTATTCGAACCCGCCGTTATTTAGTAGGAAGATAACAAGGCATCCAATGAACAAAAATAGAGAGCCCAGTATAAAGAAGAGGCACCCAGGTAACTGCTTTGCGGTATCGCGCCAGCCAGTTTGTCGGTACTCAGAAGTACGGCTTTTGCCACATTCGGGGCAAGTTGAATCATCCCCAGTTTGTACTTGCATGTCATACCCACAAGAAGAACAAAATACCCCTGATGGGTGCTCCGCGTAGAGTTTGACCCAAAAAACCCCGCTTGTCATAAAGGCTAATCCAATCATGATAAAAAGGATAATCATGAATATTTTGTTTGGATTTATTCTGAATCCCAAAAATCCAATGATCAAATATGTGCATAAACCGACGATTCCAATCGATAGAGCAAGGATGAATGATTTATTAAAGAATTTAGGGTGTTTTGATGGCACAACTTATTTTACATACTACCGGAGCCACTTTTTGCGAATATGTGCGATGGCACATATCATGTACATATATGGCAAAAGCAAAGATACAAAAGAATGTCCTCGAGACAGTGGAACCAATCGGTGAACGCGTACTCATTCGAAAGGACGAAGATCGGAAAATCACTAAAGTTGGTATCCACCTCCCTGACAAAATTGAAATTCCCACAATTACGGGAAGGGTTGTCACTGTGAGCACGGTTATAGACAATAATCCCGACTACCCAATTCAGCAATACGACAAAGTGTTGTTTAATCCAAAGCAAAGTATTCCTGTGGACTTCGAAGGCGATAATCGCTTGTTCGTTGTACCTATCGAAGATGTTGTCGCAATTTTTAGGCGAGATTCATGAGTAAGAAGAATAAAGGTTCAGCTGCCGAATCAGTGCCTCTTTTGAAACGAATAGGGCATCGGTCATTACGTGTGCCAGGATCAAAAAGTTTAACTGCGAGGGCGATAATGCTCGGTTCAATTGGTGCTGGAAGAACAGTTCTTTCAAACCCCTTGAAGTGCGACGACACTAATTTGCTTGCTGAAGCATTTTCGAAAATTGGAGTTGGCGTGAAGTGGTCATCTAAAAAACTTATTTTACATGGTGTCGATGGCAAACCGCCACACGGAGCAAACGTAAATCTTGGTGCAGGTGGAACGCCTTCGCGTTTTATGATTGCAGCAGGCGCACTTGCAAAAGCCCCAGTGACTGTTGATGGAAATGGAAAAATGCGAACTCGGCCTATCGGCGAGCTCGTGACAATGATGCAATCACTTGGTGCAACGTTTGACAGTGAAACGTTACCAGTCGAGGTAAACGGCGCAAACATGCAAGGCGGAACCATCGAAGTTCCTGTAACGAAATCAAGTCAATTTATTTCTGCCCTCATGCTTATTGCACCTTTTGTTGAAGGCGGCATAACCATGCATTGCAAGATGCCCGTAACTTCTTCAACCTACATTGACTTAACATCAAACGTGCTTCAGACATTTGGCGTTGCCGTACAAGAAGAGCAAAACGATGATGTGCGTTCTATTACAGTTCCACAAACAAGAATTACGCACCGTGAACTAGATATAGAACCAGATGCAAGTTCTGCCGTTTATTTTGCTGCAGTTGCGGCTCTGCATGAAGGTATGTCTCTCACTCTTGAGGGTTTGAAACTTGATTCATTGCAACCAGACATGGAAGCCATACGCGTGTTGGGCACTATCGGTGCAGAAATTATCGAAGTTGAAGACGGTATAAAAATCACAGGCACCGGAATTGTTCGCGGTTTTGGTGAATTAGATGCTTCTGGTTTTCCTGACGCATCTCTTTGCCTCGCAGCCGTTGCGGCATTTGCTGATTCACCTTCAAGAATATTTGGTCTTGAAACATTACCATTAAAAGAATCAGATCGAATCGAAGTTATGGCACGTTCTCTTGCAAAAGTAGGTTGCGGAGTAGCAGCAGGCGACACCGATATACGAATTTCTCCACTAAAACAAAACACAAAAGTGAAAACTTCTACAGCGATTGATCCAATTGACGACCATCGCATTGCGATGGCAATGGCCGTTGTTGGCACAAAACGTGGTGGTCTTTCGATAGTAAATCCAAGATGTGTTTCAAAAAGCTACCCTTCGTTTTGGACGGAGCTTCGCAAAGTGTACGAAGGACATGACGCTTAATGAAACACTTCAAGGTCTTTGCAAAACGAATGTTGCATTATCGGCTCCGCCTTATTTTGGCACTTGGGTTAGCCGTTTTTTCTGCCATTGGTTTAGGCGTGGGCTTGTTGAGTTTAGGACCAGCGTTATCCCTTATTCTTGATCCCGAGGGTGGGCAATCGCTGTTTGCTTTAGCGACTTCGTTTAATGCAGACGATCACCTCGTTCATATCCCTCAATGGATTGTTTCGCAATTACCGCAAGATCGTTTCGATGGAGTAATCTTTATTCTTATTGGCATTGGATGCTTGACGGTTGTGGGTGGTTTCGCAAACTTTATGCATCAATATTTAAGTGCATGGATTGCGGTGCACGTTGTTGCTGACGTACGAGATGAAGCATTTTCCCACGTTCTTGGTATGGAACTTGGAAGGGTATTACGAAGCGGGGCAAGTGAGTTTGTTTCAAGAATTATTCGTGACACGGAGGCACTACAATCCGGCTTGACTGTGTTGATGGGAAAATCAGTAGCGCAGTTTACAAAGGGATTTGTTGCATTTCTTGTCGCTTGCGTGTTTGATTATCGATTAGTAATAATTGCTGTACTTGTACTACCCATTTTGGCAGTTACGCTGCATCAAATTGGAAAAAAAGTTCGCAGGGGCACAAAGAAATCACTCGAAGCTCAGCAAGAACTACTTCGCATATCAAATGAAGCAGTGCAGGGGCTTCGTGCAGTCAAAGTAAATACTGCGGAACATTCAGTTAAAGAATTATTCAGCGAAGTTAATCAGCAAGTTGTTCGTGCAAACATGAAAGTGCGTACTGCTCGAGCGCTTGGAAGCCCGTTGATGGAGATATTGGCGATTGCCGTGCTCGGCACGCTTGCGGGAATCGCGGCGAAGTCAATCATCGACGGCTCACTTCAGTTTGATATGTTCCTTCTTTCGATCGGTTCACTTGCCATTGCAGGAGGATCGCTTCGCCCGCTAGCGGGGCTTGTTACTGAAATTCAGGCGTCGGATGCACCAGCGGATCGATTGCTTCAGATTTTACATTTGCCTTCTGAGGAAGAATCGGAACATCCTGAAATTGCTCGTCATAGTAAATCTATTGTCTTTGATGACATTACTTTTGCCTATTCTGAAGATGCGCCTCTGGCGTTGAAAAACTTTTCCGTGACTATTCCTCATGGGCAGCGCGTTGCAATCGTTGGTCCAAACGGGTGCGGTAAAACAACACTCGTTTCTATGTTGCCTCGTCTTCTTACTCCACAATCGGGTTCCATCCAAATTGATGGCACTGAAATTGGTTCCGTGGACTTGCATTCATTGCGAAATCAACTGGGCGTTGTCACGCAAGACACCGTCTTGTTTAGAGGTACGATCGAAAGCAACATTCGCTTTGGCCATGTGGCAACAGATGAAAAAGTTATTTTAACGGCAAAACAAGCACATGCTGATTCGTTTATCAACGGAATGGAAGGCGGGTATTCGGCTGAAGTGTATGAACACGGTACTTCGCTAAGTGGTGGGCAACGCCAACGTCTTGCAATTGCTCGAGCACTCCTCCGTGATCCTTCAATCATGATTTTTGATGAGGCAACAAGCCAAATTGATTCAGAGTCAGAGTCCCTTATCAACGACATGCTCGATACTTTTTGTAAAGGAAGAACGGTCCTTTTGATCGCGCATCGTTTGTCTACCGTGCAATACGCCGATCGAATTCTAGTACTGAATCAAGGCGAACTTGTTGGCGATGGAACGCATGATGATTTACTTCAATCGTGCGACTTGTACCGTCGTCTTGCTGAAACGCAATTGGTGACAGCATCCAATGAAACATAGGATTGAGTTATTTTTGTGCGTGCTTATTGGCTTACTGCTGTACGGACTTAATGGATGTACCCAATCAGTGCCTGTGGAAACTTCAGGGGAACGAATTGTTTCGTTGAGCCCGGGCATTACCGCAACTATTGTAGATATTGGACAAGGCAAAAACGTTGTCGGTCGCAGCGCTTTTTGCACGGCAGTTGATGCACGTATTCCGGTTGTTGGAGATTTGTATTCCGTAGACTACGAACGACTTTTGCGTTTGCGACCAACTAAAGTCTTTGTTCAAAAAACGGCTGGGGAGATAGACTCGCACCTGCTTAAACTAGCAGAAGAAGGCGACTTTTCATTGCACGCTTGGAAGTGCGACCGAGTCGGTGAAATAGCAGCCATGCATGATGAATTATTGCAACTGCTTAGTGTGAAGGGTGCGCCTATGCGAATCACCTTGCAAGAAACAGGAATCCCTTTGCCAGAAACTATTTTGATTATGACGCCTGGATCTGATGGCAAAGCAGGGCTTTGTTTTGGCAGGCAAACCTATTTAGACGATTTGCTCGACATGATGGGCGGTATCAATGCAATCAAATCTTCAGGGTGGATTTCTCTTTCAATAGAAGATATTGCTCGGTTGAGTCCATCGGTTATCGTTGTCATTTCGGATACACAGTTTGCACTTTCTAAAGGTATATTGTCGCTTGATATTCCAATCATTTCTTTCATACATCCCGACGTGTTGATTCCATCGAGTAGAATTACAGAGGTTGCAATTGCATTGCAACATAAGATCCGAGCACAATGAAAACGAAGAATATAGTTTTGTTGATTTTATTAGCGCTGTTGCTTATCGCTGCAGCAGTGTTTAGATTGATGATAACTCGAGATGTCGATGGAACGCTTTCGCTTGCGATGCCAGAAGATACATTTTTAATGTATCGACTTGTGCCGCTGGTTTCAGCATTGATTGTTGGTTCTGCATTGGGTGTTTCTGGAATGGGATTGCAAGTGCTTCTTCGTAACCCTTTGGCTTCGCCTTGGATTCTTGGACTCTCAAGTGGCGCGGGGCTTGGTGTAATGGCGACTATGTACTTTGAACACGTTACAGGTAACGGTGTATTTGGCGGGCAAACACTTGGTGCGATGGCGGGTGCTCTATTGACTTTACTTCTTGTGTTTGGTTTGTCGCGAAGGCGCGGTGGTATAGACCCAATGACAATGGTGCTTGTTGGCGTTGTCGTTTCTGTGCTTTGCGGTGCGGGCATAATGGTGTTTCAGCACTTAGTTCCAATGGGATTACGCGGGTCGTTTACCACGTGGCTGATGGGCAGTTTGCCCGAAGTTGAATCGTGGGGTCGATTAGGAATACTTGGTGCAATCGTGCTGATTGGCATTTCGCTTATCGCGTGGTGGGGACCTACATTGGATGCTGCTTGTCTATCCGACGATGAAGCAAAAAGTGTTGGTGTTGATTTGCCGAAGGTTCGAAGGCGATTGTTCGTGACTTCAAGTTTGCTTGCTGCAATTGGCGTAATTCTTGCGGGTCCAATTGCGTTTGTTGGTTTGATTGCACCGCATGGTGCTCGATTAATTATGCGCAGTTCACATCGAACACTTTCGATTGGAACGGCACTTGTTGGCGCACTTCTATTACTTGCCGCGGATGACATTCGACAAGTTATTGATTTAGGCACAGGCAGATTACCGATTGGTATTGTGACAAGTATTATTGGCGGTCTTGTGTTTCTTGTACTCTTGCTTCGTGGAAAGGGGCGAATATGAGACTTAAACTTTCAGGCGTTACTGTTCGGTATGGCGTACGCACAGCGATTCGTTCTATTGATGCGGGCATTGAAGGCGGGAAAATTGTAGCGGTGCTTGGCCCGAACGCTTCAGGAAAAACAACATTACTACGAACCATCGCTGGCTTGCAAGTGCCAGCTGCAGGACTTGTAGAACTTGATGGGGCAAACGTCAGCAAGATGAAGCCGCATGATCTTGCCTCGAAAGTTGCGTGGGTACCACGGGTTGGTGAAGTTTCAAGTTCGTTTACTATCAGAAAAGTTGTTGAGCTTGGACGGTATGCACTTGGGCCTTCAAGGCAACGAGTGGAAGATGCGTTGGCAAAAGTGGGCTTACTCAGCCGTAGCGACTCACTTTGGTTTGAAGCGAGTGCGGGCATGCGCCAAAGGGCTGGAATTGCTCGGGCGCTCGCTCAACGAACTCCAGGTGGAGTGCTCGTGCTTGACGAGCCGACTTCTGCGTTGGATTTGCGCCATATACGAATGGTGGGTGATGTCCTCCGACAGTGTGCTTCAGAGGGTGATATTGTTATTGCTGCTGTTCATACTATGGCGTTCGCTTTAGATGTCGCAGATGAAGTTATCGTGTTGCGAGACGGTCAATTAGTCCTTGCGGGAGATTCGAGCGCTGTGTTGACACCGAGTTCACTTGGGGATGTATTCGGAGTTGATTTAGCTTGGGCAACAGACGATGCCGGAAATCGCCATCTTGTTCAGCCATAATCTCCTGTTATTTGGCGTATACTGTTTCGTATGAAGGGTGTAACCTATCTCATCATAATGAGCGTTGTTTGGTCGATTATCTCGAGCATCATTGAAAAACGTAAAGCAAATGCAAAAAAAGCCGCGCAACAGGGTGCTGGCGTTTCAACACAACTGCAAACTCCTCAAATTTTGAAGGTTGACCCTGTGACCGTGAAGGTGGAATCGCTGCGTCGCAGGCGTCGCCAACAGCCTCAAGTTGTTGCTCAACAAAGTGCTCCTAAATCTTTGAAGCCACAAAAAAATGCTACTCTGATTAAATCCATTGCACCGTTGCATGTTGAGGATTGCCCTTTATCTGCGCAAACGTTGACGCAACGTCAGCAATCTCCTTCAAAACAACTTGCCCTGATGCTTAAAAATAAGCGTAACTTACGTACGGCTATGGTCTTATCTGAAATTCTCAATAAGCCCATCTCTCAGCGTTAATTTTTTTACAGTTAATCCCACATCTGAGGGTGTACTAACGCCCTCTAAACATGCATTCATATAAGTTAACTCAGAGCCAATCAAACAAATTAACTCAGAGCCAATCAAATAAATTGACTCAGAGCCAGTTAAATTCAGAGCCATTTAAATTGCGGAGATGGGTGTATTTTCGTGTAAGTTAGGTATACTTTCCCGCAACATTGAGGATGTATACAAATGATTGATATTAGAAAACTAAAAGAACTCGTCAAACTTATGGTCGCAAATGATCTTTCAGAGATGGACCTCAGGGATACCGACGAGCAAGTAACAATACGAAGGCACGGCGATACAGTCGTCACGATGCCACAAGTGGCGCTAGCGCCAGCTGCAGTCGCCGCACCTCCAGGAGCCGTTGCAGAAACACCCGCAGCACCAGTAGAAGCTGCAACAGATGGTGGAATTGAAATTGTAAGTCCGATGGTTGGTACCTTCTATATATCAAGGGATCCAGATTCCCCACCATTCGTTTCGGTCGGAGATTCTATAGGCGATGACACAACGGTCTGCATTATAGAAGCCATGAAAATTTTCAATGACATTAAAGCGCAGTGCAAGGGGACTGTGACTAAGGTGCTTGTTGAAAATGGCGAGCCAGTTGAATTCGGTCAAGCGATGTTCATAATAAAACCACAATAAGGCACTATTCACATGTTTGGTAAAATACTAATCGCAAATCGCGGTGAAATTGCGCTTCGGATTATCCGATCCGCGCGAGAACTCGGAATTGAAACTGTTTGTGTCTACTCAGAGGCGGATGCAAGCGCTCCTTGGCTTGAACTTGCAGACCAAACGGTATGCATAGGTAAAAGTCCATCCTCAGAATCATACTTACGTATTGACCGAATCATCTCTGCAGCAGAAATGACGAACGCAGAAGCGATTCATCCTGGGTATGGGTTTCTTGCAGAAAATGCACACTTTGCAGAAATTTGCCGAGATTGCGAAATCGAGTTCATTGGCCCGTCTCCGGAAGCAATGGCTTTACTTGGCGATAAAATTAGTTGCAAGCGTTTGGCTAAAAAAGCTGGAACACCGATTTTTCCAGGAACCGATGGTGAAATTGAAGAAATTGACGAGGCCATTGAAATTGCATCTGAAATTGGGTATCCAGTCATTGTTAAAGCTACCGCCGGTGGCGGTGGTAAAGGGATGCGTGTTGCGAAAAATGTTGATGAACTTCGCGGCGCTGTGACCTCCGCTCAACAGGAAGCAATCGCATCTTTTGGTAATGGCGCTGTCTATCTAGAAAAGTTTTTAGAAAGCGCACGACACGTGGAGGTGCAAGTGCTTGGCGATAAGCACGGCAACGCGGTGCATTTGTTTAATCGTGATTGCACGAGCCAGCGGCGCCATCAAAAACTCATTGAAGAAGGCCCTGCTCCTGGAGTTAATGTAGAAGTCCGCGATCGAGTATGCGAATCTGCTGCAGAACTTATTCGTAATGCGAATTACAGTGGTGCTGCAACAGTTGAGTTCTTAATGAATAAAGAGCAGCAATTCTTTATGCTTGAAGTCAACACGCGCGTGCAAGTGGAGCATCCAGTTTCAGAAATGATTACAGGCGTTGATATCGTCAAAGAATCTATTCTGGTTGCAGCCGGCGAACCACTTTCTTGGAAACAAGAAGATATAAAACTTAACGGGCACGCAATTGAATGCCGGTTGAATGCTGAAGATCCTTCAAAAAACTTTATGCCTCAACCAGGACTGATTGAAGCATGGCAGCCTGCGGGTGGCCCAGGTGTTCGGGTAGAATCACATGTGCGTCCCGGATATAGAATTCCGCCTAATTACGATTCAATGATTGGTAAACTTATTGTGCACGGTCGGGATCGTACCGAAGCGATTGCTCGGATGCGCTCGGCTCTTTCTGAAATGAAGGTCGGCCCAATCGCAACAACTATTCCATTGCATCAACAATTGATGCAAGAGCAACGTTTTGTCGATGCCGACTTTGATATCAATTGGGTCGAACGATTACTTGACAGCTGATTAACGGCGACCGCGAATGGCGTCAACATCGCATGTGCCGATGGTGATGTTGCCAATTTGGAATTCGACAATCTTCTTGCCTTCTGTAACTTGAAAAATAAGTGTCATGTCTTTTGACCGACTTGAAGACAACAAATGCATCGGAAGATCACCAAGCGTGCTCGGTGGAGTCGCAGGTGTCAAGGATAAGTCCATTAACTTTTGGTCACCAATGAAATACCCAATCGGCGAATACTTTCGGCCATCACTGTCCACTAAACTGATGGCAGAAGTTAGGGGTTCAGTTTGTGTTAAAAAACCAAATGCAGCATTTGTGCCTGGGCTTACTTTTAGTTGTACGATTGCAGTGCCTTCATCAGCATAGATGCCTTGGACGGCCATTTTTGATGACGTGCCAGATTGAGACCACTTCGTTGTCAGCGTACCTTCAACTAAAAAGTTATCTTCATTAAATATAATCGTGGAGGGAATTCCATTAACAGAGATTCGAAGTCCTTTAATTTTTGGCGATGCTCGGAACAAATGGGTGATGTCCTTGCCTAGTGAATCACGTTCAGCGGCAATCTCTTCAGCAGATAATGTTCTTCCGCGGTATCGTTTTGCAGAAAGCGCAGAGATAGGTTTTGGGTCGACTAAGGGCAACTCAAATCGAGTGCCACGAATTTGAATGAAACGCGGCTTGAAATCCCTATCTTTTGTATCGAAAGCAAATTTTATGCCTGCGTCTTGCCTTCCAGGCACGCCTGTCGCATAATTGTTCAGGTCGTCAAAGCGGTAGAGTATTTCAATGCCTTCTTTATTTTCTTGTTTCCATGCAGTCGGATGGTATACGTCGGCTTCATCTGAACTACTGGCTTTTCCTATAAGACGAATCTGAGAAGAACCAAGAATAAATTGCCCGCCGTGGTCTTTTGCTTTTGTATTAAACGATACTTGCACAATTACAAGCCCGCTGTCGTCTAGTGCGACTTTAGTCACAGAAGCGGCATCTGGCGCAAGCGACAGCTGCCCTTTGCCATTATCAAAGGAATCACGTAACAATGTTGATTGTTCATTAATTTTTGGATTGAAGTGCGCAAGTGCACCACCGCTCATGTCTGGATGCATGGTTCCAAGTGAAAGTGTATTGAAAAAGGTAGCAGTTAACTGTGAAACATCAAGCCATATAGGGTCGCCGACTTTTTCGACAATGCCGGTGCTTTTGTTACGTGCGGTCCCTTGGTATCCCATGATTTCATTCGTTGATTGCACAAAGCCAGAACCGATGAGACAAATGCCGATTGAGAGGACGCCAGAAAAAGCGCCGACCAATCCGCCGATGCCCATGTTTGCCCACATAGGAAACTTTATGTTTGCCGGCACTAATTTGTCCGACGCTACTCGTAACAACAAGAGCGAAATGCTAAATACTCCAACAAGAACAAGTCCCCAAGCGTAATTGTCCATAGCTCCACCCTTGAGCATCGGCATGGTGATTGGTTCCCACAACGCAAAAGCTATCGCGCCTGCGGCGATGACACATACAAGGTGAAGGATCGAACTAAACAAACCCTCGTTTGCCCACCAGTATGCAATGAGGAGAACGAGGCCAATAATAAGAAGATTAAAAATGATAGTCATGATGTATTACTTACTTGCTTGAGCGGGTTTTTTCGCTTTGCTTTTTGTTTTGTTTACTCGGCCAAATTCTTCGAGACTTGTTTCGCCTGCGGCGACTTTTTGCCAAGCAGATTCTTGAAGTCGGACTAGTTTTTTGTTACGCCTTGCATGTGCCATAGCCGCTTTGAGGTCGCCAGCAAAAAGATGCTTTCTTGAATCGTGGTCTAGGAACATGGTTGCAAAAATGCCAACTTGTCCCATGTATCCAGTGCCTTTGCAAACAGGGCATTGGATAACCTTGTTCTTAAATTCAATTTGTCCGCCTTTACGATAAAGTTGTTCGACGGTATCAATCGGCAAGCCCTGCTTCGCTAAGTCAGGCGATGGCTTGAAGGCAACGCGGCAATTTTCACAAAGTCGACGTGCAAGTTTTTGGAATACAATTGCTTGCAAGCCCTCAAAACTTTTCTTCGGGTCAGCAACCATGCCGGCCCATTTTGACACAAGATCTTTCAATGAAGATGCGGGCATCGATAAGTAAATCAATGGTCCCTCAATGCCCGGTTTGACAGCAATTTTCGCAACTTCTTGATCTTGCACATCTGTTGCAAGAATGACTTCTGGGTCACGGCGAATAATCGTCTGCAGTTGGGTTGCGTACTCTCCGTCAATTTCACCATCCGCATTGTGCGTTATTCCTTCTAGTCCAGCGATGACTTCACGTTCAAGCGTCACGATATTGCTTAGATAGGAGTCGTGTTGACTTAGGATTGCATAGGAAGTTGTTGTAACACCAGATTGTTTTTCACCACCGAGAAGGACAATGCCGTGCCGGCGATCTACTTGTGTGAGTTCATTTAACAATTCGCGTTGTTTCTCAAGAAGACCAAGTGAATTCCAATCGCGGAGCACGCTTTCTCTTCGGTTGAAATCCATCCTAATGTTGTGGATGCTTGATGAACCAGACGCGGTGAGGTCAATGTGGGCATTGCCCGATTTGCCTGAAATTTCAAACTTGCCGGTTTGTTTTCTTCGTACATCGTTTGAATCGGTGCTTGCTGCTTCTTTAAAGAATGCAATTACTTTTGCGCCTTGATCAGGTGAAAGTGTTTCAAGTTTTTCTGAGATGCCATCAACAAAGTAAACGCCTTGGCACCCCTTTGTAGTGAGTTGGAGTTCAATACGTGTTGCTCGATTATCAAATGCTGTTGCAATAATTTCATCAGCAAGAAGATATGTTTCAATTTGCGGATCCTCTTTTTGTGGAACAGTAATCGTTCCTGCTTTACTCTCAAAGCTAATGGAAACTTGCCTGTTTGCTTTAGCAGTTTTACGGCTTTCCAACGAGTTTTTGATGGAATCCAATCCAAGGTGGAATTGCATAGCTTCGGGCACTTCGGCGTTTCGAACTTTCCAATAGGCAAGCACGGGTATGAGCAACACAAATGTTCCCACAGGGAATGCAATGTAAAAGTTAACACCAAAGAGCATGATGGCAAGTGCAATAAATGCGCTACCGATAAAGAACCCATTCCATTTATCTGCATTGAGATGGAGGGATCGTGCATCTTTTTCTAGGTGTGTGCTGATAATCCAGCCCCAGCCAATAAAGGCAGCAAAGATAAAAATAGGTTTCCAAGGACTGAGCAAGAAAACAGGAGTGGCTTCAGAAAGCATGCCGGTGAACATTACGCAATTCCCTTTATTTTCATTTTGAGATCTTCAGGTTTTGGTGTTGCTTCAAGGGCTATTTTTAATGAGACCCACTCAGATTCAACAAGCCGGAGCAGGGCAGTGTTTAAGTCACACATGCCTTCTTCGTGGCTTTTAATTATGACATCAAGCAGTTCGCCTTCGCGGCCCTCCAGGATGTACTTTGTAACAATTGGCGTGCCGAGTAAAATTTCAAGCGCAGGAATACGCGGCGTGTGATCATGCAGTGTTGGCAATAGTTTTTGATACACGATGGCACGTAAGTTGTACGCAAGTAATTTCCTAATTTGTGGTCGTTCGTTTTCGGGAAACAAGTCGTATATACGACCGAAGGTTTGCCATGCAGAAGATGCGTGAATCGTACCGAATACAAGGTGACCAGTTTCGGCGGCACGAATAGCTGCTTCAAATGTTTCTT
>Ga0302127_10000812_pt1 | contig 17750 bp, 14 predicted proteins | sample CB4_SCM_MG_FD_204452 | JGI IMG/M metagenome (GOLD analysis project Ga0302127, IMG submission 204452) | Marine microbial communities from Western Arctic Ocean, Canada - CB4_SCM | ecosystem: Environmental > Aquatic > Marine > Oceanic | place: Canada: Western Arctic Ocean | collected 2017-09-24
AAATAACTCCGCACTTTTCTTTTTTTCCCCCATCCCCCAAATTCCTTTTCCTTTTTCAAAGTGACTATCACTTTGAACACTTTAAAGTCGCGAGAACTGCGAGGGTGCGTTTGGCTTGTTTTTAGGAAAAAAATACATATAGGTCGCTAACAGGACTGCAGAATAGAACGGCGTGTATCATGTTGAGCATGATTACAACAAGCTTCATCGCGACTCTACTCTTTGCTCAAACATCATCATGGACACCGCTTCTCACAGGTGATACGCTCGAAGGATGGACCATAGTCAATGGCGACGCAACCACATGGAGCGCCAAGGACAACATGCTCGTAACAACAGGCAAGCCAACGGGTGTTATCCGCACAAATAAGATGTACGAGAACTTTGTACTTGAACTCGACTGGCGACACATGGTCGAAAATGGGAACGCGGGACTTTTTGTTTGGTCGGATCCAATCCCAGCAAAAGGAGTGCCGTTCACACGTGCCATTGAAGTGCAAATAATGGATGGAAAAGAACTTGACTGGTACACAACGCACGGCGATATCTTTTCCATCTGGGGCGCAAAGATGACGCCCGACAGACCACACCCTCTTGGCGATCACGTGCAACGATGTCTTCCAAGTGAACGCCGGTCAAACCCCGCTCCAGAATGGAATCATTACATCGTGACTTGTATCGACGGCACAATCAAACTTGATGTCAATGGAAAAGTTGTTTCTGGCGGTTTTGATATAACGCCTAGAAAAGGGTACATCTGCTTTGAAGCCGAAGGCACCCCTGCACAATTCAAAAACATTCGCATCAAGGAACTGCCAAATGCAACGCCTGAAATTTCCGCTGATGAAGTTGCAAACGAATCAATCGGGTTCGTCACACTGTTTAATGGGCTTAGCCTTTCTGGTTGGACAATAGACGATGAAACTATGTGGACTGCTGGTGGCAATATTCTGCATTGCAAAACAAAGAGCGGTGTAGCAACAACTAAAAATACCTATGACGGCTACGAACTTATGTTCGATTACAAGTGCAACGGCGAAACAAGCGCTGTCTATGTCGTTATCAACGGCAAGAAAACTGAATTACCCTCTGGAAAAGTTGGCGTATGGAACCGCTTTACTATCCAAGGCGAAGGTGAAACCATCGGGCTTGGGGGTTCAGATGCCAGTTTTACAAATATTTTTGCAAGAAATTTGAAAACTGAAGCATAGTTACGAATTGTCTGCTTTGCAGACATGTCGAACCAACCTGAATTAACCGTCAATGTATCGAAGTCGCTTTCTCTTGCTGAAGAAAATGCGGTTCTTCGTGCACAATTGCACAGAGAACAGGACGCTCGAATTGAAGCTGAAACTGAACTGCTCATGGTGGATTTGGCGCAAGAAAATGGCGACCCCCCACCATCAAGAATGGCCATGATAGTTGGGCTTGCGAAGCTTGCAGAATCTCGTGACGACGAAACCGGCACACACCTTGCCAGGATCCGAAAGTACACAACCATCATTGCTCATGCCTACGCAAAAAAACATCCCGGTTTACTTCCACTTGGTGAGGTTTCTATTATTGGCGCAGCATCAATGTTGCATGACATAGGAAAAGTTGGCATCGCTGACGATGTTCTCCTCCATCCTGGCTCGTTCAGTGAAACACAATTCACTTCTATGAAACGGCACACGACTATTGGTGCAGACATCCTCCTTGCTCTTTCTGAAGAACTTGGCAGTGATCCATGGATTGACACCTCAATTCAAATCGCTTTAAGTCACCACGAGCGCTGGGATGGCAGCGGGTACCCCTTTGGTTTATCCGGCGAAGGCATCAATTTGCCTGCGCGAATTGTTGCTGTCGCAGATGTCTACGATGCGCTCACTTCTGAGCGCGTCTATAAACCAGCCATGCCGCACAAGGAAGCAATTGGAATAATTACACATGATGCAGGTGCACACTTCGACCCAAAAATTGTCGACGCGATCGTATCACAAGAAAATAGTATTAAAGAAGTGCTCGATAAGCTTAGTCGTTAGATTCATTTTTTGAATCTGCAAAACACAATAAGCACCAACCGAGCAGGAAAGCGAGCCATAATCCGTTAGTGATGAGTACCGTAAGCATGCTGGAATTATACACAATCCATCGCACGTTGCGAATATAGCAGTATGATTCATATATGGTCGTACGAACAACCTTGCGAAAAATTGATGGGCACTGGAGTTGGGTCATTCCCGCACTACTACTTATCTCGCTTATTGCGAACATTCTAGGTCTCACGCTCCCTTTCTTAGGAATCGACGAAGCATTTCACAGCAAGATTATTTACAGCTTGCCTCACTCTGTGACTCTAATGTGGCACGAAAAACTCTACTTCATCTCCATACTCATTCTTACTTTTTCCATCATTTTCCCCTTCGTTAAACTACTTTCGCTCATTGCTATTTGGTTTTTACCATGGACTTCTAAAAACAGAGAACGCTACTTGCACGCGATCGAACTTCTTGGCAAATGGTCCTATATGGATATTTTCATTGTCATTCTTTTAATCTCACTTACAAGCCACCAATCGAATATCGCTTCGACAGTGCATGTAGGCGTCTATTTCTTCGTTGGCGCAATCACCTTAAGCATGATTACATCACAAATCATTATGACACTCGCAAGAAAACAATGCGAATCTGAGTTGCCTAAAAAACAATATTCAAAAAAACTAAAATGGATGTTGCTGAACAACATCTACATTGGATGGATCGTGCCAGTCCTCGTATTCGCATCCGCGATCGCTCTTATTGAATCATTGCATGCAACTTTTTTACGTATCAGCCAGTTGTTTCTAGTATCGCGTTCGTACTCAATAAATCAAATCGGCATAGTGCTGAAAGAAGAAAAACACTGGGTTCTACTGACCATACTCGTTGGGACTTTGTTCGTCGTGCCCATGCTTCGGCTCGCGTTGCTTCTCATCTCATGGATTATTCCACTTCATGCACAAGCATACATTAAAGTAAAACAAATCATCGACGTGCTCTCTCGATGGTGCATGCTCGATGTATTTGGGCTTGCTTTATTTTTGATTGCCACCGAAGGCAAGTCGCTCGTCAAAACCGAAATTCAACCTGGCCTCTATGTTGTTATCTTGGCAATCGGTTTAAGTTATGTACTTGGCGTTATGGCAATCATGTTAAATAAAGCGATGATTGAAAAAGCAAATAGTGCTACTTAAGCGTCTTAAGGTACGCAACAACATCACGAATTTCACGGCTGTTTAGTAAACCAACCATCGGCGGCATTGCGGAATAATCGCCAAAGCCATCTGCAACGTCCGTGTTTGGAAACAACAACGCATCAAGTAACTGTTCGTTTTGCAATCGAATCCCCACTCCATCAAGCACCGGCCCAGCAATGCCTCCCCTGCCGTCAATAGTGTGGCAACGTAAGCATTCGCTGCGCGTGTTTTCAAACACTATTTTTCTACCTAGAAGCGGATTGCCTCCATGCAACAACCAAGCATGTTGTATCTCCGCATGCATTGCTTCGGCATATTCCATCTGAACTTCCTTGCGAAGATTCGCTTTTTCAATTTTTGCGAATGCCTGAGGATTTCGCACCAGTGTTTTAATGGCCTCCTGCGCTTCAAACACTTCGCCCTCAGCAATAGTGTCGAGCAATAATTGCTCCGCAGAAAGATCATTTCTACGCAAAAGTGTATCGCGCGCGCCAGCGCGAAGTTGCCAGTGAGTGCTGCCGAGTGCAAACTTAAGCAACGTATCGTTCATAGTCTTTTGCAAAGCATACGCGCGTATTTGCATCGGCATCGCTTCATCCATGATAAGAGATTCGCACAGTGTTTCAGGAATTTGCCTATTCTGCTCATGCGCAAACCGGAGCACTTCCATTAACAACTCGCCTTTTGCGTTAGCGAACAATTCCTCAATCCATAGAGTTGTATCGTCTATACACACAAAACTCATATGCGTAAGAGGAAGTATTCTTCCCTCGACAATATCTCGATTACCCTGAAATGGCGGGCTCCAGTTTCGCAATGCTTGCATGGCAAGAATGCGCATAGACTCTGGCTTATGCTCATCTGCGGCAAACTCCATAACGCGTACACTTTCTGCACATCCGTGTTCCATTTTGTTTGCGCTGATTGCACGTTTCTGCCAAGGGATGGTTCTTGCTTTCGAAAGTGACTGAGCCAATATATCCATCGGTCCTGCAGTATCGCCAAAACCTGCTCCGAAAATTCGTGCGTCATGAATTGCTCGCGCAGCTTCGGTTGCAACGGCGTCATCTATATCTTGCAAAAAATCCGCGACAAATTCTGACTTCATTCTTCGTAAGACAAGCACCGCCGCAAGTCGTACCGCTTGGCTTGGATGTGTTTGCAAATTTGCCATCGTTGCTGCGTACTGCGTTTTTGCAAGTGCAACAACGCCTGCGTGACGGAGATACACGTCTTTATTTTTGTTTTCCGCAAGCATGGCAATAATTGCCTCTTTTGCATCTCCAAGATATCCAGTTGCCATCGTGGCAAAATACGAAACACGTGCATTAGGGCCATCAATCATTGAAACAATTTTGGCAAATGCTTTTGTGTAGTGCGCTTCGCCAAGTATTTTGCATGCTTGCGTGCGAATCTCTGGGTCCTTATCATCAAGCAGCGGATATATATGTTCCATCTGCGGCTCCAATGCGTTTCGCTGAATCATTGCAAGTGCCCACATTGCATGAATTCGAGCAAGTTGGTTTTTTGATTGCAATGCGTCGACCAAATCTGTTGCGTTTTTTCGATTTGCCAGCTCGTACTGCGCGCGTATTCGAACACGCCTATCTACGTGCGACAAAAAACCAATCAATTCTTTTGTTGCCCTGCCAGTAAAACCCGCATGAAACAATTCCGAAACATCACCTTCTGCAACGTGCTCTTCATCCCAAACTGAATATAAGCGTCCTTCAAAATTCCCCGTCCACCCTTCGCCCCAATCGCTAACGACCATTTTCCCGTTGTATCCAAAGTCAACATCCGTGCATAACACTTTTTCAACAAAAGGATGCAAATCAACCATTTTGAAATGTGCGCCGGACGGCTCGACTGCAAAAGAAAGCACGTTGGAATATTCTGCCCCACCGCGAAAGTCGCAAAGAAAAAAGTGATTGTCATACCGCTTTGAAAGTCCTGCTCCTGGATACGCAACTAATCCCGATGGACCGGAGCCCAAAATATCTATCGCTGGAAGAATCCATGCAGGTCTATTTTCTGCATGCGGGTTCCATCCGTTTTCCGTTACCCATGGACCTCGGTCGTTTGCTCCATACAGCGTTTGGTACTCCATACGCCAACCAGTTTCGCCGCCTTCAACGCAGTACACGAGCCGAGCTTTATCGATAGAGTCGGAATTATTATCGCCGGTGAATAAATTTCCGTACACGTCAAAGGCAAGTTCTTGCGGGTTCCGTAATCCATGATGAAATACTTCTAAGTTATGCCCATCAAGATCACTGCGGAAAACAGCACCTTCGCCTGGGCTATGCAGAATTTCGCCGTCTTCAAGTTCGAGATGGTAGCCGCGGTCGCCAATCGACCAGTACAAGCGGCCATCCAAACCCAGTGCAAGCCCGTGCATGTCATGTCCACGCAATGCCGTCCGGACACCAAACCCCGCTGCAAACATAGATTGTTTTTCTGTGCCTGTTGTAAATTTCCACACATGCGGTATGCATGTGTAGTACACCGTGTCGCCCATTGCAAGCAATCCTGCACCTGTACCATCGAGAGGCTCATTAAAACCATCTGCGAAAATAGTTGCCGTTTCGAACACGCCATCACCATCCGTGTCTTGCAACTTGCGAATGCGATCTTCGAATTCAGAGTAATACTCCATCCCATTTTTTCTTTGATTTGCAAAATGTTCGTACATTCTTAGTCGAGACTCGACTGATTGCAAATTCAAATCCCAATTGAGCCAAAAAGCACTAGAACGATTATCTTCAACGCCTTGCTCTTGCCGAAACGATTCCGCAACAAGAATATTCCCTTTATCATCGAAACAAAACGCAACCGGATCCATAATTTGTGGCTCAGATGCAATAAGTTGTTTTGAAAAACCCTCTGGCACCTTCAACCGTTCAAAAGATGCTTCTGGCGAACTTGCAATCACAATAATACTGAGTAATATTAATCCCATGACAATCCTTCAGGAAGCGTATTAAAATTTTCGCATCCTTTTTCGGTGACAAGCACCATATCTTCCACACGAATGCCGCCAAGGGCATGACTATATAAACCGGGCTCAACAGTAACAACATCGCCTACAAGTAAAGTCGCGCCATTTCTATCAAGAAGCGGTGGCTCATGCACATCAAGACCGATGCCATGCCCTGTGCCGTGCGGCATTGAACAAAATGCGAGGTCATCGTTTTCCGTAGGCAGTCCTTCTTTGTACCCACGATCGAGTAAAACGCCAATGGTTGCAAGGTGTACATCTTCGCCTGTTGCGCCCGCTTTGATTGCAGTGGTCCCCGCATGTTTTGCCGCAATAACTGCGTCGTGCATCTTTTGAATTTCATCTGGAATTTTTCCATGCACCACTGTGCGCGTGCAGTCGCCGTTGTACATAGAACTTTTATCGAGGGGAAAAATATCAATGATCACTGGCTGCCCTGTTCGCAGTGGACCGCTCCCAAGTTCGTGGCAATCACCGCCATCACTTCCGCCTGCAACTATGCATGGTGGATTAAAAAAATTACGTTCCAATAAGTATGTGTCGATCAATGTGCGCAATCGTTCACTCGTAAGCGGATCTTCGCCAACGCGCAATGCGCCATCACTTCCGGCTGTTGCATGCGCAACTGTTTCGCACGCCATGCGCATCGCATCCTCAGTCACTTTTTGCGATTGCTTTAAATGCGCAACTTCTTGCGAATCTTTTACTCGTCGATCAGTGACACCCATTTCAATATCAAGCTCAACAGTCATCCCTGCGGCTTGCATTTCATCTATGTAGATAAGCGGCAATGTTCGATCGCCAATTACATTCATAATGCCGTTACGGCGAAGACATTCCGTTGTTGCTTGCGCGGCTGCAGTTTCACGATCGCCCGAAAGCCCACCTGCAGGTGTAAAGTCTGAGTAGCCGTACACTCTGTCAGCACGTGCATGTTTTTTCGCTCTATCCATTTCAATCTCACGCAGGATGAGCGCCCGTGTTCCATCAGGCAAGTCAATAGCAATCATGGCGTCATGCACCATAAAACGAACTGACCGATACAACGATTTATTTGTCGATGGATTACCTGCCATTACTCGTGCTGTTTTAGTTGTCATGTATATAGTTTAATGTATATACAAGTATCATTTTCTAAGGCAGCAGTGTGACGGCAACGCCGGCACGCGGATCTGCATTGCGAAGAAAAACATCCTCGCCCGATGGGATTCGCAACCCGAAGGGTATGGATGTTTTTTTGTAGCAAGTGGAGCCGATCGGGATCGAACCGACGACCTCTTGCATGCCATGCAAGCGCTCTCCCAACTGAGCTACGGCCCCATGCGTTCCCCCACAATGAAACGTTTAATTACATTGCTGCGTCAATTGCTTCAGCAAGTTCATCTTTTGATTTAATGCCAACGAACTTGTTTACTACTTCGCCATTCTTAAAGATGATGATGCTTGGAATTGATTGAATTCCGTACTGAACAGCTGCGTCACGATTGTTATCGATATCAACCTTGCCAACTTTCGCTTTACCGGTGTACTCACCAGCGAGTTCGTCAATAACGGGGCCGAGCATTTTGCATGGCCCACACCATTCTGCCCAAAAGTCAACAAGGACTGGTTGGTCAGCGTTTAGTACTTCGTCTTGAAAATTAGCGTCTGTAAATTCTAGTGCCACGGGGTCTATCTCCTACTTGTGTGATTGCTCGTCTAGTTTGCGTTCTTGTAAGAGTGGGATTGTAGCATTCGAACATGGCTTGCAACATTATGCACGCGAAAAATTTGCGCCCCATCGGTCGCCATCTGCTTTGCAACTGCCGCTGATGCCTCATCTCGGTGTGCTGGCTCTGATATTCCAGCGGTAGCTCCAATAAACCGTTTTCGGCTTGCCCCAATAAATACTGGATACCCAATTTCGACAAATCGATGTATTTCCTGCACAATTTGCCAATTTTGAGCGACACTCTTTCCAAAGCCAAGCCCTGGATCAATCGCCAGAGCATCCCGTTGCACCCCATGACGCACGGCCATTTCGATTCGCTCGAGGAACCACGTCAATATTTCATGCACAATGTCATCTGATTGAGGATCAACGTTGTATGCATCGCAATAGGCATCTGATTCCGGCGGTAGTCTCCGATGCATTAGAACGAGCCCAGCGCCTGACTCGCCCGCTGTAGAAAACATAGCCGTATCTTCCGTTCCTGCTGAAACATCGTTAATAATAGTCGCGCCCGCATCTAACGCGACCTGCGCTACTTGTGCGCTTGTGGTATCAATCGAAATTCGAACCCCGCTTCGCCCTCGAACCCCTTCGATGATGGGCAAAACTCGATCCATTTGTTCTTGGGCTGAAACTCGCGTCGCGCCTGGCCTCGTCGATTCTCCGCCAACATCAATAATAGTTGCCCCTTGTGATTCCATTTCAAGCGCCCACGCAACCGCTTTCTCTACTGATACATACATACCGCCGTCACTAAAACTATCAGGAGTTGCATTTAAAATCCCAACAAGCACCGGTGTTTCCAACGATACTATGCTTTCTGCGCATTTCCAAGATGTAGCCATTTGTTTCATTTGTGAAAGTAGAGTAACCGATGCAAGAACTCGATATCAATAGTACCGTCCAAATCACTTTGTTACTGTTCATCCCGTTACTTTTTGCATTTATCCTGAAGCAAACCGGCATTCGGAGTTGGGCGATGCTTGGCGGGGTAGTTGGAGGCGTGCTTCTTGGCCCCACTGTTTTCGGTGCAGTTGCTCCAGAAAACTGGGAGAGCGTATTTCAAGGTGGCACCGTTGCCCATGAAAAACTAATTCAACTCGAACGGCAGCAACATGCGGATATTCTTGCTGCAACAACGCTCGGGGTGGATGAAACAAGCATTCTTCAAATGAAAGCTGATCACCACTACGTTTTATTGCAAAAAGTGGACGCGTGGAACACCGAAAAATGGAATGCACAATCGACAATACGATGGTACACGATGGTACTCATCGTATTCGTTCTGCTTAGCGGTTCCATGCGGTGTAAAGCGAAAGGAACTGCGCCGCCTGCTATGTCACTTTCGGTTGGCGTCTGGGCCTCCATTATCCCAAGCGGGCTTACAACCTTGATTTTATTTCTAGTTTCTGACATGCCACTGCCTGCTGTACTTGCGCTAGGTGCATGCCTTGGTGCAGGCCCATGGACCCTTGCTTCTTGGGAACGAAATTCAGCGGATGCGTCTGAACAAAACGGTGCGCTTCTCATGTTACGGTGCGGCCGAGTTGCTTGGGTTGTCGCAAGTATTGTTGCCCTTTGGGTCTCGTGGACAGCGCAAGGAACCATGTCGCTTGTCTGGATGCTGCCGCTTTTGCTCTTACCGTTCCTCTGGGTTGTTCCTGCAAAACAATGGCGTTGGCTGCATCGCTTTGTTGATTACGCAGCCATTCCGAGCGTGATGGCTACTTCGTTAGTGCTCATTCAGCCGCTGGATAATCTGCAATTCTGGCCTATGCTGATCGTGATTCTCTTTTGCGCTGACGCGCGTTGGCTGGGAGGTATGATCGGTCTTGGGCTCCTCGGGGGGCGTAAAAGCGGCGATGCTATGCGACTTGCCATTCCACTTGTTGATGCGGGCGTTTCGCAACTCTGCATGGCGTCCCTACTCATTGGAGTTGGCGTGCTCCCCGCTCCATTTGCCGTTGCGGCCCTTGTTGGGGCTGTTTTCCTCGAGTACACCGCACCAATTCGACTCAAAATGTCTAAGGTTTAATTACCCAAGGGGTAACTAAACCTACTATTAGAAATTGTGACATCAGAGATATATGAAACTTGGTCAACTGGAGACCCTTGGGACAAATCAAACCCTTGACCAAACAAGGCATGAAACAAAATCCCAGTGATTGCAACGGATCCATTTGTTGTAATAGAAATATTGCTTTCATCAATGACTAATTGACCGTTGTACCAAATCCGTATGTAGCCATTTGACTTTCCCTCATCGTTCAATTTAATTTCTTGATCGATTTGAGTCCAACTGCCTAAGATTGGCGCAAAAGTTTCTGGCTTTGGTGTTCGAATTACCATGCCTGATCCATACGGTAAATCGCAGTTCCAATTTGGGTGTTGCGCGCATTGCGATTCATCCATCCAAGGAATCACTTCGAAAAACATTTTTCCTTTGGGATACCCTAACCCTCTTAAGGTTCTATAAGAAATTCTTGCAGAGAAACATACACTTGCGTCATGCTCCCAAGGACCAGCACAACAAGTTGCATTCAATGGGACTTTTGACTTTATATTAAACCCAAACAAACCAGGCAGTTTTCCGCCAACCTTGCCGAATTTGAAATCTTTTTCAAACAACACCTTGTAAGACAAACATGCTTTTTTAGGATTTTTTAATGAAACAGGAGGAGCAAATAACAAACCTGTGCCGCTTTCAATTGTCACGCCATCTTTGGGATATGTAATTTGCAATACGTGCCGTGTTACGTCTTGAGGATCGGCAACTACTTGCAAATGTTCTAAGCCCCAGAATCCATGCGTCAATATGCCTAGTTTTGGATTCCATCCAACTACTCCCCACTTAACAAACCACTCGTCATCAAGGAGGGTATCGTTCCCCCTCCATACGGTGTCTACTTGATCCGTAGAAGGAACCTGTCCAAAACTTGCAGTAACTGCAATGCTGCACATTGTAAAAATAGCGATTACTAAAAGCATGTGTGTACTCCTTTGGATGTAAACGATCTTCTGTTTTGAATATTGCAGACTGATTATCCCCCGAAAAACCACCGTTGGAAATCATTCCACCGTGACAGATTTGGCGAGGTTGCGGGGTTTATCCACGTCCTTACCACGAAGCACTGCTGCGTGATACGCCAAAAGTTGTAGTGGGACAACGGTCAACAATGGCTGTAATGGTTCTGGCACATCAGGCACATAAAACACATCATCGCAATGTTCTTTAATATTCATATCACCCTCAGTTGCGACTGCAATTACATGCCCGCCCCGCGAACGAACTTCTTCCATGTTACCAATAACTTTTTCGTATTGGCTTCCCCTCGTTGCAACAATCACAACAGGCATACCCTTGTCAATCAAAGCAATCGGGCCATGTTTCATTTCTGCCGCAGGCATGCCTTCTGCATGAATATAACTTATCTCTTTTAATTTTAGTGCGCCTTCAAGCGCAACAGGGTAATTCGTGCCTCTTCCAAGGAACAACCAGTTGTCTCGATGCACAACACCCTTTGTAACTTCAAGTATGTGATCAGACTGTTTAAGCACCGTTGCAATATGTTCTGGAATCTGTTCAAGCGAGGATAGTAACTCTGAAACTTCTTCACTCCCCAGATGATGCCTTCGCCCAACATACGTTGCAAGCATGGTTAACACAGCCACTTGGCCAATGAATGCTTTCGTTGAAGCAACGCCAATTTCTGGGCCAACCCGTAAATATACGCCTGCATCTGTCTCACGAGAAATGGTTGAACCAACAACATTCACTGCGCCTAACGTTAACGCGCCTCTTCGCTTTGCTTCTTGTACTGCGGCAAGCGTGTCCGCAGTTTCGCCCGATTGGCTTACAGCAATAGCTATCGTTCTTTCTTCCACAATTGGATTCCGGTATCGGAACTCACTTGCAAATTCAACTTCCGTTGGAATGCCCGCAAGTTTCTCGAAAAGGTATTCGCCAATCATGGCTGCATGCAATGCCGTCCCTTGCCCAAGTAATAAGATACGTTTCGCTTTGATAATTTCACTTTCAAAATCCGTCACGCCACCGAGCACTATTTTCGTGTTCTTCGCATCAACCCGTCCTTGGATACAGGTACGTAGTGTGTCGGGCTGTTCGTAAATTTCTTTCAACATGAAGTGGTCGAAATCACCCAGTTCGATTTGCTCAAGTGTAAACTCAAGTTTTTGAATCTCTGGAGTCAGCTCAACATTATCCACCGTGGTCGTTCTAAACGAATCACGTGTTAAACGCGCAACAGTTTCGTCATCCAATAAAAATGCTTGGGTTGTATGCGCGACAATAGCGCTTGAATCAGAAGCAACAACATATTCATCTTTGCCTACACCAACAATCAATGGCGACCCTTTGCGTGCAGCGACCAGTACATCTGGTTCTTTCTCACAAATTACGGCTATCGCGTACGCCCCAGTTACTTCTCGAAGCGCGGACTGCACTGCTCGTTCCAAATCACCGTCGTAAAGTTCGCCTATTAAATGCACAAGAACTTCAGTATCGGTATCGCTTGTAAACGTGTGCCCCTTACTTTTTAAGTATTTTTTTAATGACATATAATTTTCAATGATGCCGTTATGCACCAATTGAATTCCGTGGCCATTTTTCGCATCATCACTGTGCGGATGCGCGTTACGTTCAGACGGCTCGCCATGCGTCGCCCAACGAGTATGCGCAATGCCAATACTGCCCTCAAAGCCAGCATTTTTTGCGACCATCGCTTCAAGCCCTGCAACCCGCCCAATCGATCGCGCCACGTTAACCTTGCCATTAATTACAGCAAGACCAGACGAATCGTATCCGCGATATTCCAGTCGCTTCAATCCTTCAAGAAGGAGTTCACGCGCCGGCTTTGTTCCAATATAGGCAACTATTCCACACATATATGCAAAGAATACACCACAACCGAGCCATTGAGAAACAAAAAATCAATTTCCATTTATTATCGGAGCGCCCAGTTGCGTTTACAATCTAATAATGCCTAATCTATTTTCAGAAGAAGCAAAAAAACAACGCGACAGTGTTAGGCCGCTCGCTGACCGATTTCGCCCACGCACACTCGCCGAGGTTGTCGGGCAGACCCATATCCTTGGCGAAAATGATTTACTTCGAAGAATGATTACAAGCGACACGTTGCGATCCGCTATTTTTTGGGGGCCTCCGGGCACGGGAAAAACGACACTTGCGTATGTCATCGCCCATGAAACAACCTGTCATTTTGAATCTTTCAACGCCGCCATGATTGGCGTCGCTGATATTCGTCGCATCATTGAAGAAGCACGTCACCGTATAGAACAAAACACTGAAAGAACTATTTTGTTTCTGGATGAAATCCATCGGTTCAGCCGAAGCCAACAAGACGTGTTACTTGAAGCTGTTGAACAAGGTGTTCTTGTTTTAATTGGCGCAACGACAGAAAATCCAGCGTACACCGTGAACGACGCGCTCATCAGTCGCTCTACCCTCTTCCAACTTGAACCGCTTACGCAGGAAGAAATAGAAACAGTATTGCGTTCGGCAATTTCAGAAACAAGAGGACTTGGTACGCTTGATGTGCAATGCAACAACGAAGCGATACACCATTGGTCACACGTTGCTGATGGCGATGCGCGCCGCGCACTAAATGCGCTTGAAATTGCGATTGGAAGTTGCGGCAACAATGTAATCACGCTTGAAGACGCGCAGCAATCCATACAGAAAAAAGCTGTACGATACGACCGAAAAGGTGACGGTCATTACGACCACGCGAGTGCGTTTATTAAATCTGTTCGTGCAAGCGACACGAATGCCGCACTTTACTGGCTCGCCACTATGCTCGAAGCGGGAGAAGATCCACGCTTTATAGCAAGGCGTATGTCCATTTTTGCTAGCGAAGATATTGGCATGGCAGACCCGCGTGCTATGGAACAAGCCGCGTCAGCGTGGCTTATCATTGAACGCGTCGGCATGCCGGAATGCCAATTGACTCTAAGTCAACTTGTTATATATTTATCAAAGGCAAAAAAATCTCGCACCGTAGACAGCGCAATTTGGCAAGCACGCGATGATGTCAAACAGCAACGATCCGTTATAGCGCCGTCTGATCATGACCCAGAAAAACTTCCAACTATCACAGCGACTTATTACGAATGAACAAAACATCGCTTCGTAAATTAATTAAATGCGCTGTAAAAAACATGTTGCCTAAACAGAAGCAATCAGCGAGCGAAGCTGTTTGCAACCAACTTTCATCGATTGCTTCTGTTGCAACTGCGGATTCAATTTTTGTCTACCTACCGCTAGAAGACGAAGTCAACCTCATGCCGCTCCTTTCGCTTTGGATTGAAGAATCAAGAACTATTTGCGTGCCATTGATTGACTGGGAAAACAACACGATGCGTGGCGGTTTACTCACTTCACTTGAAGAAAGCGCTTTGATAGACACAAGGCATTCCATTCGAGAACCAATTGCCCGCCACCCCTTGCCATCAGATTACATCGATGTCATTCTTGTGCCAGGGATTGCTTTTGACCAAATGGGTGGTCGCCTTGGTCGTGGCGGAGGTTTTTATGACCGATATCTTGCGCAATCACGGCCCCCAATTGTCCTTGGCGTCTGCTTCGACGAACAATTGGTTGATTGCATTCCTCGAAAACCACATGACCAAGAAATGAATGCCATTGTTACGCCAACTCGTGCGTACTTTGAGTAGTCACGCAATCGCAGAATCGGTACAATTCCATGCATGGCATTACCTAGTCAAGGCGGATTTTCATCAACACGACGCGGCAGCATGTACAGACGTAAGCGAGGTCGGCGAAGTTTTTCGTGGTTTATTGTCATCGTTGCTGGCGCTTGCATCACTTGGATGCTTTGGCCCAGTGGATCTGAGGATATCGTTCTCGAAGAAGTGGCCGTTGCAGAAGCGACACCGATGGCAACCACTAAGCCAATAGTAGAGAAAAGAATCATTGCGATGCCTCCTGCAATTTTTGAAAAGCCAGTTGTTGTTAAAACAAATCCAGATACTCCATTTGTAGCACCAGTTCAAAAATTGGAAACACCCGTCGCAGTTGCCACGCCTGTGGTTGCAAAACCAATGGTGCTTGCCGCGACCACTTCTTCAAATCTAGAAGAAGGGCTCAATTCACTTGACCGCGGGGACAGTATTGAAGCGCGAGCGCAACTTTCTGCACTACTACGCAGTGGCTCCCTCACTGAGACTGAATCGGCGCAAGCACGCGGGGTGCTTACAGATATTTCTGATTCTCTCGTGTTCTCTCGCACTGTTGCAAGCGATGACCCGTACGCCATCGAGTACATCGTCCGAGGCGGCGATACGCTCAGTGGCATTGTGAAAAAAATGGGGCTTAATGTTGACTGGCGTTTCATTCAGCGCATCAACAGCATCAAATCCGCTTCAAGCATTCGCCCAGGGCAGAATCTTAAATTAGTCACAGGTCCATTTCACGCCAAAGTTGATAAAACAACATACCGAATCGACCTTTACGAAGGCGACGGCAACGAGCAAGTATTCATCCGCTCCTACCGAGTTGGTCTTGGGGAGTTCAACTCCACGCCAACTGGCCTCTTTCGCGTACGTCGCAACTCAAAACTGATGAATCCAACTTGGATAAACCCGCGAACTCGTGAGTTTTACAATGCAGATAATCCAGAGAATCCTATCGGCGAACGTTGGATTGGCCTCGAAGGCATCGATGAACGTACAAGCGACCTCACAGGTCTTGGTATTCATGGCACCATTGCACCTGAATCTATTGGTACGCAATCATCTATGGGATGTATCCGTATGGGTTCCACCGATGTTGAGCATGTCTATGAAATGCTCTCCGAAGGCGTTTCAACCATCGAAATCAACTGATTTACTCGCCCGCACTTTGCTCGCTCGAAAAGTAGGCAAAAGCACGCGGTGCCCCTTCGCTGCATGTAATCAACCCCGAGTTCAAAGAAGAATTTGCACCGTTTTATCTACCGCGGGTAGATTAAAGATTAAAAGGCGAGTTGAAGTTGCGTTCTAAAGAGCCACTGCGAATTTTGTTCAGTCGTTGATCGCCAACCCACCATCAAGTTCTGCATGCCGTTGCTGATTTCGCCAAAACTCCAGCCAATATCACTTGTTACTTTGAGTCCCTGTCCATCTAAATACCAATTAACGCCCGAAGTGAGAATGTGCAAATCGTCGCCACCCATGGTATTTTGCCGAACACCACCACCTTCAAATCGCATAAACAATTCCGTAGTGTCCGTCATGTACGTGCTTGCTTGCGCTATGTATCCGACCCAGTCTGCATTAGGAATATTCCCCGTAACATTTTTCTGATTATGCATAGTCCCGGAAAGGAAGAACGACATGCCGTCAAAATTCATCGAAAGATCAGCGGTGATACCGTATTGATCTTGCTTCCGTCCAGTGCTCCCTGTTCGTTCGCCTTGTTGCCCGTGGATCGCGACGCCCACCATCGTTGCGTTCTCGCTTCCAATCGGTGATGTAAATTGCGTGAATTGCGCCCAGTTGCCTTCAAGTAAAAATTCCGCGCGTGCTGTAAGTGCCCACTCCGCATCTTGCGATAACGCTGCCCAAGGAGGTGTCGGGTTAGTGCCAGCGGCTGGAATCCCATTTGTTGGCAAAGAACCGTTTGAGGCAGCAAGGAAGACACGTTTGCCTCCTCTTGCCCATGTAAATTCAACGCCCTGCGAGCGAGCAAGACCAAGTCGATAATCAAGGAGTGTACGGTCGACGGCGAGCTGGTATTTATCTGAAACAAGCGATTCACGCGTGAAGGGCAACATAAAAACACCCAGTTTTACTGACCATTCTTCGTTGAGTTTAAATTTAATCCATGAATCCCACAATCGAGCACCAATACGAAGCAAGGGTGTATTTGAAATAGCATTCGGGTCAAGATAGCCCCAGCCAGCTTGCACAAGGAACGTCGTGTCTTTGTCAAAAATATGCCCGCCGATATCAAGACGTGTTCGTGTATTTTCAAGCCCGCCTCGCCAGCGATCTGAAAGCGAGCCAAATCCATCGCGTTGATGATTCATTACATACCGTTCTTGCATGAGTCCCCCAATAGTGAGTTTGAAGCGGCCATCACTGCTTGCAAGAAAGAACCCATCCGACCAACCGCCAAGGACACCATCACCAACCAGAGACGTCCGATTGTCTGCGTCGGTAAGCACTGCATGAATAAGTGATCGAATTTCATCTGCGCGTTCTTCGGTCAACCAATCTTCTTGTGATTCTGCACGAAGTTCATCAAGCGATTCGCGCATGTCGTTCGTGTTTTGTTGCACAGTATCGAGACGGTTGCGAAGCAAGTCAAGTTGACGCTGGATATCGTCCGCGCGCACTGCCCCCACGCATACGAATGCAACCAAAACAACAGCGACATGTATCGCGATTGTTCTTGTTGTTCTTGATTGTATGCGTTGTTTCTTCATTACTTCTTTCCTTAAAACATTAACTGCAATTGGGTTCTGAAAACTAATTGGTTTCGCCGCTCCAAATCACCTATCCAGCCAGCTTCGGTATTTGCCATGAATTGGCTTACTTCGCCAAAACTAAATCCAAGATCAGCCGTGATTTTCAAATCTTGGCCATCTATATAGTGGTTCATGCCCACGGTTAAAATATCTAATTGATCGCCGCCTGCGCCTTGTTCATCAGGCCCACCGCGCTCCCATCGCGCAAACATCTCTGTTTGGTTCGTCACATAGGTACTACCTTGCACGACTAAAGACAGGAAATTGATTCGTGGAAGGGAAGGTGAAAAATCAGTTAGTCGTTCATAGATT
>Ga0302127_10000814_pt1 | contig 17741 bp, 11 predicted proteins | sample CB4_SCM_MG_FD_204452 | JGI IMG/M metagenome (GOLD analysis project Ga0302127, IMG submission 204452) | Marine microbial communities from Western Arctic Ocean, Canada - CB4_SCM | ecosystem: Environmental > Aquatic > Marine > Oceanic | place: Canada: Western Arctic Ocean | collected 2017-09-24
GTATTTGCAATTGGCCATACCAAAGGTGCCAGACACAGTGGGCAACCAATTATATGGTCGTTAGGACCAAGGTTCAATTTGTTGCGCCGATTCTCCATCTCCTCCATAAACTGCTCATCAGTCATGCTCACCCTGATTCCCAGGTCGATGAACATATTGGTTACCGAGCGGTTTCCAGAACCCTGCCAGTTACGTGCATCCGGTACGTTAAAATTTTCTGAGGTATTGTTAAAGTAACCGGTGATGTGCAGCACAGTGCCCTTGGGCAACAGAGGTGTATAGTCATTTGCAAATGGGTAGCCTCTTACCCAATTGTGGTCGTAGCCTACACAAGATAGTGTCTCGACTGAGTAACCCCAGATAGCCTCAAGGCACATACGTTCACCGGGAGCATGCAAATGCGGCTCAAAAGTGATGACCTTGGTGTTTTCAGTCAGCACAGAATAGGCGTGTAACTCCTGATCCTTGCCATCGCCTTCGATGCTGATATCAACGCCATTTCCCACGAAACTGATTGCAGTCTTGTACTTCGGCTCATAACCTTCAGGATGGAAAGTGAAGCCTAGCTGCAAGTGAGCAGTGGTATCACGCCCGTTGGAATGCATGTGCACCGAATCGGTAGCGAAAACGGAATTGGCTTTAAGTAAGAGGCCTGCTTCCGGGTCGAAGACATCACCATTACGCCCAACTTCGTGTACCGGCCAATTAACGGCCCTACCTATTACAGCGCCACTCTCATCTAATTCTTCAGTACGCCATATCATGTGGTGAAAAATAAACAGGCCACCCACCGTTTCGTTTGCTTCAGCACCCGCAGAACCTACATCGTTAACTTCCACTACTTCGATAGACTTCACATAGCGATCTTCTGTCATGCCGGTTGGAATACGGGGAAGCTCACCCCACCAATCAGGTCGGTCACCTGCCATGAAGAAATCTTCCGTATTCACAATCAGGTCAGGCTCGCCCAGTTTCCACTTGGTCGTATCATCGAAAGACAAGGCTTCAGGAGCGTCGGCAGGGTTTCCTTGTGGAGCACCACTCCGGGCCCAGGTGGAAATCGCCGCGATTTCTTCGTCATTAAGAGACGGATCATACTTGAGCTGCTGAATACCGATATCTTTCTCGACATACCAGGGTGGCATGGCACCGGCACGGTCCCGCAGGCCAGTCTTATATTCAATTAGCCCGGCAAAGGGGGCTACCTGATCATAGGTAACCAACGACATGGGAGCTACGCCGCCATCACGATGGCAATTTTGGCAGCTGCGCTGCAAGATTGGCTCGATATCCTTGTGGAAGGTAACCTCTGTGGACTGTCCGTAAGAAGTGGCTGAGACCACTAATGCGAACAGACCTATGATTAATTGGCTTGGAATTACCAGTGGTGTAATTGACTGAATCTGCTTCCTTTTCATAGAGCTCCCCTCACCGCGATGGTAGAAATTGTAGGTTAAAAAAATATTTATTAAATTGCTGTTTTAGTCCTCAAGAGACTTGCAATGGCGTTCAGGTAATTCATTACCCTTATGCATAGAGTAAGATAATTCACAGGAAAATGCACCGATAAGTTCATACCAAGAAAGTCATAAAAAAGGCAGACAATCATAACCGAGGCTGATTTTAAGCCCCACATTGGAGTATTTACTATTCAATTATTAAAACAGACAAATAATTGAATACTGTTTTTATTCATTCCCACGAAATACAAGGTCTTTTGTCGGTTGGCAAATTATTTTGGGTAATACACGTTACTATGCTATCTCCTTATTTTATTCCCCACTAACCAAAACGAAAAAATGGAAGAAAGGTTGCAAAGGATATAGCAAAGAGCATTGTAGAAAAAATTACAGGGAATGAAATTATTGATTAAAACGGAACGATGGCTAAGGAAATTGCACCTCCACCTTTAATGTACTGAAATCCGGATTTTTATGCCGAGCTCGATTAGTTGTCTACAGTACCGGCTGCTTGTAGAAAAGTAACCACCGATTCGTAGCCACGGTTCTTGGCATAAGCAAGTGCAGTCTCATCCGCTGCATTCTTCACATTGATGTCGGCTCCAGCCTGGAGCGCTATCCGGCTGGCATTCAGTAGCATGGCCTCTCGATCCTGATCAATTCGACCTGCCCGCCGATCGGCATTATGCCAGCTTACTCGCAGCCGTCGGTGGCCCATGCCCAGGGCAGCCATCAGTAAAGAAATATCGCCTTCCTCGGTAACGAAAGCTTCTCCAAGACGCTGGGAAGGGTAGCTGACATTATTGATAATCTGCGCATTCGCACCATGCTCAAGTAGCAGTTCCATCATCTGGGGCTCGCCATATCTCGCTGCAAGCCATAACGAGGTTGCACCTACCAGTGCTACATGAAAATGGTAGTCCGTTGACTGACGGCGTGCAGGCGTAGCGCGCTCGAGTATAGCATCTACGTTCACACCATGATTAAGAAGAACTCTTACTGCTTCAATGTTGCCACGTAAAACTGACGCATGCAGTGCCGTGTGGCCGCTTGCTGCAGAGTCTGCGTTGGCGCCGCTATCCAACAATAATTTCAATAGTTCAGCATTGCCACCATGCACCGCCATGATGGCAGGACTGGTGCCAAATGCTGACAGGGCATTCACATCACTACCGGCATTAACCAGTAATTGTGCTGAGCGTAAATCACCGGCTCTGGCGGCGAACATCAAAGGGGAATTGCCACCTTGATCTACCCAAGTTTTGTAGGCAGGGGGGCTATCCTGTGGTTTTTCGGTTTTAACATACTGGGTTCGAATTAGTGTGCGGGCATCGACGTCGGCTCCGTATTCCAGCAAGGCCTCTACTACTGAAGAATGTCCTTGACCCGCAGCCCACATCAGTGCTGTTTGCTCCCGTGTTACGGCGGGGTTCGGGTCGGCACCAGCTGCGAGCAATTGCTTGACTATGCTGGCATCGCCGGAACGGGCCGCTGTCATCACCAGCGTTTCGCCGGAAAGGAGCCCTGACTCGGGGTCGGCGCCGGCTTGTAGCAAAATCTGGACCATAGCGGCGCTGCCATTTTGAGCCGCCAGCCATAGTGGTGTTACGCCGAGGTCGGTGCTGGCATTCACATCAGCATCGGCGGAGATCAGTTGTTGAGCACTGAGAATAGAATCCCGGTAGCTGGCCCAGTGCAGGGCTGAGGTGCCATCACCGTATACCGCATTGACCTCGCCCCCGTCGGCTAACAGGGTTTGCACCATTGTCCAATCTGCGGCTTTGGCTGCGCTCACCAGAGGCGGCATGCTTTGTCCGGCAGCCTGAGCAACAAACACAACAGTGCAAACAATTGTTGTCAGAGTAAAAACACAGTAGTTTTTCCAGTATTTTCTATATTTAGATAATAATTGCATTAACTACTTCAACCCCTAAATTCTTGTTCGTCGGTAAACTACCGAATTTTTACTCTGGCCCCAATTATTAAGCTATGTCAATCGGCAGTGGGCTTGCACTGCCGCCTATACGATCAATAGGGATATTGAATTTACTTGCTAATGTCAGCAACAGGTCTGCTAGAGTTGGTCGATCTCTATAGCGCAGATGTTGCCCTCCCTTCAACCAGCCTGCGCCCCCGCCTAGTAATAGAATTGGCAAATCAATTCCAGAGTGGATTGTGCTATTGGAAAGACCAGTACCGTAGAGAATAGTCATATTATCTAGCAACGAACCACCGCCTTCCGGAATTGCGGAAAGCTTGCTCAGATAGTTAGAAAACAGCGTCGTATGGTAACTGTTGATTCTGGACATTTTTTCCAATAGCTGAGGGTTGTTGTTGTGGTGAGATAAAGGGTGGTGGGCATCGGGAACGTTGACCTGAGGATAAGGCCGCGCACTTTGTTCTTTGCTCATCATAAAGGTAATCACGCGGGTCAGGTCTGTTTGCAGCGCCAGAACCTGCAGATCCTGCATAATTTCCATGTGTTCTTCAAATTCCGGTGGCACGCCTGCTGGTTGTGCGAGTTCTGGCAGATCCATGTCGATTTGCTCTTCGGCTTTTTGTATCCGTCGTTCAACATTGCGCACCGATTCTGTGTAGCTGGCCATAAGGTGTCGGTCTTCAAAGCCTAGTTTATTTTCTAGGCTTGAGAGTCTTTCGAGCACAGCATCAAGGATGCTGCTTTGTTGCTGCAGTCGAATCTCTCGCGCAGTTTGTGCGGTGCTTCCACTATCACCAAAGAGCCGTTCAAAAACGGCTCGGGGATTATGTTCCGTGGGCAGCGGTTCTCTTTCGCCACGCCAGGAAAGCGTATGGGTGTAAACGCAACTCAAATTAGCTGTGCAAGCACCGGCAAGCGCAGGCGCGTCCATTGATAGCTCAAGTGATGAAAGCTGAGTTTTTTTGCCAAGCTGATTGGCGAGTATTTGATCTATTGATATGCCTGCTAGTATATCGACCTCATTTCTTCCGCCTTGGGCGATACCGGTTAAAAATGAGCCGCCGGCACCTGCGTGAGCCACATTCCAGTTAGCCGAAAGTCCTGACAGAACTAGCATTTTTTCTCTGAACTCGGCCAGTGGTTGCAGAATTGGGGTTAGCTCAAAGTCCCGCCCCAAAATTGTAGGTGTCCAATAGTCCATGGACATGCCGTTCGGCACATAGACTGTCTGAAAACGATGCACTGGGGCTGCACTTTGTGCGAATGCTGGGGTCATGGCATCTAGCATTGGCAGTGCCAATGCCGCACCTGCCCCACGCAGAATGGCACGCCGGGAAACCGCCTTGCCGGTAACAAAATTTACGGCTCGAGTCGTATTCTTTTTCATTCTGTTATTCCCTTTTTGTTAATCTGCCGTGTTATCTGTTTCGCTCTCTACTGGAGTGGCGACTAGGTTCGGGTTCGTTGTACTCATTAAAAATGCCGGGCTCTGGGCAATACCCAAAACCAGGGACGACCAGCTGTAATTATCCGCTGCCGCATCGCGCACAATTTGCCGCACTACCGGCTGATCATAGTACTCAACCCGGCGCCCAAGCGCATAGGTCATTAGCTTCTCAGTGAGTGTGTGCGCAAACCGTTGCGGTCGACTGAGCATCCAGTCGCGAAGGGCGGCATATCCACCGAACTCCACACCGCCGGGATAGGTGCCGGCGGCATCAACCGGATTTCCTACTTCATCAAAATCTCGCCATCCACCAATCACGTCGAAGTTTTCTAGGGCGAAGCCTATCGGGTCAATGACAGTATGGCAAGTATAGCAGACTGGATCTTGTCTATGCTGAGCCAGTCGTTCACGAATTGAAGTCGGTACTTGGCCAGCTTCAGAGTCTGGTAAAATAGGGACATTGGCTGGCGGTGGCGGTGGCGGTGTACCCAGCATATTATCCAACAACCACTTGCCGCGTAATACCGGTGAAGTTCGTCCGGGGTAAGATGTCACAGTAAGTAACGAGCCCTGGGCCAATAACCCACCGCGCTGGTAAGGATTTGGTAAGTCTGCCCTGCGAAAACGACTTCCGTAAATCCCTTGGACTCCGTAATGCCTGGCTAGGCGCTCGTTCATGAATGTGTAATCTGCACCCAGTAGTTCCATGATGCTGGTATCTTCGCGCAAGGTGCTTGCGATAAACATTTCTGTTTCTTGACCAAATGCCTCGATCAGACTCATGTCATAATTGGGAAATAACACCGAATTGATTTGTATTTCATCCAGGCGTCTGAGATTCAACCACTGAGCCGCGAAATCCTCTACCAAGGTTGTTACACCTCGGGAATCGAGCAGCATGCGTCGCACCTGCTGCTCGAACACGACCGGGTCGCTGAGTTGCCCGCTTTCGGCCAGATCTAGCAGTGTGGTATCGGGTGTTGCACTCCAGAGGAAAAATGCCAGTCGTGAGGCTAGCTCCTGATTACTGAGCTTGAATACTTCTCCTGCTGCCAGTTGTTGTGGGTCGCTATAGCTGCGGATCAGGAAGTCTGGATCGCTGAGCATATATTCCAGCGCAAACTGAATGCCGGTATCAAAGCTACCCCCCTGCTCGCGACCACGGTTGTAGAAGCTGAGTAGCAAGTCCATATCTTTTTCAGTGACGGTGCGGCGGTATGCGCTTCGTGCCATTCGGGAAAGGATATTAGTAGCACAACCTGCTGCTTCAGTTTGTTGCTGGGGATAGCATGAAAAAATCAATTGCCGGCTGGGCGAATCGGTAGAAGTGGAGGCTGTCTGGTAAGGCCCACCGATTTCTACAGAGTGAACCTTTTGATTGTCTAGGTAGACTTCGCTATTCGTATTGAGTCTGCCACCTTGAGCAGGTTGAGGAATAGCCTCCGGCTCAAGCTGTTGCCTTATATAGGATACTGTTACTTGCCGTGGCCCTGCTTGCACTGGCACACGGACTTCCAGACCCGACGCAGCTTCAGTGATCATGTATTGTTCCCAGTCGATACTGCCGGGCTCGCCTGTACCGGTAAAGCTCAATGGTGCAGGCGTTCCGGGTGCCTCGCCGCCGATTGAAAACCGCCGCAACAGTCGACCGTCCAGGCGTATCTCAAGTTGCTGCGGCCAACCCAAGCCTTTGACGTAATCTTGATAGTTAGTTTCGAGCTTGACACTGATCAGGTATTCACCATCCACCGGAAAGTTATGGTTTACCGCAATACCACCGCGTGAACCGAACGGCATATCGTCGTTTTGTCGCCAGTCCTGCTTCATATAAAGGGGAATTTCGTAGGTTGTAGATTCCGGATTCACAGGTGGTAAGCCAGTGGCTAGACGAGTAACCTGCCGCGCAACTGACATATACCTTTCCATATGAGCTGTAGAGAAGGGAAGGGCCGCCGCCATGTTGTCGAAGCTGCCGTCTGCAGTTGGATCGCCGGGTAGTAGTGTCATCACGTCTACATCAAGACCCAGCAGTTCATTGATGGTGTTGTTGTATTCGTAGCGATTCATCCGGTGGATCGGCGTGATCCGACCTGGATTTGGACTCGCCACCCAGGCTTGATCCAATTCTCCTTCTAGCCAACTAGTCATTATCTCGTAGGTTTCAAACGGTGGCCGTGGCATACCTGACGGCGGCATCATATTCGCCTGTAATTTTTTAACTACTTTCTCGAACGTGTCAGCATGATTGGCTGGTTTGGTGAAGTCTACGCTTTGGAAGGATAAACCGGCAGTAGCTAAGGTGTCGTTGTGGCAGGAAATGCAGTACGAGTTTACGATTTGCTGCATATCCGGGGCACCGAACGCTTCAGCTGCCAAAGGTGTTCGGCTGCTTGGCCAGGCAGTAGTTATCACTCCCCAAACCAGACTTACGCCAAGTAGGGCTACGATGGAAAGTCGAGGTGCAAGCCTAGTTATATTATTCATTTGGTCCCCGTATGATGTGCCTGCAAAGTAGTTTGGGAAACGGCGAGACACAACATTGTTTTGACCTGCTTGCTGCACAATCTAATCATCTACGGAACCCTACCTCAGGCTTGCTTGTACTGCAATACCGAGAAGACATTATAACTGCTGGAATTCTGCATTTGTCACACACTTTAACCTGCTAAATTAAAGGGATGGAGCTTGTTTGGTCTCAGCGTCCACGGCCTATCGGCTGTTGAAGGCACAAGGTCGAGAGACCATATTACTGGATACCAACTAGATTGCGCTCCAAGCTGGAGCCGACATCAATGTGGAGGCCGGTAGAATTTTCCTAGCTATAGTAGCGATTATTAATCAAAATAATGCGCCAACTGACAAAAGGTCCCGTATTTCGTGGGAATAAGTAAAAATAGTATTCAATTATTTGTCTGTCTTAATAATTGAATAGTAAATAATACAATATGGGGCGTAAAATCAGCCTCAGTTACGATTCTCTGTCTTTGTATCACTTATCACGCCATAAACTTATTTTCGGTCTGTCTGCCTAACTATCTAAGCGTTCTGTGCTAGTCAGAGCCACCTTGGTCAACGTTCTTCCAAGTATAGAATCCCATGAACATTTCTTCCCAACTTTGCTCACCCCAGCTGATCTCAATATTAGCATCTGGGTTAAATGTGTTCTGTGAAGAGTTATCGAACGCACCTGTAGCAACAATTTTGGTGCCAGCAGGGATTTGAATAGGTTTTTCTAGTTCATGCGCAAGCTGCCAGTTGAAGGAGTAGGCAGGAACTGATAGCAGCAATTCTTCGCTGCCGTCAGGGTATTGTGCAGTGAACTTCATGCGCTTCCCACGGAAATGCATATGCGGCATAAGGCTATAAAGCTCTGCGTCTTCGGGAACAAGCGTAACTAGCTCCATCTCATGATCTTTCGCCTGAGCAGGGATGGCGATTGAGAAAGCATTACCGACGCCACCTGACATACGCTCGTTAGGTACTTCCCCTTCATCATAGAAATAGATGCCAATCTCAGTCGAATCAGTAGTCTCTTTGCCTGAAGTTGTATAGTGCATCTGCAGATTAAGAGTAGTTCCTGCTTTCAGCAGCCCACCAACGCCAGGAGGGTTAAGCGAGATATTGTTACCCGGTGCATAACCTGCGACAGATCCTAGATCTGGATCGCTACTTCCTAAGAAGGTGCCTATATCAAGATCAGGAATTTCCTTGAAAATAGCCCCGATGTCAGGCTTTTGGCCGGATGCTATTGCGGCGAAAAGCGTAGTGCGAATCGACTGTGCCTTTTCAGCTGGCAGAGATGCCAACAAATCCATCAAGATCTTCTGAAAATCAGGAGCACCTTCTGGTGGGACAACTGTAGTAATGATGTGATGCAGCACAGCAGGATTGCCAGGGACTACCTCACTACCCTTAATCCAGACGTCTTTATCGAGGCCAAGATCGATAGGAATATCCATATAATCTACAACGCCTGTTGCAGGGATGGATTGCTCAGGAACTTTTACAATTAAGTCCGGCTGACCAAGAGACCACTTGTCAGTTGGCCATGTTAGGACTGTTAGGGGGTCATTATCACTATCTACTTTAGACCCAGTGTTTACCCAGCGAACAAGCTTTTGCATTTCGTCGTCGCTAAGATTCATCTCGTTCTTCATCTTATGACCGACTTTATTGTCAACCTGACCTGGTGGCATGCGCTTAGTCATAACGACTTCGCGAATCATCGGCGACCAACCCTGGACGCTAATGCTGCTATCCATAGCGAAAGGAGCAATGCCACCCTCGCGGTGACAGCTTGCACAATTATCGGCAATTATCGGTGCAATATCTTTCTCATAGGAAAGGTTTGCATGTGTACCTAGGTTTGGAAATTGAATCACCGGACCATTGCTTGCAACAGAAACCATCTCGAATTTCTCTCCAGCGAGCAATTGCTGTAGCGAAGATTCGATATTGGAAATAGGGCCGCGATATAACAGTTCGAAATTGCTCGGATTGTAAAGAACCGCATCATCTAGGCGACTCATACCTAGCATTTCGGTTACTAACTGGGCGTCGTCCATCAATACTGGGAGATCTAATCCCAAGGCCGCGACTTCACTCTGTACTAATGCACGATCAGAATGCAGGCCGGGGTTCAATAAGAAGAACTGAACGCCTTGATCGGTATATGCCTCTTGGAGAGTTTTCAAGCTTGCAGCGTCGGCTTGGCTATTGGCCATAGGCATTATAACCACAGCGCTGTGATCATCGTACCAAGCCATGTGCTGAATGGCACCTTGATGGTCGATCAAAGCAAAATCACCAACTCGTTCACCGGCATTTAGCGTACTGGAAGCGAGGGTTGCCACTAAAGCTAATCCCAATATCTTTTTCATGCTGTGTTCCTTTCTAATGAAAAATTATTCGTTTAGGAAGATTTTCCTAGGGCCCTAATTTTACTGCTTTTTAATGGAATTGCAGCTAATTTCAATAGCTTTCGCCAATCATTATCTTGAATGGCTACAGGCCAATAGTTACAAGGGTTTAGGAAGTTTTACGCTATATCTCGTGTCGAAATGAAGGGGGCAGTGTGCTGTGATAGTTAGTTACTTAATATTCGAATCAGCTTAAGCGGCATCTTCAGCAGTGCATTCTGGCTAAAATGCTTTCAATTCACATTTTACTAGATGCGATTGTAGGGGTTATTTTGCTTATCGTCTGCCTCCTTTCCTCTGTTTCCTAGCGTGTGGTTTGAATTATCTACTGTCCTCCACACTCATCTTCATCTGCAGCGAATACAGACTTGTACGCGATGTCATAAATAGCGTCTGTCCGTCACGACCTCCGAAGCCGACGTTGGCAGGGTCAGGTAACCAGATCGAAGGTGGTGTCGGAGTACCACAAAAGACTTTTTTTTGCAGCGGGTCAGGGCCGGTTCGAAACGTTCACCCAGGGCAACGAGGCCTTATCGATTTTCGGACAACTTGATATACACATGATGGATGATCGGGCGACGTTGACACTGGGTGCCAACTTCACCGAAGACGGGAAAGATGCGACCTCAAATATGCTCGTAACGGATATATTTTTCGGACTCGACCTCGAGAAGGTTGGTGGTGCTTTGATTTCTGCAGGTGCCTTTGCACAAGCAATTGCTGGCGGTGCTGGTCAAGCCGCTGCGGGGGCAATAGCGGCTGGAACAGGAGCAGCGTTGGCCTCGGCAAAGTTCTCGGCGGCAAACCCTCCACCGGCCTGTAATTCACTGTTAGCTCTGCAGAAACTGCAGTTTATGCCTTCGTTTCTGAATTTTCCGAATACCGTTGAAGGAGGGAGTTGCAGCGACGACGCAACCACCTAGACAGTTCGATTGGCCTATGAGGCTACAAACAGGGCCAATGGGTACGCCGCTGCGGCCACTGGTTTCAAAGCATCGTCGTGGAATCTGTCACGTGATTCACGCCCCTTTGCCGCCGACATGAACGCAATCAATGCTAGCGGTCTCGGATTGACTAACCTGAATTCCGGATCGAGGTTCGCCGGACCTGAAGATGCCACTGTGTACGAAGCTGGACTGAAGGCACGCTTCGACAGAGGCACAGTCAATGTTGCGGTATTCGACCAGAGGTCTTGAATTGGAGGCAACCTTTGCACCGGTCGATGAACTTACATTGTCGTTCTCCGGTACGTGGCTGGATCCGGTATATGATTCCTTTAAATTGAGAGAGGGCGTCGACGGACCTGTTGATTTAAGTGGAGAACAGGTGCCAGGTGTTCACGAGTTCAGCATGAACGTGTCGGGCATCTACAGCTTTAGTTTGGGTGGCACGATGTCGGGTTTTGTTCGGGCTGCATACATCTTCGACGATGAAGTTCCAGTCGTAGATAACGGACTCTCAAGTATTGCGCCGCGGGAAGTCAGTACATTCAATGCCAGCATCGGCATTGAATGGGGAAATGGATTTGAAGCCATGCTTTGGGGCCGTAATATAAATGACGATGATTACTTGTTGAGTGCATTCCCCTCTGTCGCGCAAGAGGGCAGCTTTAGCGGCTACCCAAATGAGCCGAGAACGTATGGCTTAACAGTCACTAAACGTTTCCAATAAAGGACAGCGTAGCAGTGTGAAAAGCTCTGTGACAGGCTTGCCATACTCGTAGCGGAAAAAGCCTTCTGCGATGCTAAGAACATCTAGTTTGGCATGCTTTGCGGCTGGCTTGATATGTTCCTCAGTGTGGGCATAGCGTCTCGAATTCGTTAGTATGTAAGGTGAAGCAATTCCTTTCTCGACACTTAGGAGCCTAGCGAATGTTTAAAACCCGTCATATCGGATTCATAGTGATTGCCTTCGCCTCTGTGGCCATCGGACAAACCCCTGTAGCACCAGCTTTGTACGTGCAAGCAAGCGATATCGCGACGGCACTGGAAAGAGCAGCGGCAGAAAGGTCTTCCATGGCGGTTTCCAGAATTGACACTAGCGCGGAATATCGTATCAACCTTATTCGTCGTACTGAGGGGGCGGGCGCGATTGTTCATCAACGCGGCACCGAGCTGCACTTTATTACGGAAGGGTCTGGCACACTAGTTACCGGCGGTATAATCCTCCGGCCTGCTGACGGTGGGCGCGCAACCATTGAGGGGGGCTTAGCACGCCAAGTATCCAAAGGCGATGCGATTTTGATTCCTGAAGGTACGCCACACTGGTATAGCGCAGTTGAAGGAGCCGTTTCTTACCTTGAGGTAAGATTTAACGAACCCGTTGCTGACTAGACATTGATAGTACGCATGTTAAGTATCTGTTTTTCTACTGTATATTTCTCTGTCTAAAATTACGTTATCGCGGTGTTGTCGCCTATAGTATTTATTGGTGTGCGAAGCCAAACCTTATTCGAAGGACAGCAGAGTGAACAAAAGGTTCTCGGCATCGCTCAATTGGAAAATTATGTTTCGAAAAGCTACCGCACCATCAATCAATAGCTCTGGAATTACAAGCTGCCCGCTGGCGCCGTCAAATGTCGCCATGTTGGCTACCGTCTCAGGCAAACTTACTATAGTGTCTTGTTGCGCCTGGATCACAACGGCTGGCTCATTGGTAAATAAGGAAAAAGACAGGTAGAACAGGCCTGTCGCTCCGGCATCAATAGAAACATTAAGTAGACCAGTGGAGTTATCGAAAGTGTTGTGTCCATTTGCTGTGGTTTGAACCACCGACATGCTAAGTTCCACCAGATTAGCCGCGGTAAGATTGACGCCGTTGTAATTGACTACCGGAGCTTTATCAATGCGGCCGTTAACCAATACGGCCCGAGGTAGTGCATTGATAGCGTCGACCACGCCCATGCCATTATCCAATACTCGGGCAAAGACGGTGAAACCCCCATTTTGGACATCCAGATTCGAACTGTTATCCCCAATATTGACAAACCATTGGCTGGTCGCACTATTGGGATCGCTATCCATTTTTGCCATGGCCAGCGTTCCGCGGGTATTGGAAATTCCTGGCTCATTCTCAATAGTTGAACCGATTGCAATTGTTTCTAGCTCATTGTTTGGTTCATTGAAGACCAACCAGCCGCCTTGTATCACAAAATTTGATTCAGACCGGTGAATAAAAGTGCCATCGTACGCGCCGGAATTAACGTACCCGAGAAAATTAGCAACAGTTATAGGCGTAATTTTATCGAACAGTTCAATCGAAAAATCACCCAGTGAAGTAGATATTTGTACAATGGTTCCCTGGCGAGCATCAAGCGCCTGCGTTTGCAAAGGCATACAAAGAAGGCTTGCCGCTGCCATCAATCCGAAAAAAACCATCCGTAGTTCGCGCTTCAACCCTACGCGAAGTCCTCTCGCGAATAGTTTTTGGTGGCAGTAGCTGATACGTCTAACGGTCATATATTTTTCCTTCGACCCGTTTGTTGAGTTTCGTGCAGATGCTCTTGCAGTACACGCATGAAAGCTGGACCGTATTTTTCAAGTTTGCGTTCACCAACTCCACTTAGTTGGCTGAAATGATCCATGTCCTGGGGCAGCTGATTGCAAATGTCTCGCAGAGTACTGTCATGAAAAACGACATAGGGCGGTATACCTTGTTCATCTGCTAGTTCGCGTCGGCAATCTCGCAGGGCTTCCCATAGACCGATGTCGATATCGTCAGAAAGGGGCGTTTTGGTTCTTTGCTTGGACACCTTGATTTTTGCGTCGCGTCGCAGCTCTATCTGTTCCTCTCCGCGCAAGAGAGGACGGCACTTATCTTCTAGGCGCAAAGCGCCAAACCGCTCTAGGTCAACATTTAGATAGCCCCGTGCAATTAGTTGCCGAAATACCGAGCGCCACTGGTTTACCTCAAGGCTATTACCTATACCATGTATCGGTAAGTGATGGTGATTAAATTGAGAAATCTTGTCTGAGTTCGCGCCGCGCAGTACGTCTATGAGATGGTTAACCCCAAACCGTTGACCGGTTCTATAGGCTGCGCTTAAGGCCATGCGGGCAGCTTCCGTTCCATCCCAGGTTGAAACGGGTTGCAGACAGTTGTCGCAATTGCCACATGGCTGCGGAAGAGTCTCGTCAAAGTAGTGGAGCAAAGCCTGCCGCCTACATGTTGTAATTTCACAAAGTCCCAGCATGGCATTGAGCCGTTGTTGTTCCGCTCTCCTGTGCTCTTCGTCGGCCTGGGAACTCTCCATCATTTGTCGCAACTTGATAACATCCTGCAGTCCATAAATCATCCAGGCATCTGCCGGCAGGCCATCGCGCCCGGCGCGACCGGTTTCCTGGTAGTAGGATTCGACGGTTTTTGGTAGGTCTAGGTGTGCGACAAAGCGTACATCGGGCTTATTGATGCCCATGCCAAAGGCAATAGTAGCGACGATTATCACGCCCTCTTCTCGTAGGAATTTAGCCTGGTGTTCTGCGCGCGAATTTGAAGCCATTCCCGCATGATAGGGTAGCGCATTGAAACTCTGCTGTTGTAACCAGTGTGCTATTTCTTCTGTTTTCTTACGGGACAAACAATAGATAATTCCAGTATCTTTGGGATGTTCGTCTCTTAGGAAACGGAGTAACTGCTGTTTTGCATTTCGTTTGAGGGTAATCCGGTATTGGATGTTAGGTCGGTCAAACCCGGCAATGAACTGCTTTGCCTCTGTTAAATCCAGACGAGCAATAATTTCGCTGCGATTGCGTGCGTCTGCGGTGGCAGTGAGGGCGATGCGTGGTACTGCTGGAAATGACTTATGCAGTATGTTCAGCAACAAATAGTCCGCTCGAAAGTCGTGCCCCCATTGCGAGACGCAATGGGCCTCATCTATTGCAAACAGGGAGATGCTGGAGCGATGCAGCAAAGACAGTGTTCGTTCCTGCTTGAGTCGCTCTGGTGCGATATAAAGCAGATCCAGTTTTCCGGCCATCAATGAATCTTCCACTTCCCGTACGGTTTTGTTATCGAGGGTGGAGTTCAGAAAGCAAGCGTTTATGTCGAGCAAGCGCAGGGCATCAACTTGATCCTGCATCAGTGCAATAAGGGGTGATATCACCACTCCGCAGCCGGGGCGCACGATCGCTGGGATCTGATAACACAAGGACTTGCCGCTACCGGTGGGCATGAGTACGAGGGCGTCTCCTCCCTCCACCATAGTGGCGATAATTTCATTCTGCGGTGGACGGAAGGAATCGTATCCGAAGACGTTTTGTAAAATATTTAATGCGCGCTTCATTTATCACCGGGCCTTTTTTTTCGAGATTAAAGCTGTGGTCCAGCCGCCACCAACGCTTGTCCTTGCTCGTTATCGGTGAATTTATCAAAGTTTGCTATAAAAAGTTTTGCTAGGTGGCTTGCCTTTGTATCCCATTCGTCTGCAGAGCCATAGGTTTTTCGGGGATCGAGAATGCCACTGTCTAGAGAGTCTATATTTACTGGTACAGCGAGATTGAAGTAGGGCAAATTGAAACACTCTGCTTCATCTATTGACCCGTCGAGAATGGAATGAATTATGGCCCGTGTTGCTTTAATTGAAATCCGCTTGCCAGTGCCGTTCCAACCCGTGTTAACCAGGTAGGCGGTGGATCCCGCAGCTTCCATTCGCTTCACAAGCTCGTGGGCATACTTGGTTGGGTGCAGCGATAAAAATGCTGCGCCAAAACAACTGGAGAATGTTGGAGTGGGCTCGGTAATGCCGAGTTCTGTTCCAGCCAGTTTTGCTGTGAACCCGGACAGGAAATGATACTTAGTTTGTTCAGGCGTGAGTTTCGCAACTGGAGGAAGTACGCCGAAAGCATCTGCGGTTAAGAAGATTACTTTTTCTGCATGGCCGCCTTTGGATACTGGCTTAACAATATTATCAATATGATGAATGGGATAGGACACTCGCGTATTTTCAGTTTTGGAACCATCGTCATAATCGATAACGCCAGCTGGGTTGACCGTTACATTCTCTAGTAGCGCATCGCGACGAATCGCATTGTAGATGTCGGGTTCGCTCTCTTTACTAAGCTTAATTGTTTTGGCGTAGCAACCGCCTTCAAAATTAAACACACCTTCGTCATCCCAGCCGTGCTCGTCGTCACCGATCAGTTCACGTTCTGGGTCGGTTGAAAGGGTGGTTTTTCCGGTTCCGGAAAGACCGAAGAAGATTGCCAAATCACCGCCTTTGCCTACATTAGCTGAACAGTGCATCGATGCCATGCCGCGAAGAGGCAACAAGTAGTTCATCATGGAGAACATGCCTTTCTTCATTTCACCGCCGTACCAGGTGCCGCCGATGAGTTGTACTTTCTCGGCCAGATTGAAGGCAACGAAGTTCTCGGAGTTCAGACCTTGACTTTGCCAGTCAGGATTAGTGCTCTTTGCACCGTTCATAACGATGAAATCTGGCTCAAAATCAACAAGCTGCTCATCAGTAGGCCGAATGAACATATTTTTAACAAAATGGGCCTGCCAGGCAACTTCCATGATGAAGCGAACTTTCAGGTGGCTGTTATCATTGGCACCACATATTGTGTCCATTACGTAAAGGCATTTGCCACTTAATCTGTTGGTTACCAGAGATTTTAAGTGATTCCAGATATCTTGATCGATAGGTTTGTTGTCGTTCTTGCCTTGATCTGACCACCAAACGGTATCCCGTGTCGTAGCATCACGCACGATATATTTATCCTTAGGTGAGCGGCCGGTAAAGATTCCAGTATCCACCGCGACAGCACCGGATTCAGTGACTACACCTTTCTCATAGCCTTCCAGCTCTGAGTTTGTTTCTTGCTCGAACAGAAATTCATAACTCGGGTTATAGTAAACTTCTTCGACTGCGGTAATGCCGTATTGTTGCAGATCTGGTGCTGCATTGAGGTTTTCAGTCATTATGGTGTCGCCTTTTGCCCTTGCTTATGAATTGAAATAGACACGTCCCAACCGTGCCGAGCGTATTGTATCCAAGCCTCGCTCCTGATTACAATTTCATAGAGAAAGAGTAGTGTATTTTTTACAAAAAGGGAGTTTTTGTGACTGATTATTCACATTCACCGCTACAAAAACTTGGTCAGAGGCTAACTATTTGTTTAGTATTGGTAGCTGTCATTCAGATTGAGGAGTCTTTGAAGTGCCCAAAACAAAAATATTGGCTGTGCTTTTTTGTGCAATGCTGCTGCCGGGTACCTATGCAGCAGAGTCACCTGTACCGACAATGTTTCCGATTGAGGTAATAGTTCCCGACTATCCACTTAAAGCCGCGATAGACCGAATTGGGGGCTTTGTGATGGTAACCTTCGAGGTGACGGCAGAGGGCGTGGTCCGCAATCCCGCGATTAGTTTTGCTCAGCCACCTGAAATTTTCAACGAGTCGGCATTGGCTGCTACCTTAAAAATGCGTTTCAGGCCACAGATTCGCAAAGGAGCCCCCATTGATGTGAAGGGTGTTCAATACTTCTTTACATTTAATCCGGACGAGGCATTCAATCTTCCCGAATCTGACAACTGAGTGTTATCCTGAGCTGGTATGAGCTCGAACACTACCCTGATCAGTGTTTTAACCAGGTCCAGTGAGTGTGGGGGGATTCGGGTTAACGAATAATTGACTCCAAATTACCGGGCCTTTCAATTCAGTTTTGACATAAACCGTTACAAATTAGACATTACTCTCACCCTCAATATTGTGTAGCATACGAGCGCGTCTGTATTTTAACCAAGAGCAAAGTTGTCGCCAATTTGGACGAAATATTGATTCTTGAGCAGGAATCAAATGGGAATATAACAAGAATGACCTATTGTCGTAGTGCCTCCCACCGAATCTCTTGGCTTTCCAGAGTCGTAAAACCGCTGATACTAACAGCGTTGATCCTGCTGTCACCCTGGTCAGATCTGACTGGTATCGGGCAAAGCAGCGCCCAAACTGCGGGCTTGACTGATGTCGATGTTGA
>Ga0302127_10000816_pt1 | contig 17699 bp, 16 predicted proteins | sample CB4_SCM_MG_FD_204452 | JGI IMG/M metagenome (GOLD analysis project Ga0302127, IMG submission 204452) | Marine microbial communities from Western Arctic Ocean, Canada - CB4_SCM | ecosystem: Environmental > Aquatic > Marine > Oceanic | place: Canada: Western Arctic Ocean | collected 2017-09-24
CAAAAAATCAACTTTGGGCAGCCTGAAAGGGCTTATGGGCAAACTTGATGCTTCAGAGCGAGCGTCAGTTGGCCAAGCCTTAAACCAAGCTCAGAAAGAAGTGCAGGAAGCGCATCAACAGTCTAAGCAGCATTTCCTCGAACACGAGCGAACCCTTCAGTTAAGCGCAGAAGGAATAGATTTAACAGAAACGCTGAGAAACCCTAACCATAGAGGCCATCTCCACCTTGTAACTCAGACCATGGAACGTCTAGAAGATGTCTTTGTCGGTATGGGTTTCACAGTTTCTGAGGGGCCGCAGGCTGAGAGCGATTGGTATAACTTCGAAGCATTGAATTTGCCTGAGGCTCATGTTGCTAGGTCAATGTTTGACACGCTATACCTTGATTTAGGTGAAAGAACTGAGATCGGTGATGGCGAGGGTGGAGAAGCGACTAAGTTTTTGCTTCGGACACATACCTCCCCAGTTCAAATCCGAGTGATGGAGTCACAGGAACCACCAATTTATACGGTGTGCCCGGGGAGGGTCTTTCGGAGGGATACTGCTGATGCAAGCCATATGCCAGTTTTTCATCAGATAGAAGGCCTCGTTATCGACGAAGGAATAAGTTTCACGGATTTGGCTGGAACTCTAAATGACTTCACAAGTGCGTATTTTGGTGGAGCAATTAAAAGCCGATTGAGGCCCTCATACTTTCCATTTACAGAACCAAGTGCAGAGTTTGATATAACTTGCGTCATATGTGAGGGCTCAGGCTGCCAAACTTGTCAACGAACGGGCTGGATAGAGTTAGGTGGATGCGGAATGGTACACCCTAACGTATTGCGAAATTGCGGCATAGACAGTGAACAATGGACTGGGTTCGCGTTCGGTTTCGGTATTGACCGTTTAGCTCTGATGCGACACGGAATTAAGGATTTAAGAGATATGTACACCAATGATGTTCGCTTTTTGAGTCAGTTCTAGAACGGGTTTTTGATGAAAGTACTTCTTTCCTGGCTGCGTGAGTTCGCCCCAATCGAGGGTGACCCCGTTGAGCTGGGTAATCAGATGAGCGACCTTGGCATGGCCGTCGAAGAGATGACGATTATCGACCTGATCGATGGAATCGTTGTTGCCGAAGTAGTCGGATTGCGACCACACCCCAAAGCTGATCGGATTCAGATCGTAGATGTAGACCCTGGAGATGGGGTTCCACTACAGGTGTGTTGTGGAGCTTTTAACATGGCCGTGGGAGATAAAATTCCGTTCGCGACCATTGGCACGACCATGCCTGATGGAATGGAAATTTCTCAACGCAAGATGCGCGGTGAATTTTCGAACGGTATGTGTTGTTCTGCTTCTGAAATCGGGCTGGGAAGCGATCATGAAGGTATTCTTATTCTATCTCCGGAACTAGTTGTCGGCGAGCCTGTAATGGCTCAGCTAGGCGCACAGGCTGATGTTCTGTGGGACCTGGAAATTAATCCGAATCGTCCCGACGCTATGTCAATCGCAGGTGTGGCAAGAGACCTGGCAGCTCGGCTAAACATTCCATTTCAGATACCTAAATGGTCCGTCGATCATTTGGCTACTAGCGAGATTTCAGAAACTTCGGTTAGCGTTACCGACTCAGAGCTCTGCCCTCGTTTCACAGCTCGAGTGCTTGAGGGTGTGAGCGTTGGTGTTTCACCTCTGTGGATGCAAACGCGTCTCCAGCTTCTGGGCATGAGATCAATTAATTCGGTAGTCGATGTATCTAATTACGTGATGCTCGAGCTGGGGACACCAAACCACACTTACGACTTGTCGTTAGTAGATGGAAATGCGATAGGAGTGCGGCGAGCAAAGACTGGTGAGTCAATTAAAACATTAGATGGACAAGAGAGATTCTTAGCTCCGGGCGATGGGGTCATCGTAGACGGATCTGACGTTGCGATCGGCGTAGCCGGTGTAATGGGAGGATCTAGCACAGAAATTTCTGATTCAACCAATACGATTCTACTTGAATTGGCTTGCTGGGACAGGACTGCTATCGCTCGAACTTCGCAGCGGATGGGTCTTCGTTCTGAAGCTTCGTCACGCTTTGAAAGAGGCACTGATATAAATTTAAGTGTCACAGCTGTGGAACGTTTTTGCTATCTCTTAAATGAAATAACGCCAGGCGGCATTCAGACTGAAGAGAAGATAAGCGATGTGCAAGTTACTAAAGAAAAGCAAACAACTATCAGCGTGCGCACTTCTCGCATCAACCTGTTACTTGGACAAAAGTTTTCTGGCGAAGATGTAGCTAATCTACTTATTCCTATTGGGTTCGAAGTTGTCCAGACAGATGATGCTGATGTTCAACTTGTGACAATTCCAAGTTTTCGCCCTGACTCAGAGACAGAAACAGACATAGCTGAAGAGGTCGGTCGCCATTTTGGTTACGGGCGTTTAGGAGCTACAGTACCCCGCTCTCCTAATGCTGGTCATCTTACATTTCATCAAAAAGCCCGCAGGCTTATCCGTCAGGTAATGGTCGGGGCAGGTTTGGATGAGGCTATGCCGAGCCCGTTTTTAGCCCCAGATGCGGTTGCCAACACCGGCCTCTCTTCAGCCAATGTAGTTCATCTACTTAACCCTTTAGCTATCGAAGAGTCAGTTCTAAGACCATCGCTGCGCTCTGGGCTGCTGACGGCGCTTGCCTACAATCAGTCGCACCGAAATGAAAATGTTAAACTTTTCGAGATCGGATCAGTTTTTGCTCCTTCATCAGCGGGCTCTGGATTACCAGATGAGCACGAAATGCTGGGAGTCATTCTCGGCGACAACGACGCCTTAGCAGCCAAACAGCTTTGGGACGTAATCGCTGCTGGCCTAGGAATCAACGGAGAATTACGTAACGCTATCGACCTTCCTGGACTTCACCCTCGACGTGCAGGGCAGCTAATCGTTGATGATCAAGAGGTAGGAGTTGTAGGTGAACTAGACCCAAGGGTTCTAGAGAACTACGGGGTCAGTAACCGCTGCGGCTGGTTAGAGTTACGACTCGACCTGTTAATTCAATCTATGAGTCAAAATTCGACTCGTCTATATGGTCTAGTGTCCACGTACCCGTCAAGCGATTTGGATTTAGCGTTCGTCGTGAAAGATGAAATCCAAGCATCTGATGTTGAACGAACTATCCGTTCTTTGGTCGGCTCGGAACTAGCGTCTCTTGAACTCTTCGACGTTTTTCGAGGTGAAAAATTGGGCGAAGGAAAACGATCGTTGGCGTTTTCCTTGCGACTCCAATCAGCGGAGCGAACTCTGACTCATGATCAGTTAGCCAGTATCCAAGAGCGATGTATCGAAGCAGTAGAGACAACTCATGATGCTCGACTCAGGTAGTTTAGTACCCAGCTTTTACATCTACTAAACCAATCAGTTGTTCCCCGTCTACTCTCGCACGAACATTTTTTGTAACCCTTTCTGCGAGGAGTGGCAGGCCCATCTCGGGCGTGTTGCCGACATGTGGGGTAATAATGCAGTTGTCGATTGCCCACAACGGATGATCGATGCCTAACGGCTCAGGATCAGTAACATCGAGCGCAGCTCCACCAATGGACTTAGCTAATAGCGCCTCGACTAAGTCATCGGTCACGACATGTTTGCCTCGAGCAACATTGATTAGCCAAGCATGAGCCGGCAATAGAGAGAGTTCCTTGGCACTAATAATTCCCTCTGTTTCAGGAGTTAACGCAAGCGCAAGTATCAGTACGTCTGTTTCGGGTAACTTTTGATAGAGGTTAGCGAGTGAAGTTACATCTGACGATCCGGGCATTCGCTGAACATTTTTTCGGATGACAGTTATTCGACATTTAAAAGGTTCGAGGTACTTTAGAAGGAACTCTGTGATTCCACCGCCGCCCACTATTGTTACGCGCGCGCCATATAAATTTTTTCCTTGGGGATCGCCCCACTGGTTTGCTCTACCGTAGACGTGGAGGTTTCTTAAACCTGCAAGCGTCAGGGCGAGAGCGTGTTCGGCAACTGGCTCTGAATAAACGCCCTTTCCGCATGTCCAGATAAGATTTGGTCTTTCTTGGAGCATCGGGAGGAAAGGCTCTATGCCAGCATATGGAAGTTGAACCCATCGAATACCCGGGTTCTCGTCTAACATTTTGGGCAGTAAATCTGCTCGTGAGGGTTCGGCCCAGACTAGTGCTTGAGCTTCGGAAGGCTTCGTTATAAGTCCGCCTCCAGAAAGAACCGCATCACTTAATGCTTGCTGACGCCAGCAAGCAGGCTCTACAGCGACGTAAAGAGATGTCATGAAGACAAAGTTATCGCGCTCCGCGGCTTAGCGTTAAATCTTTGGAAGTTGTATGTGCCCATTGTATAGCGCATGCAAAAGTCTTTTGAATGGATCTAAAGCGACTAGTCGGGTTTGGTTTGCCGCTCCTAAGATTCATGGCTGCGGGGAGCTATTCTTTAAAGAACTAAGTGAGATAGAACAGCCCAACTCTCTAAGTCTTCTTGAAGCGTGCGAGTTCCAAGAACCTGAATGCAAACGTGATCTGCTCCATTAACGCGGTGAGCGGTCAGTCGGTTTCTGATCGCATCAGAGCCAAATGTAACTAGTTCTGAAACTAATCTGTCGCTGGGTCCGTCAAGGAAATCTTTGTCCTCAAAACCCAACATCTTAAATTTTCGCTGGTTGCTCTTAGAACTGGTGTACTTCTGCAAGTGATCTCGACCTATTTCGATAGCCACTTGAGAGTCTTGGGTTAGAACCACAGCCATCTCTGCTGCAATGACTGGGTCGGGTCCCATTGCTAACCGGGTCAGTTTAGTATGTTCGGGGTTCGCCAAGTATGTGTGAGCGCCGAGAGTGTGGCTTCCCGCTAAGGCGCTCATCTTCGGTCCATAAGCTGCGAGGCAAATAAGCGGAGGTGACGTATCGTCAGCTCTTTGCTCTTCCCACAAGTCAGTAAATTCGTTGAGGTAGCTAGTAGCGATAGAAAGCGGTTCTATCTGATTACTTAAAGCGCCACCTAAGCCAAGACCGAGAATATGACGACCGCCCGACTTCATTTGTAAATATCTGTGTCCTGCCACAGCTGCTCCGGGGGAGCGGTCACTCATCCTTGCGATGCCGTTGGCGACTGTCAATGACCATGTGCCTTCTAACAGTTGGGAAGCCAGAGACAGAGCTTCAGTTGGGCCGACCTCTGGAACCCATAAGGACGGGTAGCCGAGCCGTTCAATTTCCTGTGCAGCAATAGTAGCTTCAGATGGCGTGAGGTAATCAAACCTAAATGACCACACGCCGACCGGACCCAGTTTTTTTCTCAGCTGAGCAAAATCAGACAACTCTTCTCCATCGATATAGATGCTTAAACGTCTATCTGCGCTTCGCTATCTTGTAGCAACGCAAACCTAGGTCTCCTAATTTTCGCCCATCATTACTCCGTCAGACTTCAGATAAATAGAGTTCTTAGGACTTTTGAAGAGGTCCTGAACAGCAGGCAGAAATTCTTCAAGCTGCATGGATTGGTAAGTGGGATCGAAAGCAGGCTGATCATATTCTTGGCAAAATTCCACTGTGAGGTCATAGGCCTGATGTCCGGAAAAATCATCTCTCATGTTTCTGTCCATACCAAAATGGTGGAAGAAATTATAACCCTGAAAAATGCCGTGCTTCTCTACCATCCATAAATGGTCTTCAGACACAAAGGGCTTGAGAATTGCTACTGCAACATCAGGATGATTATAGGAGCCTAATGTATCGCCGATATCGTGTAACAACGCGCACACGACGTACTCGTCAGACTTATTCGCTCGCGCAGCGCGGGTAGCGGTTTGGACACTGTGCTCTAAGCGGTCAACTGAAAAGCCGCCGCAGTCTCCGTCTAGCAGTCGAAGGTGATCGATGACTCGATCTGTGAGACTCGCAGAAAAAACCTTGTTATGGGCTGCGATAATATCCCAATCAAGCTTGGTGGCTTCAGTCATTGCGCCAAACGTGGCACTTTGGGTAAGTAGTTCACTTGCTTCAGTTACGTCGGTCATGTTTCCCCCAGGAGACTAGAATCTATTAACCATGATAGATGCTGGCAACTGATGATGGTCGGGTCAGCTTGTTTTTCAACGGATTACTAGGGACGACTATCGGCCATCAATCCACCATCTGGGAAAATTATTTCTCCGGTCACAAAGCTCGATTCATCGCTACACAAGTATAGGCAAGCATTGGCGATGTCAGATGGCTCTCCAAGACGACGCAACGGTGTTTCTTTTGTTCTTGCTGTTACCCAAGCTTCATTATTTGTGGCTGCACCACTCATCGAAGTTCTGATGTATCCGGGTCCAACTGCGTTTACTCTTATGTTGTGTCGCGCTAACTCAATGGCCCCGCACTTTGTGAGCATCCAAACTCCAGCTTTTGAGACGCAATAGTCAGAGGAACCCATCAATGCAGTTCGACCGGCCACTGAAGCTATATTGACTATCGCCCCACCGCCTGTGTTGATCATTTGGTTTGCCACCGCTTGATTCGTGAGCATCACTCCCGTGAGGTTCACATCAATAACTCGTTGCCAATTCTCGAGTGACTTATTCAGTAGAAGCATGTCGCCCTTGTCATAACGGTCAGCCTTAGCTTGCTCATCGGGCTCTCTGCTCACATAGGCAGCGTGCGAAATCCCGGCGGCGGCAACACATACATCTATTCGCCCGAACTTCTCTACAGCACCTTGGACCATTGAGCTAACTTCTTCTGGCTGTGAGGTGTCTACGCCAATCCCGATTGCTTCACCGCCTGCGGCTATGACTTCGTCTACAACGGCATCTGCCCGTTCTGAGTTAAGGTCTGCAACAACTAGAGATGCTCCTTCAGCTGCGAACTTTAAGGCACACTCGCGTCCGATGCCTGATGCACCTCCTGTTATTAAAGCAACCTTATTTTCTAAACGTTGGCTCATGATTCTCCCATGTAGCTAGTAATAGAACTACATTACGCAATTAGCCATGTCTTTGTCGCTCAACGCTGGTGGTAATGCGTCAGTGTCGCTACAAAACAGCCGTTCGTGTGTGCATAAAAATACAACACGAAAACTAAGCTGCGCAAGGGTTTAAGGCCAAGGGCTTCGGTTGTATTACTGGTTGGTGAGTCCAAACGCCGCAGTGTTGACATGGCTGCACCGCATTCACTAGTACACGTTGAGGTGCTCCTGACTAGAGAAGAAGCGTTGAGTGGCCTTCTCGCCATGCAAATGATTGTCAGCCGCAGGCATGAAGCGGCATAAACAAAAGAAGATCGGCCCCGAAGGACCGGAGAGATCTCGATGATATGAGAAGATTAACTTAGTGAACTAATGGAGTTCACAAAAATACTTTAAATTGAAGGCGGATATATGCGATTCATGGTTGAGTACACAATCACTCCTGAGGCTAGAAATGAAGTACAAGCTCTATTCAAAGCAACCGGTGCAATGCCTCCGGCAGGTGTCGAACTGTTGGGTCGCTGGCATGACGCCGCATCTCTGAAAGGTTACATGCTTTGCGAAACAGTTGACCCAGTGGGAATTGCAGTATGGCTCCAAGATTGGACCCATATGATGACTTTTAACGCCGTCTCAGTTGTTGATGATGAGCAGATGGCAGGAGTAATAAGCTAAGACAGATATACCTCACAGAGCGTAAATGGCTGGCCCTGCTGGGTCAGCCATCGTTTGTTTTGCGCTCCCGCAAGGGGTGGTCTTATCAAATCGGTTTCCGTACCGCAGACATGAAGCTGCGTAAACAACAAAAGACCGCCCCGAAGGGCGGCCCAGTGCTCTATTGATACAAGTATTTTTTTTCTTGTTTTAGGCTTTCCGGCTGAAGGATCGCTCCACGACTGTCAGTCCATTCGACGCAGCCGCGGCTTGAAAATCAGCATTTGCATAGAGGCCCTGAATTGCGCCTGCATATGCATCAAGTGAATCAACATAAAAGATTCCCAGGTATGTGCCCGTGGCTTGCCCAGCAGCTAACCCACGAATCGCGCGTGTGCCGTTCACGCCATTACCTACCAACGTTGCATCCACTACATCCATAACTCGTTGCGTGGCTTCTAAAGAGTGGTCTGTAGCTGTTTGGAAAACGCTGACTGCGTAAGCACCATCGCAGTCACCTCGTTCGTCAAGAATCTGACCGACGTTGGTCATCAACGGAACAGTTCCTGAAGCTTCCATCACGGCCACGAAACCTGGGTCCGTCATCCAAAGATGACGATGTGCATAATAAGAGTCCATGGAGTCCCAGATAGAACTAATCACTCCTTTGCCCGTCATTTCTCCGGTCAACGTAACTGAACCACGAACGGAACTAGCGCCTGCCTCTTTCATGAGGGGTGCTGCTGCCGCTGTTACATCGCCCACTTTGGACGGATCTCCGTCTCCCACAGTAAAAAACATATACGACACGATTTACACCTTTCCAACTATCAGTTATGCGAATGGCCCACGACCAATCAGTAGGGCGCAACCTTAGCCTTGATTTGTATCGCAAGAACAAGAACAACGGCAGTTCAGATATCTTTCGCTAGCACAACAAAAAAAGACCGGCCCCGAAGGACCGGCCAAATTTCAGCTCAAAAGACCTCAGCTATTTCATGAACATGACTATACCGATCGACCCACTGACGCTTTCTACAGGAGCATCGGGACCGAGAGCCCGGTCTCCAAATAGCTCTTGGAATTCAGGGTCCTCAAAGAATACGTCAGTTGCCTTTCCGTACTCCTCTAGAAAGGTTCGAAAGGCCGCAACTCTGCAACTGCTAGTTTGCACTCTTGAGACACTAGAAGTTGATAAACCAACCTCGGATGTCGCATGTTCAGCTGAGCATTGCGGCTCAACATGTTTTTGATTGCCGCTCAACTTTGATGTTCTCTTAACGCCTATACAGTAGTTGTTGGATGAGAAAATATGCTGCTACTCGCAACGCCTGTCTGGTTTTTGGCGATGGTCCTCCTGATTGCATGGTGAGGCCATGAGCAACGACGCTAAAAAGACCATCTGGATTTTCGGAGATCAACTCAATCTTAACATCAGCTCACTTCACGGCCAGATGCCAGATGACTGTCGAATTTTGATAGTAGAAAGCCTGCAAAAGATACAGTCCAAGAATTGGCATGCCCAACGACAGCATGTAGTCATCTCAGCGATGATGCACTTCGCTGAAGAACTCCGAGAAAAGGGGTTTGAGGTTGATTACCAATTGGCGACGTCTTTTCAGAAGGGCTTAGAAAAACACCGTCAAGATAATGCGGTAACTGAAGTCTCAGCGATGGAGCCGTCAAGTTGGAAATGTCGTGAATTCCTTGAAAAAAACGGAATTCGGATAATCCCTAATAATCAGTTTCTCTGCAGCTATTTCGATTTTGCTGAATGGTCCAAGTCTCGTAAACAGCTGCGACTCGAAGATTTTTATAGGTGGCAACGCAAGCGTCTCGGAATATTAATGAGCGATGGAGGGCCAGCGGGTGGAAATTGGAACTTCGATTCCGAGAACAGAGAACCGCCCCCAAAAGATGGGAGAGACTGGCCCTCACTGGCAAAGTTTCCTCTAGATACAATCGACGAAGTTGTCCTCCGTCGATTATCTGATGGGTGGGGTAAATCTCCAGAAGGAATATGGCCAGTCACGAGGGCACAAGCACTAGTCAGACTGCAAGAATTTATAGATACTGGACTGCCCCAATTTGGAATTTATGAAGACGCCATGTTGGCAAGCGAATGGAAGTTATCCCACTCCTGCCTAAGTTCATCACTTAATTTAGGTTTGTTGCACCCACGCGAAGTATTGGCAGCGGCCGAAAAAGCATACAGTGACGGTGCTGCACCGCTAAATAGCGTGGAAGGCTTCATACGTCAGATACTGGGTTGGCGGGAGTACGTCTGGGGTTTGTATTGGCTTTGGATGCCTGACTACGCAGAATCTAATTTTTTTGGTGCGGATCAGGCTGTTCCGCCGGTGTTTTTGGGGGTCACTGAGACCAACATGAGGTGTGTCAGCTCAGCCGTGGGTCACCTTCGAGACTACGGATATACACATCACATAGAACGGCTCATGATCTTCGGAAATCTCGCCCTTACGGCAGGGATAAACCCACAAGCGATGACAGAGTGGATGACTGCCGCATTTGTCGATAGCTCGCAGTGGGTAATGGTCCCAAACGTAGTTGGGATGGCGTTGTACGCCGATGGTGGTTCGATGTCTACCAAGCCCTACGCGAGCGGTGGTGCCTACATCAATCGAATGAGCGATTCTTGTCAAACCTGCAGCTTCAATCCTAAGAAGCGCGTCGGGGAAGACGCATGCCCCTTCACCACTCTCTACTGGGACTTCTTGGACCGCAACAGGGACCAGTTAAGTTCTAACCATCGGCTAGCACTTCAATATGGCAACCTCGATCGCCTCAATGACATAGATCAAATTCGCGAAAGAGCCATTGACGTGCGCGAACGTCTAGCAATCGGAGATTTATGAGTTACTTGCGAGAAGTAAGGCAACGAATCCGACATAAACAGGCTTAACTCTTTTGAGTTCTTCCGCAGGTTTCACCCCGCTTAGCCAAATATCAACTTAGGACCATAAACATTATTTAGTGGTGCGGGATTCTCGGCGCACCCCCAGGTAACTCAGCGCAGATTTAAGTTGTTAGTCGAGTTGTTGGCGAGCCTGTGGGGAGCGAGACACCTATAAACCATTCGAAATAGCCATAGCTCACTTGAAGTCAAATCGCAGTGTCTATAAGAAAAGCCTTGCAATCAATGGGTTAGTCAAAGTGCCAGACAATGCATAGATCACAGGAAGGTGCACTAGTGTCTATAGATCATCCCGGGTGTCACCAGATTACCTATATCTATGAAACATAAATAAGAGGCTGTCTATGACAAAACGCTAAGACCTTAAGCTAAGAGTTCTACCATTTTAGAAAACCCAGAGACTAAGACTCTTCGATTTTCTCAACAGCATCGCTATCGAGTCCCATCGCATGACCGAGAGGTTGCGACACCTGGCCGTAGTTGCACCAGTAGGCGCCATCTGAAAGCGGGAAAAGAACTCCCTCCCCGAGTTCGCTGTCAGCACAGTCGGCAGAGGAGTAACCATCGAGGTCGCCGAAGGGTATACAAAGGAAACCTTGCTCGGTTCCGAAGCCGCCAACACCCCAACATGTGCCCTCGCCGGTTGAGGTAGTAGTGATCACAGCGACACCGTCGCTGTCGAAGGTGGCTATAGCAGGTGGGGAGCACTGCTGTTGGCCGGCCTGGGCGGCGAAGAAATCCCAGGCAGAAGTTGTAGTACATGCTAAGGCATAAATTGGCGATTCCGTGAAGTTTTCCAGCGTCAACGTGACCGAGAAATCGGTGCCTTCGGGCACATTAATCGATTCGATATCGGCTGAAACCCAGGGTTGGGTGTCCCAGTCCCAGCTTTGCAGGGAGCGGATGAGAGCCTGATCGATGTAACTGAGAGCCGCAAATTCCGGAGTAGCATCGCCGGCGATTGCTGGTCCCTCAGACCCAATCTGATCGCTTTCTTGGTCCTCCTCAACCATCGCCCCAGATTCTTCTGTGGAGCCCTCGTCTGAATCATCTGCGCCTGAATCATCTGCGCCTGAATCATCCGGCTCTGAATCAGCTGCGACCGCCTCTTGAACTGCCTCAGGGGGACTTGCAGGCTCCGCAGTCTCAGATGTTCCACAAGAAGAGAGCACGCAAAGAGCAACGAGAAGCGGCAAAAACAGAAGCGGGGATTTTTTCGGCACAATACCACCTTAGATCGTTGGGAATAAGCGAATTCTAACAGGCTTGGTTGAGTTTGGAGTTCCCCCGCTTTGTGAGATGGGGTTGTTTGTTAGTTCGTCATGCTGCTGATGCATGCGTAATCTCTACATAAAAACTCGCTCTATGTTCACGGCCTAGTGTTCACAGCTAGAAACGCTAAAAATGCTCCTTCTGTACTGGCTCCTAAGAGATTTCTACGAGAGTTAAGCGGTACTTCTACCTCAGTTCTCCATTGTAAATAGACCTCTTTCTGAGGAGGGGGACACAGGTTCGAGTCCTACAGCGCTAGTAACGGTAAACGTAACCCCCCTCAATAATCAGACTTCATTAGTGCATGCAAGAATCCAACACAAGAGCCCTATGTAATGGGTATGAAACGAGATTCCACAGCAGCGATCTATATTCGCAAGAGCACTAAGCAAGAAGATGGTCGCTCATTAAAAGGTCAGGAGCAGGACTGTCAGGACAGGGCCTAGGTAAAAACAAAGTAATTAACTTTCATAGGGTTAACAGGAGATGGGGGCCGCTCCAATATTGAGGCAAGCTGCCGCCATGACCCACCCCCCGTTTTTGGGGGAATAGTTGCTCTACTATTTATTTCCCTAAACAATCGCCAGGTGTTCAGATTGCAGAACTAATATCTGTTCATGAAGGACAACGACGGAACATCATGATCAACCTGAAAAATGTTGGTAACGGCATGATGATTGCGTCTTGCGTCCTATTAGTCGTAAAGAGTGGGCAATTACGACCAGGACCAGGTTGGTTTATTCCGGCTCTGTTCGTTGGAGGATTTGTTATGGTCATCGCCAACGGAATGAAAGGCAGACGCCGAGCATGAAAGACAACGACCGCAACGCGATAATCAACTTCAGATATGTTGGCGGGTTTCTGCTAGTTGCAGCGATTGTCTTATCTTTTATTTTGGAGAAGTCGCCACTATCTCAAGGCGCTGTTTTTTTCATGGGTCTTACAGGATTCGTTCTGATGGTCATTAATAACTTCAAAGGCACACGCTGAAGAATTAAAACAACGGGGCGCTACTACCGCACCCCGCTGTCTAAACCGTGCGGTCGCCTTTAGGGCGTAACCCTGAGCCACCATCTATTAGGTATTTCACAATCTCGCCAACAAATCTGCTCTTTGCAGGATCTTTCACATCAACAATTACTTTCTTGATAACTGATTCAAGCAAGACGCGCTTTTGAGCCGAAAGCAAAATGAATGTCTATGTGTCAACGGACGTCCAGAAATCTATGAGACAATTTTTAGGTACCCAACCAAAGGCTTAGTTATGAAGATGGATGCCGAAGACTACATTGATATTCTCTCAGCGAGAGCAGCAGACGCTCGTGCCATAATCATGTTCTTTGCCGTCTTTCATACAGGACTACTTGTCGTGTTGGGATTTGCGGGCACCGGGTTGCAAGACTCAGGAACTCAACTTGCGTTAACAGCTGTAACGGTCCTTACCTCGCTTTGGACGCTGTTCTTCCTTGACGACTGTATGCAAGATATCTTTGCCTGCGGGAAAGATCTTTCTGATGGTTCTGAAGATTTCAAAGCCAGTCATATCGGTCGCCGTTTCACAGCAGTTCCACTACCTGCGTTTAGGGTCGTGAGCACAGTTGTTATCGCGTTAATCGTGTTGGCTGAAGTGTTAGCCATCTACTAGCCAGCAACAATCACTTCAACTATTGAGAATAGTTTTGCAGGGTGTAAATCTTTCAAGTTCATGAAACCTCCACTAGCTGGTTGTTCTTCTTTGCCTTTTCTGTTTTTGTTAGTGGTTGAACAAATTCGATTGTGACCTGGCCTTCAGGGGAGCTTGCAACCAATCTGCTCTTTGCAGGATCTTTCACGTCAACAATTACTTTCTCGATAACTGATTCAAGCAAGACGCGTTTTCGTGCCGTTGACATACTGGCCCAGACTGAACCTTCACCAATTGGCCCGTTTTTTTCAAAGTCCCACAAATCATTGAGGGACAATGCGGGTGGGGGAATTAGTGAAACTTCTTCTTCAAGATCCCACATACGATCTTTCGCTACCTGCTGTATTTCAGCCCATTCTTCATCATCAAATTCACCCAGACTGTATGACTTGCGCAACTTGCTAAGTCGGTGCTTGATCTCCACAAGCTCAGCTGATGCAACCTTTGACCGGTGCTGCTCACCAGGGGTGAAGCGTTCCGCCATTGCTGCAAGTACTGCTGCTGTCAGATCTGCTTCAGGTTCAAGCTGACTAATGAATTGAAATGCAGCCAGTGCAACAATGTCTTCAAGTTCTTCACCGTATACAGCGTTGCTGGGGGTGCAGAGGTTGCATCGGTAGAAGCTTCTTCGTTGCCTAGGTTCGTTCTTATTGCCACCGCTTGCAACCATTTTGCGCCCACAGCAGCATTCAACAATCTGTAAAATACGGGTTGCCTGTGGGTTCACCCCAGAACCTTTTTTGTTTAGCGAACCCTTACGAATGTGATTCGCACGAAGTTGTGACATCAGCGCTGGGTCTATTGCTGGGGGCGTGTACTGAATTGGTTTGCCGTCCTCACCACAAATGATGTTGCCCTTGTACTGTCGTTGGCCCAAGATTGCAGGCTTATAGAATATCGAGCGCAAAGCTTTAGATGACCAACGTTTGCCGCCGTGGTTCATGAAGCCGTTGTCAGTGAAGAACTGCGCAACTTCGTTGTAGCTTTCACCTTCGAGAAGTTTGATGGCCGCTTGTCTGATCCAATAGCAGACATCTTCATTCAGGCTGAAGGTGGGATGGTTGACATCACCAGTCCGGTGAATATTCCACATGAATGGGATGGGCCCACCAACCCAGCCACCTTTTGCAGCGATCGTACTCATGCCGCCTTTTGCTCTTTTGGACAGCTGGTCAGTTTCTCTTGCCGCAAGCTCAAAGAGAAGTGGGCCAACAAGTGACCATTCATTTGATGCAGTGTCAATCACACTTGAGATGAAGCGTGCGTCACGTTCACGGCAGATCTTGTCAATGCGCTGAAAGTCGTCAATGCCTTTTCTTGAAGCCCGTGAAATTTCTTCAGACACTAGAACGTCATAATCGTAACCAAGACCAGCAAGTGCTGCTTCCCACTGAGGCCGCGCGTTGGTTGATTGGCGTGAAGCTGAAGTGCCGTCTTCTTCAATGAACTCATGCACAACATCCAGCTTGTGCTGGTCAACCAAACCGTTGATGCCATTGGCTGAGCCGCTGCGCTGCCGCTCATAAGACCTGACTTCACCTTCACGGTGTTCTTCTGTTGATACCCGCAGGTAGATTGCTGCCCTTAATTTATGCATGTTTTCCATGCTCCTTATATCCCTAAAAGCCTTAGGAATGTTCAGGAACTTTTGGTTTATAGTGGCACTGATGCTAACGAAAGAGGAACTATGGAATTTAGTCTCGCTGAACTCGACGAAGCATATGAAACCCTAATGAGCGAAGTGGTCAGGACAGGGGTTGTTCCGCATTATGCGGAGCTAAGCGCCCTAATCGAGATTAGCCCAAACGAAGCGTTGGGCAGAATACAAAAAATTGTTGAGCTAACTCCAGGATGGATGCACCCGGGAACTGACTACATTGCTTCGTTCCCACCATTCAATAATCAGCCTACGCAATACCGCATTAGCGTTGATGGTGAACAGAAATGGTTTGCTCAGTGCGGTTTCGAAGCCTTAGCATGCCGTTGGTTGTTCCCCGGGAAAACTGTTCGAATCGAAGCTCCCTGTTTATTGGGAGGCGAGCCGTTAACTATCGAGATGAAAGATGAAGAAATTTTACTTGTTGACCCAGACACAATTGTTGGGTACACGCGCAGCCCTGTTGGTGGTGATGCAGCCAATCGGCCTTTTAGGTGAGGCGGCATGAATCTCTTCCGTGCAGAAGAGCAAGCTCGTTTGTTTCATGACTGGGACCAAGATATGGAGTGGACTTTGCAGCCACTTCAATGGTGGGCCACAACATTTGCCACACCTATGTTTAGAAATCGAGGTAGAAGCGACTTCATCACATGGATGTCAGGTGAAAAGGGTGCATCTGCAATGCATGAGCTTCGTTCGCGACTTTCTCACTGATCTAAATATTCTCGGAACCTTTATTCCAAAACGCCTGCAATGGCAAGTTCCGCTATCTGATCTGAACTATATCCAAGTAGTTCGGTGAGTATTTCAAAATTGTGTTCGCCCCACATTGGGCCAGCTGTTCGAGGGGTCCCATCATTTTTGGAGAGCCTAAAACCGTATTGCTCTGCCCAAGTGTGCCCGTATATCTGGTGCGGCACCTGATGGAAATGGTCACGGTGCACGAGCTGAGGGTCTTTAATTACTTCGGGGCTGTTTTGTACCTGATGTGCCGGAATTTGTTTCGTTTGAAGTAACTCTTGAAGAAATTCTGGGTTTTGATTTTTCGTCCATGCCGAAATTAGTTCGTTTAGTTCAATTTCACGATTTAACCGTTCTGAAACACTGAGTAAAGTTAAGTCAGGTCGTTTCAACAATTCGCACAGGGAGGCCCATTGGCTATCATTTTCACAAGCGATAGCAATCCACTGGTCAGAGTCTGCAGGTCCGCATGCATATGCAGAGTGCGGGGCATATCGAGTGTCAGCGTTACCCATTCTGGTCTGGTTTGTGCCATTTATCGAAGCATCTATAACTGCTTCAGACAAGAAATGTATTCCGCCTTCGGCTTGGCTGAAGTCGAGCACCTGACCTTTCCCAGTTTTCTTTCGTTGAAGCAACGCAGCCATTAACGCAGCAGCAGTTAATCTCGGCGAGGTGGCATCGGTATATGCAAGAAATGGCCCAGCGGGTAGCCGGTCAGCCCAGCCTGTTAGTTCGTAATAGCCGCCAGCTGCTGCACCCATATTGCCGAAACCTGGGATCGGCGATAACGGTCCGGTGTGGCCAAACAGAGTAGTGGACATAATAATCAGTTTTGGATTGACGGATAGAAGATCTTGAGTTGCTAAGCCAACGCGTTCAAGTACGCCCGGCGAAAAAGCGTTAATGACAACATCGCACTCGCGCACCAAGTCAAGAACTACTTGCCGCGTTTCTGGAACCTTTAAGTTCAGCTGCAAACTGAGTTTGTCAGCGTTAATAGAGTGCCACTGGTGACTATTCTCGGGGCCATCATTATCCATGTCGCGCATCAAACCTGAAGTGCGGACTTGATCAGGACGTGTTTGAGATTCAACTCGTATGACCGTGGCGCCGTAATAGGCAAATAGTCTGGTAGCGAAGGGTCCGGCGTATACCCAGGTAAAGTCTAAAATTTTTAAACCCTCGAAGGGCCGTTTCGAAACGTCATTTTTTTGGTTTTCTCTAGGCGGTCTAGGCTCTTCTGACAAAATAAGAGCGGTGTGTTCTCCCAGCTTCGGCGGTGGACCGAGTTTTTTTAAACCAGTCTCACTGCTATGCATCCAACGCCCAGGAAATTTGACTGTCCTGTCTATCTGGTCAACGTGCACTTCGTCCCAGAACTGACGCTCCTCATAATGGTCTGAACCAACAACATCTAAGGGCGTAATGACGGGCATGAGCAAAAATTTCTCAGATCGCGCCAACGAAAATAACTCTGCCTTTGAGTACTTCTTTAGAACGTTAGCGATGCAGGCAGCTGTTCGGTTGCACAGTTCGCTAACTTCATCTAGCTCATAGTCATCTAATAGGGTGGACCAGTCAACGTCGCTAAGATCATCATCGAGTCCGCCTTGTGAATTGATCCAAGCGACTAGCCGGTTTGTGAATGGGCCGACCAAAACTCCTGGAAGAAACGTGATTGTGACATGTCCATCACTGGATTCGTAAACAAACCGAAATTTTACTTTACCGAGTAGTTCTAGGCCGCCGCCGCTCCGCTGAGCAGGAGGATTGTTGCATAGGGAAGGAGATAACCAACCCTGCGC
>Ga0302127_10000818_pt1 | contig 17688 bp, 14 predicted proteins | sample CB4_SCM_MG_FD_204452 | JGI IMG/M metagenome (GOLD analysis project Ga0302127, IMG submission 204452) | Marine microbial communities from Western Arctic Ocean, Canada - CB4_SCM | ecosystem: Environmental > Aquatic > Marine > Oceanic | place: Canada: Western Arctic Ocean | collected 2017-09-24
CTGGAGGCCAATCCGCAGGTGTCGTTCTCGTTGACATCGACACCTGCCGCTCACCCAATTTCTGACGGCTCCGCGCGGCGCGCGGAGCCGTCAGAAATGATGGAACGTGGATACATCAGGGGGACTCGGGGGTTGTGACTCGGGGGTTGTCACTTGGCGTCGGGTGACAGGTAGGTCGGGGCCGTTGGCTTGAGGGGGCGGGCGTACCACAGGGGACGGCGTAGGCCGCCGGGGCCGGGCGCTGGGCGGGTCTTGGACAACCACTCCAAGTACGCCTCGCGGGACTTGTCCGTGTCGACGACGACGTCACCGTACTGGTCGCCGGGCTCGGCCGGGGTCACGCGAACGCGCTGGTGCCAGCACTGCATGCCCGAGATCGGATCGGGCTGAACGGCGAACGTCAGATTCTGATGAACACCGGTGTCGTTCCACCAGATCCGCTGGGTGTCGGCGTCGCTCGACTTCCACTTACGGATGCCATCGGACCGCTTGAGTGTCCACTTCGATCCGTTCGAGTCGATCTTGGCCTTGCCCGAACCCCAGTTGCGGGCCTTGTCCTCTTCGACGCGCCAACGGCCCATGTGATGCGATGCAGCGACAACGCCCGGGCGAATGCCCTCGGTGCGCCACGCCTGAATCACAAAATGGCCGATACGGGTCGTGATGCGCACTAACCCGTTCTCGTCGATGTCAAGCTTCTCGGCGTCTTCTGGATGAATCCACAGCGGATGGCGATGGGAGATCTCGCTCAGCCATTTCGAGTTGGCCGACCGCGTGTGGATCAGGGTCGGAATACGAAACGTTGGCAACAAGATCCGTTCGTTCCCGCCCAACCCGTCCGCATCGGGCTCCATGTCCAAGTCTTCCCAATGGACGTGGGAAGGAATCCACTTGGGGGTGGCGTACTCAGGCCAACCCCAATCCTTGATGGTGGTGCTGAATAGCTCGAGCTTCTTTGACGGCGTAGTGAACCCTTCCTTCAGCTCACCGTCGACCTCCACCGCCGGCGACCCATCACCGAGCGGATCGAGCTTGATATCAGCCAAGCCCTCCGGGGTCCCATCCCATGTGCCCGCGGTCCCGGGCTTGCGGTACACGCCGGAAGCATCTTTCTTGCAACCTTCGACGTCGGGCGCGTCAACGCTTCGTTCATAAGGCGTGTACTGGTCACCCTCGATAGCAAACGCGCCACGGTCTCGCATGTACTCAAGCGCCGTCTGGCCTGCCTCTTCGGCTGCCTCGGCCAAGCCGGGGACGGACTCTGCGAACATCTTGCCGTAGTACTCGTCGATGCCTACTGGCGTGCCGGGCTTGTCTTCTGACTCGAACCACTGCCGAATACCCATCGAACCGTCCGGGTCGATGTGCCACGACAGGTCGATCCAGAATTCGTTCTCTTCCCAAACCTCACCCGGGTTGAACTCATGGGTGCGAGACTCGGCAGTCAGCCCTTCAGTACCGTTCTGTTCGGCTTGGATCTCAGCGAACCGACGGAACACCGACTGACGGAACGCGATCCACCGACCGCTGTGGGTCTCGTAGCTGACAACATCGTGGCGCTCTGCACCAACGCCCATTGGCAGGACGTAGTCGGCGAACCAAGAGGTCTCCGACCACGTGGGCGTCAGCGCGACGTGACACCCGACCATGTCCTCGTCGCAGAGGGCTTCCATCCACGTAAACCCATCTGGGTTCGTCCAGATCGGGTTGTAGACACGGCTGAAGTAGGTGTCGAGTTTGCCGCGGCCCTCCTTGAGGAAGTGCGGGAGCAGGATCGACATCTCGTGATACGCGAGCGGGTATTCCTTTGGCCACTCGAGGTCGTTCCATCGCTCGATGGGCGGTGCGCCCAATGGCGCCGCCGGCTTGAACTTGTTCCAGCCATTGCCGCTCGTGCCGCCGACAGTCGCAACTGAACCGGTCATCACCGCAATGAAAAACAGACAGCGGGCCACCTGCCAACCACCCATATTGCCCGCACCAGCCGCACGCCAGTTGTGTGACGCGAACTTCGTGGGGTGTCGTCCAATGATGGCGGCGATCTCGCGGATCTTGTCGGCATCGATGCCACAGATGTGCTCGGCGCGCTCTGGGGTGTACTCGGCGTAGTGCGACTTGAGCGCCGTCTCGACCGACGCAAACTCCTGACGGAGATCGGGGAACTCTTCGGCGAGGAAGGTCTCCCAGTTCACCCAGCGTCGCACGAAGTCGCGTTCCCAGGTGCCGTTCTCCAGTAACTCGTGGATGATCGCCAGCAACATGAACGGCTCGGTGCCCGGCCAGGTCGGCAGCCAATGGTCTGCCTTTGAGCCGGTGTTCGAGAGCCGCGGGTCGCACACGATGACCGTGGCACCGTTTTGCTGGGCCTCGATAATGCGCTGGGCATGGGGGTTGAAGTAATGGCCCGACTCGAGGTGCGCCGAGATCAAAAAGATGACCTCTGCGTTTGCGTAGTCGGCCGATGGGCGATCGTGACCCATCCAGCTCTGATAGCCGATACGGGCGTTGGACGAACAGATGTTGGTGTGGCTGTTGTGGCCGTCGACACCCCAGGCCTTGAGCACCCGGTCGGTGTAGCCCTCTTCGCCCGGACGGCCGACGTGGTACATGACCTCGTTGTGACGCTCTTCTTCGAAGGCCTTCCGCAGACGGCCGCCGATCTCGGCCAGCGCCTGGTCCCACGTGATGCGTTCCCACGCGCCACTCCCCCGCTCACCGACCCGTTTCATGGGATACATGACCCGCTCGGGGTCATAGACCTGGTTGAGCGTGGCCGGACCCTTGGCGCAATTGCGGCCGCGGCTGGCGGGATGCTCGGGATTGCCCTCAACCTTGTCGATCTCGCCGGTCTCTTGATTGAAGTAGGCGATCAGCCCACAACCAGCCTCGCAGTTGAAGCACGAGGTTGGCACCAGCGTGTAGTTCTTCTCAACCTTGTCGGGCCAAGCCTTGGCATCGAGTTCGGTCCAGTCGTGCCACCGCTCGAACGGCGGATAACTGCTGAGTTCGTCAGTCACGGTGTTCCAGTCGAGGCTGTTGTGCACGCACCGGGAGTTCGATGCAGGTACATGCGTCCGAGACGTCCAAGGCGACGCGCGAACTGGGAGAGCGGCCGGGCCAAAGCGACAACGTCATGACAGGGGCACCGATTGGCCGGCGCGCACGAATGCACTCTCAGCGAAGAACATGCCGACCACCGCCTGGATCCCGGCAATCGCTGCGAGTGTCGGGTTCGATACATCCGCAGCACGGTCGATGATCAACAGTGCCGCCGGCGTGACAAGCCCAACGCCAATGCCGGTCCAGAACCATGCGGCGTACTTGCCTTTCACCATCTCATGAACGGCGAGCTCAACATGTCGGCTGCCGTGGGAGGCGACCTCGAGCCACGTCAGTGCCGCGACCGCACCGATACCACCAAGGAAAGTCCATCGCATCGCCGCAGCATCGGGCACGTACATGAACAAATCCAGGACCGCGTAGCCGGCACCACCGGCAATGACCGAGCGACCCAACAAGGTCGGCAGGAGTAGCGGAGTTTGCCAGAGGTCGCGACCCTCACACTGCGCAAACAGGAAGGCCGTGTAGCCCGCGGTCCCAAGCCCAAGCAGCGCCGCTGGAATCGCCAGCACCTTCAACACGTTCGGGCTGTCAGCGAGGCCCCCGACCCACCACAGCCCGCAGACCGCAGCGAACGCCATCAAGATGTACGCGCCCTTCACCAACCACGATGTCCAGTTGCCCTTGGTGAGCAAGAAGTAGAAGCGTCCTGGCTGCTTGAGGTCGGCGACGAGCAGAACGCCGGTAATGGCCAAGAACACGCCGGCGATCATGGGCGGAGCAACGCCCACGGCGCCCCGCACATCGCTGTTGCCAAGCAGGATTTGCAGCGCGGCCAGCAACATCATCCCGCCGGCAATGGCTTTGGTCACGAAGTAACCCGAGACCTTTTCTTTCCAGGTCATCTCATGCGCAGTCGTGTAGGCAGTGCGCGCGACAACCCCGTCGAGATCAGAAGGTTTCATCCCGATCGAAACGGAGACGCTGGGGTGCGATTTGCCACCGGGGTCGCGCAACGTATCGGCCCAGATCATGCCGTCGTTCGCGATCGCAGTCCGCGTGGGATCGAGCGAGGCCTGGTCGGCGCCTCGGTAGTAGACCTTCGGCTTCGTGTTCTGTTCAGGGGACCGGACGGCCACGTCCTCGCGAGCGATGATCCGGCTGATCTCGCTGGTGGGGTCGTCCAGGTCGCCGATCTTGATGGCCTCGGTGGGGCAGACGACCTGGCACGAAGGTTCGAGTCCGACTTCGAGTCGGTGGTTGCACATGTTGCACTTGTGCGCCGTGTTGGTTTCGGGGTTGATGTACAGCGCGTCGTAGGGGCATGCATTCATGCACGCCTTGCAGCCAATGCAATTGTCGTCTTGGAAATCGACGACGCCGTTATCGGAGCGAAACAGCGCAGAGGTCGGACAGATGGTCATACACGGCGCGTCGTCGCACTGGTTGCAGCGCATGACGTTGAACTTGCGGCTGACATCGGGGAACGTTCCCGTCTCGATGTACTTCACCCATGTCCGGTTGACCCCGAGCGGCACGTCGTGCTCGCTCTTGCAAGCGACCGTGCATGCATGGCAGCCAATGCAGCTATCGCTGTCGAGAAGAAAACCCAAACGTGTCACGTACGAAGTATGACCGATGACACTCCGGAGCGATAGGGGTTGACTCTCTATATCGTCATAGATTGGACCTATGCCCCTTCCAGCGTCGTTTCCCGACTTGGCGTCGCTCGACCTCCTCGTGTCCGTCATCGAGCTCGGCAGCGTGTCGCGGGCCGCTGAGGCCCACGGCATCGCCCAACCGTCGGCCAGTAGCAGGATCAAACATCTCGAACGTCAGCTCTCGATCCGGCTACTCGACCGCAGTCCGTCGGGATCGGTCCCGACCGAGGCCGGCATTGTCGTCGCGGGCTGGGCAGAGGGCATTCTGCGCGCGGCCCACGAGCTCGACGCTGGTCTCTCAGCCTTTCAAGCAGAACAATCCGGGCGACTACGGATTGTGGCCAGCTTCACGATTGCCGAATACCTGCTGCCGCAATGGCTCGACCGCTTCTCTCGCCGGCACCCCAGTGACTCGATCGCACTTGAGGTCGCGAACTCGACGACCGTGCTCGATCGCCTTCGCCGCTCCCAAGCCGACCTCGGGTTCATCGAGACCCCACTGGCCATCGGCGGCCTGCACCAACAGAGCGTGGCCCACGACCAGCTGGTGACGGTGGTCGGTCCTGGCCATCCGTGGGCTGCGCGGGGCTCGGTGCCAGTGGAGGCACTGGCCGCAACCCCCCTCGTAACGCGCGAAGCGGGCTCTGGCACGCGCCAGGCACTGGTCGAGGCGTTGGCCACGCTGGATCTCGGCGAGCCAACTGCCGTCTTGGAGCTCGGCTCGACGTCAGCAGTGCGCGCTGCGGTCATTCAAGGCAACGCACCCACCGTTGTCAGTCGCCTGGCTGTGTCAGCCGACATCGCGTCGGGAGCGCTCGTGGAGATTCACGTGCCGGGACTCGACATCCAACGCGACCTGCGCGCGGTCTGGCCGAAACGTGGAGTTCTTCCGCCGCTCGCCCGCGCACTGCTCGAAGACCTGCGCTGACCAGCGCAAGCTCAGGCGTCGACGAGGCTCTCCCACGCAACGAACCCGCCCAGCAGGTCCGACACATCGGCAAAGCCCGCCGAACGCATCTTCGATGCAGCAATAGACGAACGGAACCCCCCGGCGCAATAGACCACCGTGGGGCGGGCCGCGTCGAGGCGCGAGAGCTCCTGGTTGAGACGGGTCAACGGGATCGTGATGGCACCATCAATAATCCCACCTTCGGTCTCGCCGGGCTGACGAACATCAACGACCTGCAGACCCTCTATCTCAGCGCGCGCCCGGGAGAGCTCGACAGCGTCGACTCGCGAGCTCTGAGTAACCGCGTCGGGGTGCTCGGCAAACGCTCGTGGCGGATCGGCCAGAAATCCAACGACCTCGTCGAATCCGATTCGAGCTAGGCGGTTCTTGGCCTCGAGCTCGACTCCAGGTTCAGCGACCAACACGATGGGGGCCCCGGGTTGAATGACGCCGCCTGCGAATTCGGCATACCGACCGCCGAGTCCAATGTTGACGGACCCAACCAAGTGGCCGACAGCGAACTCGTTTGGATCGCGAGTGTCCAGAACAATCGCCCCCCGCACTTGCTGTGCGATGACGCCAGCCACGTTCATGGCCACGGGAGCCGCTGTCTCGTCCAAGATGTCGCGGTTCTCGCGGTTCTTGGCCGCGTCGAATGAGAAGTACGCGGGCGGCGCCGTCTGTCCATCGGTTACCACGGCAATGAAGTCGTCCTTCGACATCGGGGCAACCGCGTAGTTCGTGCTGCGTTGCTCACCAATAGTCGAGAACGTGTCACTCGAAAGGTTCTTGCCACACGACGAGCCGGCACCGTGGCCGGGATAGAGCAGCGTGGCGTCGGGCAACGACATCAGCTGTTCGTGCAGCGAGTCATAGAGTTGGCCGGCCAGATCCTCGGCGGTCATCCCGACAGAACTCATGAGGTCGGGGCGACCCACATCGCCGATGAAAAGCGCGTCGCCGGTAAGCACTGCATGGGGTTCGGCGTCATCGGCGTTTTCGTACACAACGATGCTGATCGACTCGGGTGTATGACCAGGGGTCTGGCGAATTTCGAGCACGACATCGCCAAGCTCGATCCGTTCGCCATGCGCCAACTTGTCCGATGGAAATTCTGTCTCCGCGGCGGACCCGTAAGCGATTGTTGCGCCCGTCGCGTCTGCCAGCTCGAGGTGACCGGACAAGAAGTCAGCGTGGAAGTGGGTCTCGATCACTTTCTCGATGGTCAGCCCATGCGCTGTAGCCGAATCGATGTACTCGGCAACGTCTCGCCTCGGGTCGACCACAACGGCTCGACCAGTGGTCTCGTCGCCGATGAGGTAGGAAGCCTGTGACAGGCACCCCAAGTAATGCTGTTCCAAGATCACGGCGATCCCCCGAATGTCTCTAGATGTCCAAATGTACGGTCATTTAGGCGACAGGGCAATGGTAGCCACCCGATCTCCGCTATGAACCATGAACGCCAAGCCAACCACGGCACGAGACGCTTGTGTGTGCAGCACCCAAACTGCTGCCGGTCAGGTCGCCCGCTGCGGCGTCAGCGCGCTGCGCCCCGACGCTGACCACTCGGCGACGAATCGATAGCGATCGCCTCGGATCGTGGTCGTCCTCCACTCGATCGCACGGTCATCGCGAACGCCGAGCCGCTCGAGATGAAACGCCGCCTGCCCTCGCCTCAACCCAAGGCGCTCACGATCTTCGGGCGGCGGAATGACCGGCGTCAGACGCTCCCACCCCTGGTCGGGCCGAACGCCACATGAACCCTCGAGCTCGTCATAGAGCGAAGTGTGGGTGAAGTCGCAGTCGAGCAACGGTCGACCGAGGTCGGCGGGGACCCAAGCGCGATCGACCGCCAGCGGCTCGTCACCGGCATGGCGAACCCGCTCGAGAAACACCAGCTGGGTGTCCGGATCAACGCCGAGTTGGGTGGCCGCGTCAACGTCATTGGTGAGACACAGCGACAACACATCGCTGCGTTGCTCGACCCCCGAACCCTCGACGGAATTGAACAAGCTGTACAGGGTCCCGAGCGACTGTTCGAACTCGGACCGGTTCACGACCGTGCCTCGCCCGCGTTCTCGCTTGAGCAAGCCAGATCGGTTCAAGTGCCGGATCGCCTCGCGGACAGTGTGGCGGCTGACCCCGTACTCATCGACCAACGCCCCGTCGGTCGGGAACCGCACATCGAACTCTCCCGCCTGCAGCCGAGCCTGGAGGTCGGCCTCCAGCTGGGCCCACAATGGCATCGGGCTGGATCGGTCGAGTGATGCGGCCGGCACAATCAGCCCATTCGGTCGGGAGTACGGACATCCGATCATATCCCGGCAAACGCGCCCCAGTTTCGAAACTGGCCGGCCCAGGATGCAGCCACCGTCCCGAATCGCTCAGGGGCGCAACAGGGCGCGGAGGCTGTCGCGGTAGACCTGGCGGATTTGGTCGCCAGACCACCCCTTTCGCGACAAGAACTCGTGGCCATCGAAGGACAAGACCAGCTCGAGCGTGGTTACCCGACCGTCACGTTCGCCAGGCGAGAGGCCGGCAAGTTCTTCGGCGAAGTGCCCCTGGACCTGATCTCGCATGGGTGCCATGTAGTGCGCGAGCGCTGCCTCCATCGTGTCGGCTGCGTGCGCTCGTCGGCGTGCCGCTCGAGCGAGTGGGGCCAACGACTCGAACAACCCAAGCCGCTGCTCGACGATCGCCTCAACCCGATTCTCGAATGAACCCTTGCCGAACCCATGAATGATGGAGAACTTCGAGTACCGGACATATGCCCGCACCACTGCCTTGCTGAACAACTCATTCAGGTCATCGAAGTAGCGATACACCGACCGATGCGACACGTCGGACTCAGCCGAAATATCCGCAACCGTCGGAAACGAGTTCCCGCCCTCGATCAAAGAAATCATCGAGTCGAGCACTGCGTCTCGGTTTCGGTCGCGCCGCGCCGTTCGTCCATCGGTCTGCCCGACTGCACTGTTGCCCACGGGTATATCCCCTTCCCCGTTTCACTACTTCCACCGCGGATAGTTCTACACGCTCTGTGGGGAAACTTGAAAGGCGAACGCTCAGCGTGGCAACAAACGGACCGTGAAACACGCACCACCATCAACAACCGCACCTGAAGACATGCTGAATGCTGCTTGTCAGCCCGTAACCGCGGACCGTTAACGAGGCTGCTCCCTCCTGTCAGAGACACTGCACCTGGTTGCAACAAACCACTAAGTGCGGCGAGTCCAGTCGGCGAGGCGCAGATCGTCGGTATAGGCAGCACGCGACGCTGCCCACACAATGCTCGTCACCACCAGCGCGGTCGCCCCCAAAATCAGGTACATCACAATGATCTGGACCAAGACGGCGTCCACCGGGTCAACCCCGGCCAACAACAACCCGGTCATGGCACCGGGCAGCGCAATCAACCCGACAACCTTGGTTCGCTCGATCTGACCAATCAGCGCAGTCCGAGCTGCCCGAGGGCCGACAAAGCGCGTCGCCCCTCGCTCGTCGAAACCAAGGGCGAGAAGTGCCTCAACCTGGCCGATGTCATCGACAAACGCCATCTCGACCTGCTTCGCCGCCAGTACGGCCGACGGCAACACATTGCCGAGCGTAATGCCGGCAATCACCACGACGGTCACCGGATCGTGATCGAACACCCCCAGACCGAACACCAGGCCCAGTGAAACTCCACTGGCGATGACCACTGCTTCCAACGCGGCCAGACGCAGGCCCGGTATGGCCGGCGCACGCCGGCCGACCACGAAGACCGTGACCGCGACCATCAGCGCGACCCACATCCACGCCAGGGCGACAGCGCCGCCGGTATCGAAGATGAACGTGAAGAGCGCACCAACAATCAGGAGTTGGGCGAGGGAGCGAACCGAAGCAACGACCAAGTCGCGGTGGACCTCGAGCCCGCGCCAAAGCGACAAGAAAACGGCCACACCAATGAGCGATGCCGCAGCGGCGACTTCGAGGACTCCAACGTCCACCGATTCCATCTCGTGAGATTGCCACGCATGGTCCCGCCATACGTCTTCGCGCCGACACCAACCCACCTTCGTGGGACCATGAAGGAATGGCCTCGACTCCTCCGCCGCTGTCTCGCCGCGCGTTCCTGCCGTCGACGATCGCTGCAGCACTGGCGGCCTGCGGATCCAACGAGGTCGCGGCTCCCGCGCCGACCGTGTCACCGACGGCGACACCCGATCCAACCGCCGCCCCGACCCCTGCCCCGCCGACGCCGACGCCGACAGCGACCCCGGCGCCTGACCCAACAGCGACCCCAACGCCGGTGGATCTGGCGGTCGATCCGTTCACACTCGGTGTCGCATCAGGCGACCCGACACCCGACGCAGTGATTCTGTGGACGCGCCTGGCCATCGAACCTCTCACCGGCGGTGCAATGCCCGACGAGCGCTTCGATGTTGGGTGGGAAGTCGCCACCGATGCCACCTTCGCCAATGTTGTTGCGTCAGGTTCGGCCGCGGCTGTTCCGGATCTGGCCCACTCGGTCCATGTCGACGCAACAGGACTCGATCCCGACACGTGGTACTCGTACCGGTTCGTGCTGGGGCAATACGTGAGCACCGCGGGACGGACCCGCACGGTGCCAGCGCCGGACAGCTCTCCCGCGCGACTCCGAATCGGCGTCTCGTCTTGCCAGCATTGGGAGACCGGTCACTACGCCGCGCATGACCATCTCGCCGACGAAGACCTCGACCTGTTCATCTTCTTGGGCGACTACATCTATGAGAACGGCCCCCGGGATGATCTGTTCGAGTCACCAACCGGGACCCAGCGGCGCCACACAAGTGGGGAGATCCTCGATCTGGATGCCTACCGGAACCGCTACGGCCTCTACCGGACCGATGCCCAGCTCCAACGTCACCACGCGAGCCGCCCGTGGTTCATCACCTGGGACGATCACGAGGTCGAGAACAATTACGCGGGCGCACTCCCCAACAACGCGACGAGCTCCCGAGAATTCCTGGTTCGTCGGGCTGAGGCGTATCAAGCTTGGTACGAGCACATGCCTGTCCGGCTCGATGCACCAGATGGTCCCGATTATCAGATCCACCGAGACCTCGTTTGGGGCGACCTCGCGCACATCTTCTTGCTCGATGGCCGCCAGTACCGCGACAAGCAGCCCACCGATGGCGCACAGCTGGACGTCCCAGGCCTTGACGGACTGCCATTCCGGACGCTGGGTCCAACAGCACTCGACCCCGACCACCGCATGCTCGGTCTCGATCAGCAACGGTGGATGACCAACGACGTATCAACCAGTACGAGAACGTGGAAGGTCTTGGGTCAGCAGGTTTTTATGCATGGGCTCACCCTCATCCCCGGCAGCGCCATGACACTGACGGATTCCTGGGATGGGTACTTCGCGAATCGCCAGGAGATCCTTCAAGGCTTCGTCGATGCCGGCGTCGAGGACCTGGTAGTGCTGACAGGCGATTTCCATTCATTCACCGTTGGCGACGTCCGGCCCGACCCCTATGACCTCGAGGGGCCCGTCGTCGCGTCCGAGTTCATGGCCAGCCCGATCAGCTCGACGTTTCCCACCCGCCGCGACGGTGTCGCCCCTTTGGTCAAGGCCTTCAACCCACAGATCAAGCTGTTCGAGCCCCGTAACGGCTACGGCGTCTGCGAGTTCACGCCCAACGGTTGCACGATGCAGTACCGGGTCCTCGACGACGTCCAAGACCCGAGACCAGCGTGACCACAATGGCCACTTTCGTCGTCGACGCCGGAACCGCCGGAGCCCGCCAGGTTTAACGGCGTGTGTGGCGGCCGGGCGCGCCGTTGGGCACTACTTGTATTCGATCAAACCCTGTCGGTTGCCGTTGCGACGCCGGATGCGTTCGTTGATCTGGCCGACAGCGATCGGAATCTGCTGAAAGTGCGAGTGGGCCGCGTACAACGCGCGGGTGCCCACATCTGATTGATTCCATCCCGCACGTTTCGTGCTCCGAGCAACCACTGCAGTCCAAAAGGCTGCGCCACCAAGGAGAGGGAGGACACTTCCCGTGACTGTCGCTGCCACACCACCGACGAGAGGGGTGGTCGCGAGCAACCCGGCGTGGAGGAAGTTTCGGTTGGACTCGGCTGTCCAAAACTGATCGGGCGTGTCCCGGAATCGGGCCGAGACCTCGCTGTAGGCGTGCCCGGTGCGCATCGCCCTTCGCCAATACTGGGAGAACGTGTGCATGTCCATGTCGTGGCCGGTCATCGCGGCATCGATGTGCAGAATCCGGTAGTCCAGATCGCGCATGCGGCCGCACATGTCGGGCTCCTCGCCCGCAATGAGCGTCTCGCCGTAGCCGTCCACGGCAACCAACGCATCTCGGCGCATCAGCGCGTCGCCACCGCAATAATCGAGCTCGCCGAGCGACCAGACCCAGTCGAGGTCGAGCACCCGGTTGTAGACACTTTGGCCGGTGGCCATTTCGCGTCGGTTGCCGAACACGACGGCCATGCCGGGATCGAACGCAGCGAGTGCGGCGCGGACGAAAGTGGGTGCCAAAACGGTGTCGCTATCAAGAAACAGGATGAATTCAGCGTCAGTGGCCCGCCAGCCCGCATTGCGGCCAGTCGAGGCGCATGGCCGCTCAGGGTTGACCCCGGATACGCGTGCGTTTCGATGCTTGGCCTGATCGACGCTGTCGTCGGTCGATTGCGAGTCGACGTAGATCAGGTCCAGGGAGGACTTGGGGTAGTCCATTGCCCAGACCGAGTCGAGGCACCGCAGCAATCGCGGACCCTCCTTTCGACCGATGACGACCACCGCGACGCGTGGCTCGTCTCTAGCTGATGACATAGAAACTCCTCCACGACCTGGGCGCCACTCACACAGCGCCTCTCGACGGTACCAATCGGCCATGCGCTGCAGACGTTGAGATCGATCGCCCCGTGACTGCCGGCCACAAGACCATGGCTGACACTCCCCTGGGGCCTCCAGGAGCGGGTACGCCACCTCTACACTGCCGAGCGTGAACACCCCCGTCTCCAATCCACTCGCTCGTGCCACGCTCTACGAATGCGCCGACCTCGAGCTCGTCCTCGTACGTCACGGGCAACAGATTCCGCTGCAAGACCGAGCCGAGGACGAACAGACCGACCCACCGCTCAGCGGCATTGGTCTGCGCCAGATCGAGGCCGTCGGCGACCACCTCGCCGGCGAGTCGATCGATGCCATCTACTCCAGTCATCTCGTCCGCGCTCACGACACCGGCAAGGCAATCGCAAAGCATCACAACCTCGGCGTGACGGTTCTCAAGGACCTCCGCGAGATCGAACTGGTGCCCGAGCTCCCAAAGGGCGAGACCTGGGCGGAACTCAACAAGCGGCCCGACTGGGTGACCGCAGGTGAAGAGTTCGTTCGGACAGGCCGGTGGTCTTCATTCCCTTTCAGCGAGACCAGCGACTCGTTCCGGACCCGCATCAGCGCGGCCTTCGATCAAATCCTTGAGAACCACACCAGCGGCAAAGTCGTGATTGCGTGCCATGGCGGCGTCATCAACACGTTCGTTGCGCAGTTGCTCGGGATCGAGCGTGACTTCTGGTTCCGCACAGCGCACTGTGCCGTCAACCGAGTGCTCGTCGGCGAGGGACGGCTGGCAGTCTGGAATCTCAACGAGACCCACCACATGAGCGGCGACCTCGCCACGGCATGACCGGGCTGCTTTATCACCTCGTGGGCTTAAGCGACTGGGTCGCCTCGAGCGACTGGCCGGCAACCCCCAGCCACTACGCCCCGCCCTCGTTGGCCTCGGAGGGCTTCATCCACCTTTCCGATGCTGATCAGGTCCCGACAACAGCGATGCGCTACTACGCCGATGTGGCCGATCTCTGCCTGGTCACCATCAGAGCCGACCGGCTCACCGCCGAAGTGAAGTGGGAGGACCTCGCCGGCCACGGCGCGTTCCCCCACCTGTACGGCCCGCTCAACCTCGATGCCGTCGAATCTGTTGGGCCCTATGGAGCCGGGGAACCCGTCAACGGCTAGCGCGTCGGCTCAGCCGCGCTGGGCGAGGACCGGCACACCCTCGCCGGTGAGCTGATCACAAACCGGCCGGCCGGCGAGAGCCAGAAGCATCACAGGTGCCGGGCCGCGGACATGATGGCCATGCCCGCATCGCCAATCGATGTCGGTTGTGTCGAGGTGCAAACTCTCGGCTCGCGCCTTGCCGCCCAGGGGGTCGCCCAGCTCGACGAGTATCGAGAGCACACGCCGAGCACGATCTGCGGGCAGGTGGAGCTCCCACCCGTGCGGATAACAGATATCGAGCGAGTGGATGACCGTGTCGACGAGCGCTCGGTCGACACTGGCCCCGAGGCGAAGTTGATCGCACTCCAGACTTGACCGCAGATGTTCGACGATTTCCGCCGGATCATGCTGCCCTTCTTTACGGGCGGCTTCGTCACGGACCTTCGCGACGCTTCCGCGTGCCTTCAGTACTCGGGGCAATAACTTGAGGCCTCGGAGATCGGGCAGCTGCGCAACATGGGCAACCACATCGCGCACACGCCAACCGTCACAGAGTGTGCTCTTGTCCCAGTCTTGGGGGTCGAGAGTCTCGATCAACGCCAGCAAATCGCGCCGCGCTGCGACCAACTCTGCACACGGATCTGACGCCGCAGTTTCGATTGCCACCAAACCGCCTCCTGGCAGGCCCCTCAGTGGGCGTGATGGTAGACCGCGACCGGGGTCTGAACACCAATCCGAGCGACCCATAAATCTGCAGCTACCGCGAGGTCCAGCCTCCATCGACGGCGAGAGTCTGGCCCGTGATGTAGGAACCGGCTTCCGAAGCCAACAACAACATCGGGCCATCGAGCTCATGTACCTGCCCTGGCCGCCGCATCGGCGTGTTCCGGCTGATCCACTTTGCGCCCCCCTCGTCGGCAATCATGGCTTCGGTCAACTCGGTCTCGAAGTACCCCGGCGCGATGGCGTTGACCCGGATTCCGAAACGAACCCACTGCAACGCGAGCTCTTTGGTGAGCTGTACCAGCCCACCCTTGGAGGCAACATAAGCCGCTTGGTTGTTCGGTGATGACCCCACAAGACCGTGGACCGATGCGATGTTCACGATGCTGCCCGACTCCTGGGCTCGCATGGGCTTGGCCACAAGCTTCGACAACAAGAAGCAGGCATTGAGGTTGACGTTCATCGTGTAGCGAAAGTCTTCCATCGGCTCGTCGATCGCGTCCTGGCTGTCGCTGAGACCGGCGTTGTTCACCAAGATGTCAACAGTGCCGTGTCGTTCGATGGTGGCCTCGACCAGTGCCTTGCACGCCGCGTCATCTGCAACATCGCAACCCACGGCGGTGATGTGATCGTTCCCGGAGGCCAAGGCGTCGAGCCGGTCGACACGGCGAGCGGCGGCCATCACATGCGCGCCTCGAGACGCGAAGAGCTCAGAGATGTGTGCACCGAACCCGCTCGATGCACCGGTCACGATGGCCACCTTGCCCTCAAGGGTGAAGGGGCCACTGTCGGGGGAATTGGGGTTTGCTGCGTCAGCCATACGCACTCTTCTAGCGTCGGAGACCATCGAGCTCAAAACTGTCCGCATCGAGGGGGAGCCGGCCATGGGTACTGAAGCTGCCCACGATCATGCCAGTCGGGCCGGAGTCCGATACATTCGATTAACGGTCCTCCAAGCCGTCCGTGCTTGAGGGCCGGAGCGTGAGCGGTGACCCCACGAAGTAACGCCCTAGACCGAGTCCGGATCGGCCTGACCTTCGACGATGTGCTGTTGGTGCCACGGCGGTCCAACATCCGCAGTCGACAAGACGTGTCGCTCGCGACACGATTGACGGCGAACCACAATCTTGGCATTCCGGTGCTCGCCGCCAACATGGACACGGTCTGCGAACTCGAGATGGCCTTGGCAATGGCCCGCCTCGGTGGCGTCGGCGTGCTCCATCGGTTCCTCACCATTCCGGCACAGGCCGCCATGGTCGAACAGGTCAAGGCTGAGAACGCCGACTATGTCACTGCGGCTGCTGTTGGGACCGACCACGACGTCCTCGAGCGGGGCAAGGCGCTCATTGCTGCTGGATGCGACGCGCTGGTCCTCGACATCGCCCATGGCCACGCCGAGCACGCGATCGACACCATCCGTTCCTTGAAGGACGCGTTCGCCGACACCGATGTCATCGCCGGCAATGTCGCCACCCAAGGTGGCGCCGAAGATCTCTACGAGGCAGGGGCCGATGCCATCAAGGTCGGCGTCGGGCCAGGAGGCGTATGCACCACCCGCATCGTCGCCGGGGTCGGCGTGCCGCAACTCACCGCCATCGCTGACGCGAGCGTTGTGCCGATCCCTGTAATCGCCGATGGCGGAATTAAGACCGCCGGCGACATCGCCAAGGCCATCGCTGCCGGAGCGAGCACCGTGATGATCGGCTCGATGTTTGCCGGCACGAAAGAGAGCCCGGGCGATGTCGAACAGGCCGCTACTGGACTCGTGAAGCGGGTGCGTGGCATGGCCAGCTTCGAGGCCATCGAGGCACGGGCCGCGCGCACAGGTGAAGAAGTCGACGATGAGTACTTCGAGCAACGCGCACCTGAGGGTGTCGAGGGTACGGTCCCCTACAAGGGCGAGGTCGAGAAGCTGGTGTTCAAGCTCATGGCTGGGCTGAAGAGCGGCATGAGCTACAGCAACGCCACAACGATCCCAGAGTTCTGGGAAAAAGCCGAGTTTGTCCGCGTGACCCCGGTGGGCCTACGCGAGAACTTGCCTCACGCGACTTTGTAAGCCCGATCCGGCGTAGTCCTCAGTCAACGGTGGCGATGAACCATCTCTGTTCATGGCCTTCAGATATAGCGGTGACGCTCCCGCTGGAGCTACTCCCGCCGTCCTCGATCGCTGCGCTTTCGAAGCTCTCGTCGAACTCCTCGACACGGGCGATCACGAACCCATCGCCGACAGCAATCTCGACCCAGCTGTTGTTACCGACTGCACCAAACGCGTCTTCGACACGTTCCCAGCCCCAGGCAGTGCCATCGGCTGACCAGCCAACCCATGATTCGGGGAGACCGAACGGAGCCTCGTCGGGCTCAAGCGCCGTCTCAACACCCGCGCCAGGCCCCAAATCCAGCACCTCGCTGAGATCTTCCATGGTGAACGCCACTAGATCTTCACCGGTATCGGGGTCGACAAAGATGATCCCGAATTCGGACTCCGAGTCGCCCTCAACCTCTCGGACCCCCTCGGGGGCCGCCTCGCCTTCGAGAGTCTCGGGACCGAACACATAGACCGGGGCGCCGGCAGCGACGTCATACAGCGTGATGCCGCCGACCGGCTCGTTGTAGCGAAGCTCGAAACCATCCTTCTCCACAACACCGGCCGGCAACTCGAACTCTCCGGGCTCGTCGAAGGCGGCCGAGCCGCCAGACGGGCTCACGGTTGTAGCGATTCCCGCCGGACCAACGGACAGCCGCCCATTGGGCTGGATCCCCGGCAATGTCGTGACCGTGGTGGATGGACCACCGTTGCCCGATCGCTGGAGTTCGTAGGACCCGTTCTCGAAGCCTCCCGACCAAATGCTGCCATCGACCCCTCCAACCACATCGAAGAAGCTGTCGAGCTGACTCTCCGCCCAAGTAAGACCGTCAACCGAGGTCAGCAGCGTCGTACCGTTCTCGCCAAACAACGTCACCGCAAAGCCGCTGCCAGAGGAGTACCCGGTGCCGCCACCACCCAGGAACTCCTCAACGAGCTCCAGACCGGTCTCATCACCCGCGAAGATCCGCACCTTGTCGTTCGGTCCGTTCAACTCTTCGAGGATTTTGATTTCAGCTTCGGTCAGCCCCAGTTCTTCGTAGGTCAACTCCAGGGTCTCGGGTTGGAAGGGGTCGCCGATTTCGGCCGTGGTTGTGCCTTCACCCCAGCCCCAGCCAAGGATGTCCGCGCCACCGTCGACGTAACCCCGGCTGGTCAGCAGCCCGACAATGTCGACTTCGGTGAAGGTCTGCGAAACGAGCACGACTCGCTCACCGGA
>Ga0302127_10000819_pt1 | contig 17686 bp, 16 predicted proteins | sample CB4_SCM_MG_FD_204452 | JGI IMG/M metagenome (GOLD analysis project Ga0302127, IMG submission 204452) | Marine microbial communities from Western Arctic Ocean, Canada - CB4_SCM | ecosystem: Environmental > Aquatic > Marine > Oceanic | place: Canada: Western Arctic Ocean | collected 2017-09-24
TTACGTATTTCATAAACCAATTATGACACAAAAACAGCTACAAAAAAATAACAGCCTTATGCTATCGTGAATTTATGTTGCATACGCGCTATAAACAGTTACTAAAACTAACCATAGAAACCTATATTCAAACAGCAGAACCGGTTAGTTCTCAGTGGTTGGCAGATCACGTGGTGCCATCTGTAAGTGCTGCTACTATTAGAAGTCAGCTTAAGCAGTTAGAGGCCGATGGTTACTTGGTGCAATTACATACCTCTTCTGGGCGAATACCGTCAGACAAAGGCTATCGCTTTTATATCGACCATTTAATGAACCAACAAACATTGTCTTCGCAACACACCTCTCAATTGTCTGGGCAGTTGTTATCTATTAATAACCCGCAAACGCAAGCTGTTCAGGTGGCGGCTACTATGGCGTCTTTTTTAAACTATATAACCATTGTGCTAGAGCCCGTTATTCAAACCCAAAGTATTGTGGCGTTTCATGTGGTGGCGTTAGACAGTCACCGTCTAAATTGTGTGTTGTTTAACCAAAAGGGTGTGTGTTGGCAAACGGTTTTAGTGTTAGATAGCCATGGGTATTCGGCCGATCAACTTAGTCAGTTGTCGTCTGTGTTAAGTGCCGAGCTACACCAAAAATCGCTTAATGATGTTAACGCGTTATTTGTAAGTGGTTTAGCTAAAAAATGGCCATTATTTAAACCTGTTTTGCTGTTGCTTTTAGCCCATATTCAAACGCATATTTCGCAAAACAATCAAAATAGGCAGTTGGCGTTAAAGGGCTTACCTAATTTATTAGGATTGCCCGAGTTTAAGCAATCAGACGTGGCTCAAAATGTGTTTTCGGCTTTAGAAAGTAATAAGCTGTTTATTGCAGACCTAGCTCAAACTAGCGATGCTACTACTAATTGCACCGCTATTATTGGTGCCGAAAATGCCCATCAATCATTGCATGCCTGTAGTTTAGTGGTAACACCGTTTAGTAAAGGCGATACGCATCAAACGGGGTTAATTGGGGTGGTTGGCCCCACGCGTATGAGCTATTCGTTTATTATGCCGTTTTTGCAACACGTGTCTAAAATTATTCAAAACGACTAAACTTGGCATAAAACGTGCATTCTATTAAATAGCAAAAGATTCAGCCGTTAAGGAGACAACATGGCAAAAAAAGAAAAAACCATCATCAAAGATGAAGAGATAAAAGAAGAAGAAGTACCTACTGCTAAAAAAGTAGAGGCAGAAGTTGTAGAAGAACCTATAGCTGAAGTTGTTGAAGAAGAAGTAATAGATCCTATAGAGGCATTAACGGCTCAAGTAGAAACAGAAAAAAACAACGCACTTCGCCATTTAGCCGATTTAGAAAACTTTAAAAAACGAAAGCAAACAGAGTTAGAGTCGTTTAGAAAATACGCATCAGAAGGCGTTTTAATAGAGTTTTTACCCTTGCTAGATAGTTTGAATATGGCATTTTTGTCTATCGAACATACAGAAGACAAAAACATTAAATACGGCTTAGAGCTTATTAAAAAACAGCTAGAATCTACACTAGAAAAATTAAATGTAGAACAAATAAAAGCAGCAGAAAACGATGTGTTTGACACCAATTTGCACCAAGCTATTTCGCAAGAAAAAAGCAAAGCGCATAAAGAAAACACCATCGTTAAGGTGATGCAAAAAGGTTATCAACTAAATAGTAAGGTAATTAGACCCGCTATGGTTGTTGTAGCTGAATAAATAGTGAACAGTTAAAATTTAAAAACTGAACACATGTTCAATAATTGAACACTCTCAGAATGATAAACTTGGCATAAGCCTTGCAATTATTAAAAAGCGAATTGAAATTAAAGGAGAAAATAAAATGGGAAAAATATTAGGAATCGATTTAGGAACCACTAACTCATGTATGGCTATTATGGAAGGCGCAGAAGCCGCTGTTATAACAAATGCAGAAGGCGCCAGAACAACACCTTCTATAGTTGCCTTTACTAAAGACGGCGAACGTATTGTTGGCCAAGCCGCAAAAAGACAAGCGGTAACAAACCCAAAAAACACGTTCTTTTCAGTTAAAAGTTTAATTGGAAGACGTAAAAAAGAAATTAACAAAAAATTACCATACGACATAAGCGAACGCAAAAACGGTGGCATTGTTATACAAGGTCCAGACAAAGAGTACACACCAGCAGAAATTTCTGCCATGACGTTACAAAAAATTAAAGCAGACGCAGAAGCATATGTAGGCGAAACAATTACACAAGCTGTTATAACGGTTCCTGCTTACTTTAATGATAGCCAAAGACAAGCCACAAAAGACGCTGGCGAAATTGCAGGCTTAGAAGTATTAAGAATTATCAACGAACCAACTGCAGCTGCTTTAGCTTATGGTTTAGATAAAAAATCAGATCAAAAAATTGCTGTATACGATTTTGGTGGCGGTACATTTGATGTATCTATATTAGAAATTGGCGACGGTGTATTTGAAGTATTATCAACTAATGGTGATACAGATTTAGGTGGAGACGATTTTGACCAAGTGATTATCGATTGGTTAATTGCCGAATTCAAAAAAGAGCAAGGCGTAGACATTAGTAACGATCAACTAGCGCTTCAACGTTTAAAAGAAGCGGCTGAAAAAGCGAAGATAGAATTATCTTCAGCTCAAGCAACAGACATTAACTTACCGTTTTTAACGGCAGATGCTACAGGCCCTAAACATTTAAATGTTCAACTAACGCGTCCTAATTTTGAAAAAATGATAGAAGCTTTAGTTAAAAAATCAATTGAGCCATGTAAGAAAGCATTAAAAGATGCAGACTTAAACATAGACGAAATTGACGAAGTTATTTTAGTAGGTGGATCAACAAGAACCCCAGCTATTCAACAAGCCGTTCAAGACTTCTTTAAAAAAGAGCCGCATAAAGGTGTAAACCCAGACGAAGTAGTAGCCGTAGGCGCTGCCATTCAAGGTGGTGTTTTATCAGGTGATGTTAAAGACGTTGTCTTACTAGACGTAACACCATTATCGTTTGGTATCGAAACATTAGGATCTGTGTGTACTAAGTTAATAGAAAGAAACACCACTATTCCTACTACTAAAAGCCAAGTGTTTTCAACAGCTGCAGACAACCAACCAAGTGTAGATATTCATATTCTTCAAGGTGAAAGAGAAATGGCTTCTGATAACAGAACACTAGGACGTTTTGTACTAGAAGGTATTGCACCAGCACAAAGAGGAACACCTCAAATAGAAGTGTCTTTCGATATTGATGCTAACGGTATTTTAAATGTTAAAGCGGTAGACAAAGGAACCGGTAAAGAACAAAAAATTACCATCCAAGCATCTTCTGGTTTATCAGACGACGAAATAGAAAAAATGAAAAACGACGCAGAAGCACATGCCGAAGAAGACAAAAAGAAACGTGAAAACATCGAAGCTAAAAACCAAGCCGATTCTTTGGTATACTCAGCCGAGAAATTGGTAAAAGATAACGCCGAAAAAGTAAGCGACGAAAACAAAAAGAAATTAGAAGACGGTGTGGCCGAGCTAAAAACTGTATTAGAAGATGCAGAAGTAGACACAGAAAAGCTAAAAGCCGAAACCGAAAAACTACAAGCAGTTGTACATGAAGTATCTGCAGAGTTGTACAAAGAAAACCCAGAAGCTGCATCAGGTGACGCAGCAGAAGGCGACGCAAAAGCAGACGACGACACAGTTGTTGATGCAGAGTACACAGAAACAAAAGCAGAAGACAAAGATAAAGAAGAAGAAAAAGAAACAGAAAAAGCGTAAGCTTTAACTGCAACTTTAACTGCTTATCAACAGCCAGGCTTGGGTTTATCCCGAGCCTGGCTTTGTAGAAATTATTAACAAAAGGAAATAATAACCATGTCGATCGATTTATATGCCGAATTAGAAGTAACAAAAGGTGCCAGTGACACCGAAATCAAAAAGTCATACAAAAAGCTCGCCAGAAAGTATCATCCTGATGTTAATAAAGATTCGGGTGCAGAAGACAAGTTTAAACGCGTTCAAAAAGCATACGACATTTTATCTGACTCTCAAAAAAAACAGCAATACGACCAATACGGTGTAGCCGACGATAGTCCGGGCGGAGGCCAAGGTGGCTTCGGCGGATTTGGCGGCGGTGGCGGCGGAGACTTTGAAGACGTATTTGATGTTTTTTTTGGTGGTCAAAAACAAGGTAGAGGCGGCAGACGCGGCCCCGCCAGAGGCGACGATTTACGCTACGACATTACCGTAACACTAGAAGAAGCCCAAACAGGTGCAGCTAAACATATAGAGGTATATCACCTAGACAGCTGCAGCCGTTGCGACGGCGATTGTGCAGAGCCAGGCTATAAAAAAACAACGTGTAACAAGTGTGGCGGGCAAGGCCAAATAAAAGTGATACAACGTACATTTTTAGGTAGCTTCCAACAAGTTGCTACATGTCCTGATTGCCAAGGCCAAGGCGAAAAAATAGAAAAGCCATGTACCCAATGCCACGGCAGAGGCGTAGAAAAAAAGAAAAAACAATTAGACGTAAGCATTCCAGCAGGTGTAGAGCCCGGTGTTAGATTACGTGTAACCGGCGAAGGTAATAAAGGCGAAGCCGGCGGACCTTCTGGCGATTTATATGTATTTATAGATGTAGCCGAACATAAATATTTTCAACGAGACGAAGATGATATAACCATCGAGCTAAACGTGTTATTTACAGACCTTATTTTAGGTACAGAAATAGAGGTGCCAACATTAGGTGGGGCAGCCAAGCTAAAAGTTCCGGCTGGCACACAAACCAATACAAAATTTAGATTTAAAGGCAAAGGCATGCCACATTTAAAAGGCTACGGAAAAGGCGATCAGTATGTGGTTATAAGAGCCGACTTACCCAAAAATCCAAGTAACGAAGAAAAAAAGCTAATCAAACAAATACAAGCCATTCATAACAAGCCAAAAGCTAAAAAATCGTTATTCGATTGTGTTAAAAATAGGTTTTAAAGAGCACTAATATGACCACTATTTTTTACGATTTTGAAACATCTTCCAGAGAACTATTAGGGCAAATTATGTCGTATAGTTTTATTGTTACAGATGCAGACTATAACCCAATAGAAGAGTGCAACGGTACCATCAAGCTAAACCGCACACAGTTCCCAGAGCTAGAGGCTATTTTAGTTAATAAAATTAACGTAGATACGCTACAACAAACGGGCGACACAGAAGCCCAAGCTGCTCACAAAATTTGGGCCTTTTTAAACAGCTATACCCAAAAGCAAGCCGTTAATTTAGTAGGGTTTAATTCAAATACGTTCGATTTAGGATTTTTAAGGAACCTATTTATACGGTACGGGTTAAACCCTTATTTTATGGGCAAACTACAAAACAAAGACGTGCTGCATTACGCACAATATGTAGCCTTTAAACACCCAGAAGAATTTTGTTGGACCCGTGTAGAAAACGCAGAAGGTAACAGCTACTATTCGTTTAGGTTAGAAGACCTGTCTCAAAGCTATCAACTCATAGAAGGCGAGCAAACACATGACGCCAAAGAAGATGTATTATTAACCATTAAATTGGTGCAATTACTAAGTAGCTTATTTGAAGAACCGTTCGAACATTTTAACGCCATACAGCTACCCCAAAATTCAGATTTTCAAGATCACTTTATGATGTTTAACAAGCACACTAGGCATTTTCCAAAAGACGGTGAAACGTTAGAAAAAGTCTCTAAACAACCGTTTTTATATTTAGCAAAAGCCGGCAAGGCACATTTAACCCTAGACCTAACGGCCTACAGTAAATTAGCAGAAACAGACGATACGCTAACACAAGAACAAAAAATATCATGCGTACGTTACGTGAATCCAAATAAACACTTTTTAATGGCCAGCGACATATCGTCAACTGAGTACGAGCAATGGGTACCTACTGCAGAAGCCATCGAAAAAGACCCGTTTTTTGCCGCTATCATACACACCCCAAACAGCTATTTTAGCTATTTAACAAACAACTGGGACATAGACTATCAAATACACGAACTAGGATTCGAACGCATCGATCAGCTAAAAGGATTAGTAGACCAATTAATGGCCCAACCAGAGACGTATGTGCCCTCTCTTCAAGCGTTGTTAAAAGCACGAAAAGATCCCAAAGATAATTACTTAATTCAACTATTTAACAGAGCCTATTTAAATACCCATCCCAACCCAAACCCAGCGCATTTGGTGAAGTATTTAGAACCTAGATATGTAACCGGTAAACTAAACAGAAACCCAGAAGAGTTTAGATCGTTTCAAGATAGCCTAAACGCTATCGAAGCAAAGCTAGCCTCTGATGATTTGTCAGATGCAGATACAGAATTGGTATTGGCTGTACAGCGGTATTGGTTGTCGTTTAAATCCGTACTTAATAGTTAATTAAGTCTCTGATTTCTTTTTGTATGTCGTCGTCTAGTTTAGAAATAAGCCAGTCTATTGCGGTAACACTTATGTGTTGCATCAACGTGGCGTCTGACTCTTTTTTTGAGGCGCCTTCTGATGCGTTGTCAAACCGTTGTGTGTTGGCGCCGGTACACAGTTGCGTATAACGCGGATCTTTTCGTGTGCGATTTTCAAAGTAAGTCCCTATTTCTTCTAAGTCCATACAACGATAAGCAAGCGTGTGTATAGCCTGCTTAACCATGGGGTCTTTATTGAGAAGGTGCGGTGTAAGATAATCGAATATAGCCCCTAATTTAGGCCTTAACTTATCCGGTATAAAAGAGGTTAAATATTGGTGATATCTATCGTGAACCGCAGTTGAAAATGTGCCCGATTTAAACCCGTGTACACCCAGCGTATTCGTGTTAAACACATTACTATGCAATGGAATGGGGTGTTGGCTCGCATTGTGCAGCTCTACTATGGTGGTGGTGCCTATTTTCCCAAATTGATAAAAAGGTGAAATGGGGGTGTTTATATCAGGTATTAAGCCCTTTAAAAAGCACGCAAAAACGGCTGGGCTTGGGCTATATAAGTGGCCAGAAACCTGTTTGTTGTTTTCAAAATAAGGTAAAAAAGGTGTGTTAAGACCACCCAGAACACGAAACCACTGCAATTGTCCTTTATATATTTCAGAATGAAAGTTTTTTGTAAGTTGGTTCATAGAAATCAACCAAAACACACAGTGGTGTTTTGGTACGCTTTTTAATGCCTCAGTAATAGCCGATACTTGAACGGAAGAGGCTTTTTTAGACTCTAAAATCGAGTTTAAATAACGGGCTCCTTCGGGTGTCAGTTGGTTTAGTTCATCATAAAAAGAAGCACACGTCACGGTAGTTTTAGACGGAAATGAGGGGAATCCATCGGGGAATTTGGCAGACGTAACAGGGTGCAAATATGTGGGGTTAAATTGCTTGTTCATTAAACTTATCATCATACCTTTATCAAAATTTTCGCTATCAATTTTTTCTGTAATTAAAGCATAAATTAAATAAAACTCAGTCAGTTCATCGTTTAATAACGGATGAAGATGTTGGTTTTTGTTTAAGCCATCAATAAGATTGGGTATGACGTGTTGTTTGTTAAGATGAATATCTACCAATGCCGGTGTAAAACGTGTGTTTTTTTGAACAAATTTAAACAGATGTTGGGTCTCTGGATGATGATCAATTAAATGGCAAATATAACGGGTTGCGTCATTGGGTGGGGAAGCAGTAACATTAAGTGATAGTAATTTTTTCATAGTATGATTCTTTATTTTGTGTAAAAAATAATGAATTGTACTGTATACAAAGTGAAAATTAAACAGTGAGGTATTATATGACAACGCAAACATCCATCGATTTATCCTATTTAAAAGAATCCATCATTAAAGCAAATTCTATTGCACAGCCCCTTTACGAAAAATTTGAAGTAAAGCGTGGGCTTCGTAACAAAGACGGAAGTGGTGTATTAGCCGGCCTTACCAATATTTCATCTGTACGCGGTTTTATAAAAATAGAACGCGAAATGAACCCTATAGAAGGCGAGCTTAAATACAGAGGTATCGAGATTCAAGACCTAATGGCTAGTTTTAACATAGACAGCCGTTATTGTTTTGAAGAAGTATGCTACTTATTATTAGTAGGTAACAGACCCAGTGCTAAAGAGCTTAGCGATTTTTCTGCTTATATGGCAGCCCACAGACAAGTGCCTCACGTTATTATTGATAACGTTATAACGGGATTACCTAGTAAAAATATCATGAACAAACTGCAAGGTGCCGTGTCTGCACTTTATGGCTTTGACGATGACGCTGATAGCAACGACCCTTACGAAAACTTTTTAAAATCTGTTCAACTATTAGCTAAATTACCGATGATAGTAGCCTATGGTTATTTATCGGCTCACAAAGAAAACCCAAAATTTGTATTGCCAGACAACAGCATGTCGCATGCAGAGTCGTTGTTATATATGTTGTATGAAGGTAAAACACCTTCTAAATTTGATGCACACATTATGGATGTGGCGCTTGTTTTACATGCCGAACATGGCGGTGGTAATAACTCTACATTTACAACGTATGTTGTATCGTCTAGTGGGTCCGATATTTATTCTACAATGGCGGCCGCTATTGCCAGTTTAAAAGGCCCTTTACATGGTAGTGCCAACAAAAAAGTAATGGACATGATGGCCGATATTAAAGCCAATGTTAAAGACTGGGGCGATGTGTCGCAGGTTGACGCTTATTTAACCAAAATAATTAATCAAGAAGCCCACGACAAATCGGGTAAAGTATATGGTTTGGGTCATGCTGTTTATACACTGTCAGACCCTAGAGCTACTGTTATTAAAAAATTAGCTGTAGAATTAGCAAAAGAAAAAAACAGAGAAGCCGAACTTAACTTATATTTCACAATAGAAAAAGAAGGCCCAGGCCTTTTTCAAAGTGTAAAAGGATCAGATAAAGTTATTGCACCTAACGTCGATTTTTTCTCTGGCTTTGTTTATGACTGTTTAGATATACCCGAAGAAATTTACACACCTATGTTTGCCATGGCCAGAACGTGTGGTTGGTGTGCCCATCGCATAGAAGAATCGTTATCTAGTAAACGTATTATTAGACCCGGTTATAAATTCGTAGACATAAAGTAACTAACATAATCAGCCCAATTGGCTAAGGGCGCGTCTAACAGCGCGCCTACTTTGCTAGTGTTTAATCGGCCATTTAGTGGTCGTGTAGCTGGGCGTATAAAGTGCGCGGTATCAATTGGTTTTATAATCGTTTTAGCGTTTAGTTGCTGTGCTAAAAACGCAGCGTAATCAGCCCAATGGGTAAAGCCCGCTGGTGCTAAATGATACGTGCCATACGGTATGCCCTTATTTAGTAAGTGCAGCACATGTTGTGCAATAAACGTGGTAGCCGTTGGCGTTCCTAACTGATCACACACAACAGATAATTCGGGTTTTGTTTTAAATAGCGTTTTCATGGTGTTTATAAAGTGATGCCCATTAGCGCCATATAGCCACTGCACTCTAAAAATATAATGATCAGGACAATTGGCTTGAATCGCCTGCTCGCCAGATAACTTTGATTGCCCATAAACACTTAACGGGTTAGGGGCGTCTGTTTCTGTGTAAGGTGTGTCTTTTGTGCCATCAAAAACATAGTCTGTAGAAAAATGAACCAAGGGTAAATCGAAGTGATGGCATGTTTTCGCTAAATAAAAGGGGCCCTTTTGATTTACGCTAAGTGCCATGTCTTGATTTTTCTCGCAGTCGTCTACTTTTGTGTAGGCTGCACAGTTAATAACGACGTCTACTTGGGCATGTTTTTCTATAAAGGTATTCACTAGTTTTTGGTTTGTAATATCGAGCTCAGAAGACGAGGGTGCTACTACTGTAATGTTGTGTGTTTTGGCTAGCAAGTGGATGTCTGAACCCAACATACCCGATGCACCAATTAAAAGTATGGATTTCATAAGCATAAAAGTATACCATATTTGAATCTAGTATACAGAAAGGATTATCATGACACTAAAAATTGCTATTGGCGCTGACCACGGTGGATTCGCCCTAAAAGAAACGCTTAAACATCACCTTAAAACCAACCATCCAAACACAGTTGCTATAGACTGCGGCACACATACAGAAGCTTCTGTAGATTATCCAGATTTTGCAGATAAAGTAGCCAAAATTGTGTTATCTAAAGAAGCAGACGTGGGTATTTTAATATGTGGCACAGGCATTGGTATTAGTATCAAAGCCAATCGGTATATAGGTATAAGAGCCGCTTTGTTAAGTAACCCATTTATGGCTCAAATGGCCAAAGAACATAACAATGCCAATATTGTGTGCCTAGGCGCCAGAACCACAACACCAGAAGACGCTAAAACATTTATAGACACCTGGTTAAACGCCACATTTGAAGGCGGCAGGCATCAGTTACGGTTGGACAAATTAGACGTCTTATAAGACAATAAAGCCACCTATGAGCGATACGTTTTACCGTAAATACAGATCCCATACATTTGACCAAATTGTGGGGCAACAACACATTATTCAAACGCTAAAAAACGCGATTGAAAACGATCGTCTATCCCATGCCTATATCTTTTCGGGCCCAAGGGGTACGGGTAAAACATCAATGGCACGTATTCTATCTAAATCTGTTAATTGCAGAAACGGTAAAAGCAGCACACCTTGTTTAACGTGCGATATTTGCACCCACATCAGCAGTAGCCAATCGATAGATGTTATAGAAATAGATGCAGCGTCTAATACAGGCGTTGATAATATTAGAGATTTAAACGACAAAGTAAACTTTATGCCCGTAGAATGTTTATATAAAGTTTACATCATCGACGAAGTGCATATGTTAAGTACAGGTGCCTTTAATGCCTTACTAAAAACACTAGAAGAACCCCCTAAAAACACCATCTTTATATTGGCTACAACAGAGCCCCATAAAATACCCGTTACCATTCATTCTAGATGTCAGCATTTGTACTTTAGAAACTTAACCCACGAAGAACTAACCCAACACATTAGCTTTATCGCCAAAAAAGAAGGCATTTCGATAGACGACAGAAGTTTAGATATTTTAGCCAGAAACGCAGGTGGTTGCATGCGCGACGGTGTGTCGTTACTAGACCAAATGTACTCGTTTAAAGGTGATACCATTAAAGTAGAAGATGTGTTGTTTATATTAGGAACAACAGAAGATAAACACTTATACGATGTACTAGAATCTGTTTTTAATAAAGACGAAAAAACAGTGCTAGAAAAATTACAAAACATATTTAACGACGGCGCCAATGTTATGCAATTGGTTTCCGACCTACTCACCATTTTACGCATTATTTTGTTTGTACAATTAACATTAGAAAACGAACTAGCTATAGACGACGCTCAACTAACCCATGCCAAAAAAATAGCAGCAACTATAACCGTGCAACAAACCAATACACTATTAGAAGCCATGGCTAAAACCGAAATGGATTTAAGATGGTTTTCAAAACCACAATTATTATTGCAATCACGTTTAATAACGGTTATGCATCCTCAAACTGAAGCCGTGCCAACCCCGGCTCCACTACCACAAGCAACAGCGACTATTAAGCCCGTTGCACCTAAACCAAAGCCAACGCCAAAGCCAATGCCAATGCCAACGCCTCAACCGATGGCTGCTATGCCACCTGATATGGATGGCCCAGCACCCACACCGGCGGCACCTGTACCTGCACCCGTAATAAACGCGCAACAACAAGACGTAAAGCTAGACAAGTCGTCTACTGTAAATTGGGAAAAAGTTATTAATAAGTTACAAGATTTAAAAAGCCCTGTTCACGGTGTGTTAAGAAACTCTGGTGTTAGGGGTATTTCAGATAAGCATATTCATATCAAATTAAAACAAGATTTTAAGTTTTTCAGAGAAAAAGTATCAGAAGATCAGCATGTGCAGGTTATTAATACGTTAGTAAAAGAAATTTTTGGTAAAGCCTTATTATTTACCATAGACCCTTTAAACGCAGCTGCGGTAGAGGCAGTCCCTCAAAATGGTGCGCACCCACAAACAGCAGGTACGGCTAAACCGGCTGCACCCCAAGCAGATGAACATGCCGAACAAATAAACGAAATCGTTCGATTATTTGAAGGCACCGTTATATAGCTAAACACTCTTGATAAAACGCTAAGATAATAAGAGAATACACATACCCCCAAAATAGAGGAGAACATAATATGTTTGAGAAAATGAAAGACATGGGCAAGTTAATGAAACAAGCTCAAGAAATGAAATCGAAAATGAAAAAGGTTCAAGACGAACTTAAAAAAACGTTGGTAACAGCTAAAGACAGAAAAGAGATAGTAGAAGTAACCGTTACAGGTGAACTAGAATGTAGATCTCTCAAAATCTTAAAACCAGAAACCGATCAAGTAAAATTAGAAGCCGCTTTAAAAGAAGCTGTTAACGACGCCAATTCTAAAGCAAAAGGATTAGCAACATCCAGACTATCTGAAATTTCTGGGGGCTTAAATATTCCAGGTCTTACCTAGGAATGAACCCCCTTTCAGCGCTTATAGATCAATTATCAAAATTACCAGGCATTGGGCAAAAATCGGCTCAGCGCCTGGCATTTTTTTTGCTATCACTACCCACATCAGACGTTAAAAAAATGGCGTCTGTAATGGTAGACACCAAAGAAGCCATTCGCTATTGCGACACGTGCTTTAATATTTCAACACAACAAACCTGTTATATTTGCCAAGATGTTGGCAGAGACACCAAAAAACTATGCGTAGTAGCCGAACCCCGCGATATTTTTGCCCTAGAACGTACTCACGAATACAGAGGGTTGTATCATGTGTTGGGTGGTTTGGTTTCGCCACTAGATGGTGTGCATCCAGACTCGTTACGTGTGCCAGAATTGGTTAATCGTATTAAATATCAGCAGTTTGACGAAATAATTTTAGCCATTAACCCCACCATAGAAGGCGACGCCACACTGTTGTATTTACAAGAGGTATTTAAGCCCTACACCCTAACGTTATCTAAGTTAGCCTACGGGCTGCCAGCCGGATCAGACATAGACTATGCAGACGAGCTAACATTACAAAGAGCCCTTTTAGGGCGCAATAAAATGGTGTAGCTATGCTACACTTAAAAAGTAGTATCGGTTAACAATAGAAAGGGTGTGAACACATGGTAGAACAGCATATACAGGTAGATGACTTAAAGCTTTTAATACAACTTTTACCACAACGCTTAACAGATTATCTAGATACCAATTCCGATTTATCAAAACTAATAGAAGTCGTAATGGACAAAGGTCATCCGGCAGAAGTTCGCATGTCTAACGTGGTGCATCGCCTTAAAGATTTAGGCGACGTTACGCAAGAAGATATAGACAATATGGTTAAAAAAATTGGTGAGTTTAACACCGATAACAGAGCCGGAATAGAACGTACCCTACATCGAGTATCGGCCATTAAAAATAGAAGTGGCGATGTAATAGGCTTAACCTGCAGAGTAGGCAGAGCCGTAGTAGGTACCGTAGATATTATTAAAGATATTGTAGAAAATGGTCAAAATTGCTTATTTTTAGGCCCCCCCGGCATCGGTAAAACCACTATTTTAAGAGAAACCGCCCGTGTATTAGCAGACGAAGCCAACAAACGTGTAGTGGTAGTAGATACCTCTAACGAAATTGCAGGTGACGGAGACATCCCCCATCCAGGTATTGGCTACGCCAGACGTATGCAGGTGCCGTCGCCCGACAAGCAACATGCCATTATGATAGAAGCGGTAGAAAACCATATGCCAGAAGTTATTATAGTAGACGAAATAGGTACCGAAGCCGAAACCATAGCCGCCAGAACCATAGCCGAAAGAGGCGTTCAGTTAGTAGCCACAGCCCACGGATATAATTTACAAAGTTTAATTAAAAACCCCATTTTGTCAGACCTAATTGGGGGCGTACAAACGGTTGTTATAGGCGACGAAGAAGCCAAGTTTAGAGGTACCAGTAAATCTGTACTAGAACGAAAATCGCTACCCACTTTTGATGTAGTGGTAGAAATAAGATCACGAGACGTGTTTGCCATTTACAACCCCGTAGCCACCAACGTAGATGCTATTTTAATAGGCGACCCATTGGTACCCGAAGTAAGAACCAGAGAATCGGATGGCGACGTGATGATAGAAGCATCGCCTAAGCAACCACAACCCATCGAAGATGAGGCAACGCATCCAGACCTAGAGCAATTGGTAATTTTTCCGTTTGGCATTAATACCGATCAAATTATTACAACCGTACATGCCTTACAGGTGCCCGTTAGATTAGCTAAAGATATTGGTGAAGCAGACATTGTGTTAACCCTTAAATCTAAAGTGAAAGCAAAATCTAAAATTAACCAAATAATAAAAGGTAAACAAATACCCTTGCACGTTATTAATAGCCCACATGATGTTAGTAAATTTTTAAAAGACTATTACAAGTTAGTAGAATCAGACACAGACACCGAAGAAGAAGCATTAAGAGAAGTAGAAAAAGCATGTAAGCGTGCCATAGAAGAATGCAGAGTAGTAGAATTAACCCCCCGTACAAATGCTGTAAGACGTTTGCAGCATCGCATAACATTTGATTACGGATTAAACTCGATGAGTGTGGGTGAAGACCCTAACCGTCGTTTACGTGTGTACCCAAGGGCTTAAATGTTTATAACCTTTGAGGGCATAGAAGGCGCCGGAAAAACCACGCAAATAACAGCCCTCAAAGACGCACTTACCAAGCAAGGTAAACAGGTAGTTGTAACCCGAGAACCAGGCGGCACAGCTTTTGGAGTAACCATAAGAGAGATGCTGCTAAACCCCAATACCAGCTTTGCCCATAACGACACAGAATTATTATTATTTTTTGCCGATAGATACGAGCATGTTGCAACCGTGGTAAAACCAGCTCTAGCACAAAACAAAGTGGTTATTTGCGACCGGTTTATAGACAGTACAACGGCCTATCAAGTAGGCGGAAGGGGCAGGTCTCAACAATTTTGCGATGCCTTAAGCGCCCCTGTTAATTTAACCCCAGATATCACGTTTTTATTAGATCTACCTGTAGAAGAAGGCTTAGGTAGAGCCAAAAAAAGAGCACAATTAGATAGGTTCGAAAAAGAAGAAGTGGCCTTTCATCAACGTATAAGAGACAGCTTTTTAGCCATCGCCAAACAAGAACCTAATAGAGTGTTTATAGTAGACGCCTTGCAACCTCAAGACACCATTAGTAAGGCTATTGCGGCAAGTGTGCAGCAGTGGCATAATAACTAAACTATGATTAACGTTATAATTAATGGCAGCAACGGAAAAATGGGCATAGAAGCCGTAAAAGCCGTTACAAAAGCCCCAAACATGCAAGTAGTGGCCGCCCTAGATAAAGGCGACAATTTAGCTGCTTCTATTACGCAACACAAAGCCGATATTGTAGTAGATTTAACACACCCATCAGCCGTTAAACAAAATGTTACCATTATTTTAACCAACAATGCTCATGCCGTAGTTGGCACAACCGGTTTATCTGAAACCGATTTAAACGACATCAAAACATTGGCAAAAAAACACCATAAAGCAGCCATTGTATGCCCTAACTTTGCTATTGGTGCCATTTTAATGATGCAACTAGCCGCACAAGCCGCAAAACATTTACCAGAAGTAGAAATTATAGAATATCACCACAACCAAAAAGCAGACGCACCATCAGGTACAGCCATCAAAAGTGCAGAAGTAATAGCCGCTGCTAATCCAAATGTTAATAGCAGGCCAATAGACGAAAAAGAACTGATACCAGGATCCAGAGGCGCCATATGTAAAAACATACCCATACACGCCGTAAGATTACCTGGTCAAGTAGCCGACCAAGATATTTTGCTAGGCGGTTTAGGCCAAACCCTAAAGCTTAGCCATCGCACCATATCAAGAGAAGCGTTTATGCCCGGCATTATATTATGCATCAATAAAGCCTCATCTTTAAATGCCGGCCTTACTTACGGGCTAGAAAACCTTTTATAACGTTTTTATTTAATTAACGCCTCAGCAATTTGAATAGCATTCAATGCCGCACCTTTTCTTAGGTTATCGGCTACTACCCACATTTCTATTGTATTGGGTTGTGAAATATCTTTTCTGATGCGACCTACAAATACGGGGTCTTGCCCGGCTGTTTCGCGGGGGGTTGGGTAAATGCCTTCTGCTGGGTTGTCCATTACTTCTACACCCGGAAAATCGGCTAAAAGACGTCTTACTTCATCAACGTCTATGGGGTCCTTTGTTTGAATGTTAATTGATTCGCTGTGACCTATAAATACAGGTACTCTTACTGTTGTGGCGGTTACTTTAATATCGGCGCCCAAAATCTTTTGGGTTTCGTTTATCATTTTCATTTCTTCTTTGGTGTAGCCGTTGTCTGTAAAGTCGTCTATTTGCGGAATCACGTTAAAGGCGATTTGTTTTACAAATTGTTCGGGCTCTGGGTTGGCACCTTGTAGTGATTTGTTGGTATGGCCAGCTAATTCGTCTATAGCGTCCTTGCCAGCACCCGATACCGATTGGTAGGTAGAGACTACAATGCGCTTAATAGTGGCTTTATCGTGAATAGGTTTTAGGGGCATAACCATTTGTGCGGTAGAGCAGTTTGGGTTGGCGATAATGTTTTGATGGTTTTTTAGGGCTTCTGGGTTTACTTCAGGAACTACCAATGGCACATCTTTGTGCATTCTAAAAAAAGACGTGTTATCAATTACAATACAACCGGCTTTAGCAGCAATTGGTGCAAATTTTTCAGAAATAGAACCACCGGCAGAAAACAACCCGTAGTCTACGCCTTCAAAAGACGTTTCTGTAAGCTCTTTAACTTCTATTTCTTGGCCATTAAAGGTAATGGTGGTGCCTGCCGATCGTGCAGATGCCAGTGGAATAAGTGTTTTTACAGGAAAATTCCGTTGTTCTAATGTTTGAATAAGCTCTTGGCCAACAACGCCAGTGGCGCCTACTACAGCTACAATATATTGAGACATGTTTAACTCCTACTATCTTTATCTAAAAATTAGGGTATCAAGTCGGTAAAACGTCAGTCAAGCATAAATAGGTGCGATCAGTGGTTTTGATGTTAAAATAAGGTATGGATAGCCATCAAAATGACTACTATGCAAAAAAACTAGCCCAATTTGGCCATACTTATAAGGCCGTAGGGTGGAGCAGTCGCCAATCGCAGCGCAAACGCTTTGACGCCATTGCCAGCCAAATTAACGTAGAAGATTATACAAAAGAAAATCCCTTAACGCTTTTAGATGTAGGCTGCGGGTTGGGCGATTTTTATCATTATATAAAGTTAAAAAAGTTGCCATGTGTGTATACGGGTATCGATAGTTGCCCTCAAATGATAGCTGCTGCAAAAAAATCTTACCCAAATGGAAATTTCTTGGTGTCTGCTCTCGATAACTATATAGACGCTAGGTTAAATCAGCCAAAATTTGCGGTTGTTGTGGCAAACGGCGTGTTTAATATAAAGGGGCCAAACATGGTAGATAATATGGTTAAACAATTAAAAAATTGCTTACAGTTAGCATCAATATCTGTTTTAGTTACCATGCTAACAGACAAAACCCCTGCAAAGTGGCAACAAAATAAGTTGTTTTTTTACTATAACAACACTAAAATAGATAACTTGCTAAAAAAC
>Ga0302127_10000821_pt1 | contig 17677 bp, 12 predicted proteins | sample CB4_SCM_MG_FD_204452 | JGI IMG/M metagenome (GOLD analysis project Ga0302127, IMG submission 204452) | Marine microbial communities from Western Arctic Ocean, Canada - CB4_SCM | ecosystem: Environmental > Aquatic > Marine > Oceanic | place: Canada: Western Arctic Ocean | collected 2017-09-24
AAGCCTGGAATCCCCCCGGCCGCCAAAGTTGCAATTGGCCCACTTGAAATGGCATTTATCCGGTGCCCTTCAGGTCCAAGGTGACAGGCTAACTCCCTCGTCCAACATTCAAGGCTCGCCTTTGCAATGCTCATGATTCCATAAGATGGGACAAAGCGGGTGCTTGCAGCATAAGTAAGGGTGATAGTAGAGGAATTAGGATTCAGATATGGAAGGGCATGTCGTACGCAGCGTTGTAGGCTATGTGCAGAAACTGTCATCGCTGTATTAAGGTCTTGATCTTCAACGAAGATAACTGGTCTATCGAAGCAACCCATAGGTGCAAATCCAATAGCGTGAATCAAAATATCTGCCTTAACACCAGGGTGATCTTTTGCAAATGCACTAAAGAATTCGGCTGTAGTTTCATCTCCAGCAACATCCAGAGGGTAGAATCCTTCAATCGCATCTAATTCATCTTTCAATTTGAAAACTCGACTCATGAATCGCTTTTGATAACCAAGATACAAAGTCACTCCAGCCTCTGCTAGACTTTTGCATATCCCCCATGCAATACTGTCTTCACTTGCAACACCGAATACGAAGGCTACCTTCCCTTGAAGTCCGAGCATATCTACACCTACCCTATGGGTAGGTGTTGCTCAGCACACCCCGTCTTTGACTGTTGGGGTTGAAATGGTTGCGCAATGCAACGTTTTTGGCTGCTCCAATAGAAACAATGGTGCTGTAATTACACCACTCTGGGATTCAAGGGAATTAGAGATCAAAGTCGAAGTCATCTTCATCCCACTCAGCAGAATCTGAAGGACCACCTCGCTTCATAACTTTCACAAGAATAATAAGAACAACTAAGAGAGCTAATAATCCACCTCCGCCATATATCAATATCTGCATGTTCTCTTCTGAGATATCATCCGTCAGGCCCCCAAGTCCACCAAACCCACCTTCTTCAGCCACACTTATTGAGACTCTAACATCAGTATCTTCACTGGACTTTTCTTCACCTTCTCCGCTTGCCTTTGCATAGACCTTTATTTTCAATTCCTCGCTTTCTTCAAAGTCATCAGATACTGTGCACCCCATGATAACTTGGTCAACGTACTCACTGGTTTTAAGTGTTAAAACAGGAGTTGTTGGAGCACAATTTATTCCTTTCAAGGCCAGTTCCTCAGCATTGCTAACGATGAAATCAACAGTGATGAGGACATTTCCTGTATTCCTAACTTTGGCTGATATATTGAATGATTCTCCGGGCGCACTATTCAAAGTCAAACCAGTAGCGGTATATTCAAAGTCAATGAAATCCATTATTTCAACTTGGATTTCATCAAGACTCGATTGTTGAAGCATTTCATGCAAGGCGAAAAGCCCTGCCTTCGTTACTGTTGCATTTATCTCAAAAGAAGTACTTTCACTTGGCGACCTGATGTCTGCTGCGAATGTTACATCCACATCCACCAACTCCATGCTTGGGATAACCAGTGAAATCTCTCCGAGAGTAGTATCGATATTATCCGAGGAATCGGAAACTGTCATTTCCACTGTAACTTCGTACAAGTTTTGGTTCTCTACTTGACACTTTGAAAAGCCTTCACCACTTTCACCAGCGCTAACATCTAATTCAACCACTGAAGGTTGGCAAGTAATTGTGACTTCTGGAGCAATCTGTGCACTAGCACTTGAACTAGCCCAAAGAATCAGTAAAAGGCCTGAAAGACCAAGGAATATCGCTCTGCGAAGGCCCCGCATGTACCTATCCCGCCGTCTATCCGTCATATGGTTGTCGCGTCTACGAAATGGGCGACTCAAATTTGTGGACCGTATATTTTCTCAGGTAAGTGGTGATGAATAAGCATTAATTGCTCCTCATCAAGTCCTGCTTGAACGAGAGCTTGGGTCCTCTTTGGGACGGTCTTTGGTCCCAGTACAGCGCCTGGTCTTCGTGGGTCATCCATGTAATCAGTTTCCATTAAAAATCCATCTAGACAATTACCAACGTTTTCCATTATTTCCTCAACACTTCCTTTGCCAACCACCACTGAAGGAATCAAGCCAGCAGTTGTCTCTTTATCGATATCTGGTGGAGCATGATGTCTGACCAACTTGTCTCTTGCCAATCCTTCACTGTCAGCCATTTTTGCTAGATTTGCATAAGTTGATGCCCCCTCCCCCTCGACATGTAGTTGTAAAGGGAAACCTTCTTTTTTGGCTCTACGGAAAGTCCAACTCAACAACTCATTAGCCCTATTCCAGATTTCATCTTCTACTTGCCAGTGAGGTCTGCCCACTTCACCAACTGCGCATGCATCTCCTTGATGACAATATTCGAATGCCAAATCTATAGCGTCGCAATATAATTCAGATGCTAATTCATCACCCAATGCTTGTCTTTGATGAACCCAGGTAGCAGGATGGGGACCAAGGATTACCCTCACTCCTAATGCCAATTCCTTTCTAACTTCATTTGCCATATCAATGGTATCTTGATAAACATCCTTCCAAGCATTTTGTTCAATTGGCAAATTGTCAAAATCGGGTTTATGAACTAGCACCAAATCTGTGCCTCCAACGCGTTTGAAATCAAGGGCTGCATCGAGAAATCGGTGTTTTCTATCAAGATGAAAGTGGTTGTCAAGTATAGGCCCAGTCCACCGGCCATTCTCGATGGCCATAGTGATCATTCCTCGATAAACAAGCCATCATTTTGCAAACGGTCTCGCCAATGAATTGCTGCCATTGCTACCATGTTAGCGTGCCGGGCGTTTGTGGATACTACTTTACCATTGGCAAAAAATAGCAACTCTAAATTATGTCGAGAATCTGAAACTCTCAAACAACCTAATTTTGAATCTAATACTGCTTCCTTGATGTAAATTGGAACTCTATCCAAATCAATCTCCTTTTTGAATGAAAATGAAGCAACAACGGGACCTTTTTCTGAAGTCAATCCTTCATCACTGTCCCCAAGCCGCAAAAGAAATTCTCTTGCTGCTGCTCTTGCTGCTTGTTGTTTGACTGTTCCATGAATAACAAATCGGCCTTTTAAATCAATCAAAATGATGGCTTTTGGATGTTCAAGTGAATGAATCACATAATCACCACTTCGGGTTGCCCCGAGTAATTCAATGGCTTTTTCAGGATTCACAGGCGTGGCTGGAATAAATCTAATCAATTGATTTTCAATCTGTACATCTGGTGCTTCAGAAACGCTCATCATCACTCCTCCTCTAACTCCGAAGTGCTTGGAGGCTTTGCGATTTCCGGCTCAACCCCTTCCTCTAATATTTTCAAAATAACTGCTCTTCGCACCTGAAGAATTGGTACCATCAACAATGAATCATCGCCATATTGCTGCCTCATCTGGGCGATCGACCCTCTAATTCTTGCCGCTATTCTTGTATCTCTAACAGCACAAACCTCCTCAGTTAGGCGCTCTTCTTGCATCCACCACCAAACTGCAGCCAGGGCGGAGGCAAGTTGTAATTCTGCAGCACCAGAAGGCGGAGGTGAAGTGGCTGTTTTTGATGATTTCAACTGCTTCCTAAAAGTGCCACCTTGACGTAAGACCTTGAACAGTACTTTCCAACGTGTAACTGCATCGGCCTCTTTACCGAGGTGTTCAACCCATTCTTCATCGTCAAATGAAGGTTCGAGATGAAATAAAGGTCGCTCATGTTTCTCAGCCAGTCGTAATAGACGCCAAGGTTCAGGGTCAGGGAATCTTCCTCCTTTGATATCTTCAAGAAGACATAAGCGTTCAAGGTATAGATTGGTTAATCCGCCACCAAGCATTGCTTCTGAAAGATTGATACCTGGGCTCTTCTTTTCAGATTCATCCTCAAATCTCCATGCTTCTTCCTCTTCATCATTGCCCATAATTCCCAGAGCATGCCATGTATCCCTCGGCCTCAAACTGCGTGGATAAACAACCGTTGGAAGGGTCCCATGAAGAAGAACTGAACCCCCATCGGGATCATTCCAAATAGGGTCTTCCCAAGTAATTGGGTCTTGCATTCAATCATCCCTGATTACTTCTAACCCAATCTCGAAGTTGCTCTAATGACCAACCCATGTCGAAGTAACTTTGGATAGTTTGTTGATCCCACTGGGGGAATTCTGTAAGCGCTTGTTGCATTTCTGGTGAGGTCCCACCTGGTGCTCCATATCCGCCTGCCGAATATCCTGCTCCTGCGTCTCCATAGCCTCCATCGCCACCGCCATAACCTGTATCTGCTTCATATGGCACAGATGGATATGACTTCTCGTTTTCGTATTCGTACTCATCATACTCGCCTTCACCTCTGCCGCGTAGAACCAGGACCATGACTACGATAACGAGAATTGCGATTAATCCTCCGAGGCCAGCAAGAATCAAACCAATTGGTAATGAGTCATCATTTTGAGAAGCAACAGCCACATTCATAGTTTGAGCCGATTCCAAACCAGACCAGATTAAATCTCCAGTTTGGTTATCTGTTATTTCAAAGTGCAATCCAGCCTTAGCTTCTCTGAAAGGTTCAATGTCGATTTCAATGCTGTATGTGTTTGAGGTTGGTGTGCCATCAAAGACACCAATTGTTGCAGTTGAAATAATTGCTACAATTGCTCTCGCACCATCACTTGCAGAAACTACTTCTATCTTCATTTCCAAGACCCCTTCTGTATTGCCAATATTCTTGATGTTGATATCTAATTGAATATCCTGCCCAACTTCGGGGGAAGTTGGATAGGCCTTGAATCTAGTAATCTCATACTCCGCTTGTTGGTAGACAACAGCATATTCACTTGTGCTTCTTGCTTCTAATCCGGTGATTGGGCTGTCTTCGCTACCGCCACCTGATATTCCTAAACCTGCGGAATCATACCCAGTTACCCAGAATCGCACAACGACATTTTGTAATTGCTGTTTATTTGGAAGATCATCATCTGGCCACAAATCTATGCATTCGAAACTCTTCGCTACAATTTGAGAACCGCCACCCTCCAAAGATAGGTTTTGTGATTGTGAACCACCATAGGCAGCTTCGGCAATACTCCAATTATTTCCATTTTGGAAGAACATCCAATTGACGAAAATTGAGTTTGCCGATAATCTCTCTTGCTCCTTTATCATCAACTGTACATTTACACAATGAATTGACGAGGAGGGCATTTCACCACCTGTAAGGGTGGCTCCACGAGTATCTGTGACCTGCCACGTATTCGCAATGACCTCTGGGGCGCTACTGTCAACCTTTATCCTGAATTCTTGAACTGCCGTAGTGTAATCGACTGCTCCCTCTGGAAGGGATGATGCATCTACTGAGAATGAATAACGGAATTCATTAGTTTTTGATGGGGCGGTCAAATTGATTGCAAAAGTACCGTCAATGAATTCATGACGGGTGATTTCACCAGATAGTTGTTCATTTCCACTTGAGTCCGCACTTGCATCTTGCCTTGTAATTACCATTGTCATTATTAATTCAGGGTTAACAACAACCTCAGGATATCCATCTACAAATGCATATTGGCCAGAGAATTGAATCGTGTCTCCTGAGAAAACATAATCCACAGCAAACTTGCTTTGGAAATTATAAACTGAATTTGTAATGAATGGACCAGTCATATCAGCCAATGAAAGTGCGGTCGTATCTAGTAAGAAACCATCTCCATATATCCACCGTTGTTTGTAGTGGCCGTTAGATTCTGTCAATACCGAAGATGGCAAAGTCGGATCGTGGTCCTTGACTCTAACTTGTGGAGCCATTACACCAGAAGCAGTTGGGCAATTCCATGCCAAACGAATTGGCATGTCAAGTTTGAATTCTGTTTCAAATGGGTCGATGAGAGTATTTCCATTGCGTCTAACCATTTTCGTTCCATCACTTTCATTGGAGGCTTCAATAACCTCAATCCATAGACTGTCTGTCGAAACGGTATTATTTCTTGGCCAATATTTGAGAATCATATCGTTAGAAACTCCAGGATTCAAATTAATTTCAAACCATTGAACATCTCTCCAACCATTTTCATCACGGCCTTCAATAATCAAATGATATTCATTTCCAGCGTACATTGTTTTATTCGACGTATCAAATTCATTTCCATTACTATCTTCAATTTTGAAATTCTCAATACCTGGATTACGAGTACCCATGCTGACATAAGAAATCATATCATGGTCGAAACCTGGTATACCAGGGTCAAATCCAAGTTGACCTCTAGTTATCGGATTTCCTGCAAGGTCATAACCGGTCAAGTAAAGACTGACTTTTCCATCAAATCCATCATTTGCCTTATCGTTGATAAAGCCTGTATAATTTGAAGTAGGTAGTTCACCGTCTCCCAACATCACTAAACTACGATATTCACTTTCCTGTGGTTGACCATCCTCATTAGCGTCATCGTCCTTTTGTACCCAAAAATGGAGAGTCAAGTTGGATGGGGTTTGCTCGATATCTTGAGCAGTAAATTTGAACCATTGTGTTTGTGAAGGGCTAACCCAAGTATCATCGAGTAGGTCTCTCCAATAGCCACCGGCACTACCTGGGGCTGCTGAACCATCCCAGACTTCGGTATTATTGAGGCTAGGGCCATAATTGTCGATTGTCAAGGTAAAAGGAATAGCACAATCCTCATCCGGTCCATATTCAATAGGTGGGCAAAGAGTATCTCCACCTGCATAATTTGCCATTCTAAAGCGGTATTCCTCTGTTCCAGCAGCATCTTCTCCAAGGTCTAACAACCAGTTGAAATCTCCGCCAATTGGTCCAGATGTATTTTCAATTTCAAGCCAAGTATTGATAATATTCTGTGGATCTGTACTGTTGATATCAAGAACTTCTACAATCACTCTGTAAGCCGAGGGGTCCGGAGCAGCATCAAGACCCTCCAAGTCGATACTTCCAATTAACCGAACCAACTGATTAGACCGGCCATCGTACAGGGATTGAACTTCTCCTGCACTATTTTGGATCTCAAAACTAGTTATCCCTGCATCGTTTTCAATAGCATTCCCCTCACTTGGATTAAGAATTACTACACCTGGAATTCCTTCCACGCCATTGTCCGCTATTAGGCTGGCATAGATTCTTGCTTCGACTGCATCGCCCCAACTTGGATTGATGGTAAATCTCCATGATATCTCCTTGGCTCCTTGAACATCCACTGCCTCAGATGATTGCAAACTGATTAGATCATCATCGTCTTCAACTTCCCAGAATCCCATGACATCAGAATATCCTAGTTCAATATCCCCAGAAGGGGATTCTATTCTCAATCTTGCTTGACTGAAAGTGGCTCCAGTTGATGAATCGACAAAATGATGGCTTATGGCCTCAGTAATGCTGCCATCTGGATACAAACCTTCCGGAGAATTCGTCAGAGACAGGGTGCTTGGATATCCTGAGGAAGAAGTAACCGACAAGTTTGCTAGTCTTAGTGCTCCTCCTGAAGTTGTCTGTATCTTAAACGGCACTTCTACAAGTCCTTCAGTACCTATCGGCGTTCCTGAGGCGATTCCTTGAGATAATTCTCTAACTAAGTTTTGTTGGCTACCAAGAGTGGTTTCCCAATCATAGAGAATAATGAGGTTGTTAAGTCGCAACGAGGAGCCAGTTGATGCATCTGGGCTTAAAACCTTGAAGTGCAGAGAAACCCATTCATTTCCATAAGCATCCGAGTTCGTATTAACCATTGGGTTATCAAGAATATTGTTTATTGCGGTTCTGAAATCCACATTTGGCGTATAGGAACCATCGCTAGCCCATTCAGTGGTATTACTAAACTCCCCGAGTGTTTCATTCTGGCTTCCACTAAGTAATTCAAGGTCAAATCCAATATCATCATCGCTGTTTGAATGTATTGTATTTTGGTCAAATGCGAATTCTGCAGCCAATACATGGGCACCCTTTGGCAGCATGAAAGTTCCACCTTGGGCCATTCCAGAAACTCCAAGTGATACTGTCTTGGAATCTACTGCTTGATTGATGCTTAAATTATTAATTCCATTCCAAAATACATCCTGTAATCCAAAATGGCCGAATGCTGGTTCATCAAATCCCCATTCAGGGTCGCCATCAGCGGCTATATCGATGCTAACTGTGCTAGGTGAGAATCCGAACTGTAAGTCAAACCAAATTCCACTCACTGTACAAGGTTCATTGTAAGAGACTTCTCCTAAGAAGGTGAATATTGGCTCATCCGGTGTCCACATCTCTCCTTCAGTTACTGATTCTGGCATTTCACCTCCAACCTCAAGAATAATTGTTGGGTCGGCTGAACAATCATCTGTAACCACAGGAGTTATGCCCGTAATAGGCTGAGAAAAGCTAGTTTTTTGTACAACAGGTGATAAATCGTTATCAGTTAATATTGGGAAGTAAATTAGGTTCTCTCCCATTATTCCACTTGTCTCCCATTCATTATCTATCAGTATAGGGATTGCTTGGACAGAACTCGAATCATTCAATCCACTTCCAACCCTGCTGCCCAGGTGGATTGCGTGCAAGATTGGAGTTGATAGGCGATCCGTGCCACTATCGAAATTGAAGCGCAACTGCAATTGGGGATATTGTGAGGTATTGATATCCCACAATTCGATGCTGCTTCCTTCTAGACCGGAAAGAGCCTTGCCATTATTATCTACAACAACCTCAGTTCCAATCGCATTCAGGACATCAACAGTCAAGGAGTTGGTAGGTGATGTTTCCGCCTCAAGGTGCAAAACTCCATAGCCATCTGGATATCCAGCCTGACCTTGAATTTGTGAGGCAGTAAATCCTTCAACAGTTACGCTTCCACTTTGGGGCAATGGATTTCCAAGTCTAAAGTCATCTATATACCAGCCAGGTAAGAAATTAGTTTCAGATGTTTTACCATTATGATCATTACGCTCTAGAACAAAATTGAAGCGGACATATTTCCCAATAAATGATTGTAGATTAAGAGCCATAGTACCCCATCCACTGGGATTTATTTGTGGGTCCTTTGAGGATCCCCCCAGTGCAAAGTCGCTTGTACCCACACCACTGCAAGTTTGAATTTTATTAGTTCCCCCACCTACTGGATACAACCCATTTGTATAGCCAATTCCTGAAGAGTTTGTTATGTCGAATTGAAGATGGTTCCAATTGCTCCAACCTTGACCAGTGGCTGAACTTGAAACTTGTACGTATGCACAATCATACATCTGATTGGCAGGGGTTACATTAGTCCCTGTATTATTCCAAAACAGTGAATGGAATGATGCAAACTTTGCAATGTATCCTGTTGAACTAACATACATCGATGGAGATTGCATCTCCATCATGAAACTGTTTATGGCGGCATCATCTGGATAATAATCATCGAATAGGCCGGTTCCCCAACATTCATCTCCACTATTACAATCTAAATCAATATTATTTTGGTTTGCTAATTTCCCGTGCTCCCAGATAGTGTCTGGAGGTGGACCCCCTTGAGCCGTAACTGAACTTTGAAAGCCGGAATCAGTACCCTCGAAATCTGATGTGAAACCACCGGAAACTAGCTTCAATGATTTGTCAGTATAGGTAAAATCATCTTTATTGGAGTAAAATGTCTGTTGGTTATTGTAAGCAGGATCCCATAAATCGGGGTTGATGCTTGAGTCATACTTCACCAATTGACTATGATTTGTCATCGCAGTTGCAACAGTAATAGTCGCACTTGTTACAGTGTCTCCCGCGGGAAGGCTAACACTTCCGTTGATAGAATTACTATAGGTCAGTGCTTCTTTAATTTCAATTATTGCTTCATCTGAACCGTTGCTGAAACTAGTGATTGTTGTGGCTGCTGAAGCAAGGCTGCTAATGACCATTAAGAACACTAACAGCAGTGCTGGGATACGTCTTCCTTCATCATTCATCTTGGTACACCTCAGTGCCGTACGTTACGCCACTTGCCAATTGCATGAAAACCCATCGGGTCTTTGATACATAAATTAATAATTAAATTTACTATTTTCACAAAAGCCTTCGCCGGCTGGATAGCCAACATTTTGAAGCGATTTCCATCAACCCTTCCGTGCCTCCTTCATTACCGTATAAGCGTTCTAAGTTTGCAATTGTAGTCGGGTGTTTTGGGCCTAATGCATCACATTCTTCGGGCCCGACACTGATTTCATATGTCCCTAGGGCTCTAGCCATGGCAATGATTTCTTGCTTATCCAAACCCAATAATGGTCGCAATACCGGCAGGCTACTTGCCACCTCTACAGCCCCCATGTTTCCGAGCGTTTGGGAGGATACTTGACCTAGGTTTTCTCCACTTAATATATGGGTGGCACCAACCTCCTTTGCGAGTAAAGAAGCCAAAGCTTGAAACAATCTTTTCATATGTACGAAATAATCACGATGAGCATCACCATTCGTGAATCCGGTCAATGCTTCCGCAACTGGTACAACAACCAATTCATGATGCAATAATCCTGAATATATTGAGTTGAGGTGTTGTAAAGAGGTCAGAGTCTTATTTTCTGCTTCGGGCCCAGTAATCGGTTCTTGAGATGCATGAAGGGCGTGAATCGTCCATCCATCTGCAAGCATTCGAGCTACAGCAACGGGAGAATCAATCCCTCCGGAAACCAAAGCAATCGCTACTTTTTGCTCCAAGTTACCAAGTGCCATCATAAAGGCGACAAAGGTCTCATAAATGAAGCGTGCGATATTACAACCCTACATGACTTGATAGCATAGCCCATGCTGCGAGAGATGAGAAAGATGAAACCATTTAGTCAAGAACCAGTCACGCTAATCGAAGAAGTCTTTCCTCAGGATACCAATAGTTATGGCACATTATTTGGTGGAAAATTGATGGCAATGATGGATAAAGCAGCAGGAATTGTATCCAGTAAATTCGCCCATAGAGAGTTCGTTACAGTATCAATCGACACCATGCAATTCAAGAGTCCAGCGCGCCAAGGTGACCTGATAGAAGTGGTTGGTGAAGTGGTATTCACCTCAACTCATACTGCATGTTGCAAAGTTATCGCGTATGCGATGCGAAAAGCTGATTGGACTAGGGTTGAAATCTGTTCAGGCTTTTTCTTCATGGTGGCAATCGATAATCAAATGAGGCCAATTCCAATTCCTCAATTTGTTCCGCAAAATGAGCAACAAGAGAAAAATTGGAAACAAGCCAAGGAAATTCGAGAAGACCTACTAAAGGCAAAATCCTATTGAAAGCCAACGATTGCTCCATCACCAATATGAACAAGGGATGGCCTCTCGGTTGCTTCCATGCCAGTCCTGAATATAGCCATGGTTGGAAGCGATTCTTTAGCCAAGGAAATTGCCAAAGCCTCTGACCAAAGAGATGTTCATACCTATGTTCACAAAGAAATTGCAAGCGATGGCAGTCAAAGAATCCTCTCATTGATTAGGCCAGCTAAGTTTCCAGAGCGCCTCCGGCCACTATTAGGGGCACTTGGGGTTGCTAGAGCAGGGTTACTCGAAATCACTGAAGTAAATGCCGCCCTCGGTGAAGCTCTCATTGCTTTTTCATCATCCGGTATTAAAAATGGAATTTTTGTAATAAATACATCAGAAGGAGGATGGGTCGATGAGGACCAAGTGAAAGGCCTAATGCAACAAGCAGGACTAGGAGGGTGGAAACAGACCTCTCTTGATGGAATAGAAATTCGAGAAATGCTACAAGAAATTCTTGAGTCATCGTTAGATGAACTTGCCAAAGAAGAAACTCTTCCTCTAATTATTCCAATAGACCAATTCTTCAATGTCAAGGGAATCGGGTTGGTGGCAATTGGGTATGTTCAACAAGGAACGGTATCAGTTCATGATGAGTTGTTAGCCCTACCATCAAATGGCGTGACAAATGCTCGCTCATTACAGGTCATGGATGATGATGTCAAAGTTGCCAAAGCGGGAGATAGAGTAGGAATAGCAATCCGCAACGCAAAGGAAGAATGGCTTGGAGCAGGGGCAATAATCGTGCAAAATCCTATTGCCGAAAAGAAGGCTGATGAGGTCTTACCAAGCCCGCTCGTTGAATGTAGTAAAACAAAGTTAACCTTGAAAAAGAGCCCGTTTAATCGCCGTACACTTGAGAAAGGAGATGTAGTTCATCTCTCCCTTGACTTACAGTTTGCTGTTGGTAGAGTAGAAGAAGTTGATGGGGATTCATTGATTGTTGAATGGGATGCCCCTATTCTAATTCGCATTGATGAGCCTGGACGTGCATTGTTGAATCAATTAGACTCAAATCCACGTATTTTAGGCCATATCACCAGCCTCGAATCTTGTTGATGGCAAATCTGAAGCATTGCCAAACTACCGCTCTCGCGCCTGTCTTCAATCGGTGCATTCATATTGGGCTTTGAATGCTCGGCCTACTGGGATGCACTCTACCTTGCAGGATTCTCGCTGCGAGGGGGGAGACGCGGAAGTGTTCTCCTCTCTTCGATTAGCGGGTTTTGACGGAATTTGTAAAGCTGTTCTCGATGAATCTCGGTTACTGCTTGAACGACGCACGGGGCACACTCTCAATATTCGTCTTGAAAGTATAGCCAGAATGCGCCATCATACTACTCCTCTTGTTCCGAGATGGCTATTCGGTATTGGCTTATTCCTCATTTATGCTGCTTGGAGGGTATTTATTCCACCAACCCAATACTGGTTTTTTGGTAGTGGTGGATTGATTGTTCTTATCTGGGCAATGGGTAGAAGGCCAACTTTGACAATTGATTCCAACGATGGAGACTGCCACACTTTGTTCGGAAACGATGCATCTTTGATGAGACTGGCTGCATTGGTCCATAGATTACAGGATGGACAGAGTCTTGAAGAAGCAAGAGAAGGTTTGCTATTCCTATCAAGAGAAGCAGATTATCCAGGAACCAAGGCAATTGTCGACCAACTTATTCAAGAAAACGAGCCTGAACCCCTCATCTCGAATCCATCGATATCAACAATTATCAATGAAGGCCCAAAGGAGGTTGACCTCATTTTACCCCCACAATGGACCCAAGAAGCAGTGGGTGCTACAGGGGTTTCCATTGAACCCGAGCATCGTGAGGCATTAGTGGAACCAAATACCTTCAGTAGAGCACGGGAAGCTCAAGAACAGATGATCGCCTTGGCGCATAGCCCTGAGGTAGTTGATGACCCATGGGCAATGGCGAATGTTCAACCCCCACCTAGTAATGTATTTACTCAACCTCTCCACACTCAGCAAGAAAATGATTCTACTCAAAGCTTCTCGATGTTTTCAGAAGGAGGGTTATTCGACTCGCCAAGCCAAACTCAAATACCGACACAGCCACAACAAGTCAAGTACCAACAACCGTTTTCATCCCAACAGATGATTCTAGATGCTCAAAGACCATTGAGTGATTCTGACTCGAATGGAAATTTTCAGGAATCTGTAAGACCTACCACTTTCATTCCCACCTTTTTGCCTCCACTAACTGCGGATGACCCAGAACGCGATTTGATTCAAGTTGAACCAACAGCAATTGAGGACGGTTTGGTTGAAGAAATAGCGACGCCATTAGTCGCATCGGCCCAACTTTCTGAGGACAAGGTAATCCAAAACGGAGATAGTGGAGGCAGATATCCACAGATACAGAAATTGGTTGATTCAGGCAGTCAAAGCAGATTGCGCAGAATTAAGGTGAGAGCAAATTCAACGGCTTTGGAAAGCAAGAGGGGAATGAGAGGCCGAGTATTGCCTGGACTTGGAAAACTTGCGCAAATGCCCAAGAAATGGCTGGAAAAGAGTTCGAACAGATTGCGCAGCGGTGAATTGTTAAGGATGGAAGCGAATAGAAACCGTGAGTCGCAACTATTGAAAGAAATCCAAAATATTTCAGAACTAAATGATGGTATGGTTGCGGAGGACTTGGAGCGTATTCTTCAGAGACATCGCGCTTCAATTCAAGAAGAGGAGCAAGTTCCAACCAAATTTTCAGAACTTGTGCCAACCACAGAATCAGACAACCTTGGAGTCGCTGGATTACCAAGACTCGATTCAAACAATTGAATCTACTAATGCTGCTCGGCGTGCATACTCAGTGAGTCCAGCTGCTTCAATTGCTTGAATACTGAATCCTTCTAAAGCAAGAGAGGCTGCTACTGTTGCATCAACCATACCCTCACGGAGTTTCAAGTAAGGGGTTGAATTATTCTTGATGTTTGCAGCAAAATGAGCTGCTAAAGTTCCAATGAAACTATCACCACAACCAGTTGGATCTGCGGGGGTGCAATTTGGAACTGCGGATATCTGGATTATCTCACCCTCGATTAGGGCCAAAGCACCTTGAGCCCCTAGTTTCACAATGACTATCCCATTTTCCTTTATCAGATTCAATAATCCAACTGCCGCTAATTTTGGTTCAGAAATTCCTGTTAATGATTCTGCTTCAATTTCATTTACCACGAGGACATCAGTTCGACTGAATACATGCTTTACTTCATCCAAATTTTCAACAATCCATTTTTCCATAGAGTCAGCAAGTACGATGACATCATCGTGCATTTGTTCGAGCACTGCTAATTGTAGAGATGGCGCCATATTTGCTAGTAGCAATATCGATGCATTCTTCCACTCAGATGGTACAATTGGAGAATATCCAATGATACAGTTTACGTGCGTATCAAGAGTCTCTACATCCCCAAAATCAGCACCATAACGAGCTACCCAACGGAACGTTAAATCATCCGATCTCTCAACTCCAGATAGGTCCATCCCTTGACTTTCTAGTCGCTCAATATCCGATTCAAGGAAATCTTTGCCAATTACACCAACTGCACCGATGCTTAGTCCTGCATCCAATCTTTGATTCAATCTACAAGCAGATACCCCAGCAAAGGTGGCAGAACCTCCCAATCCCTCTACAATCTTACCTGCTGGACTCTCCACACTATCATATGCAATACTACCAATCATAACAATATCCACAACTTTCACCCCAATAATTCCTCATGCATTTCTATATATTGAATAGTAATTTTCCTTGCTAAGAAGTCTTTTTCATCCATTATCTTTCTATGTAATGGAACCAAGTTTTCAACACCAGTTAATATGGTCTCATCTAAGGCAGAACGCATTCGTGCGATTGCATCTTCTCTAGTCGGCCCCCAAGTCAATAATTTAGCCAATAGACTGTCGAAGCAACCTGGCATCTCATAACCCACATGAGCATGAGTATCTACACGAATTCCATAACCTGCAGGGAAGTGGCATTGCCATAACTTTCCAGGCGAGGGGATGAATTTAATTGGGTCTTCTGCATTGAGTCTACATTGGATGGCATGACCTGTCCACTCGATATCGGATTGCTCAAGACTAAGGGATTCACCTTCTGCAATTTTTATTCCCAATTGTACTAGATTGTGGCCGGTTATCATTTCTGTGACCGTATGTTCGACCTGTACTCTGGGGTTAACTTCGAGGAAATAGAAATCTCCATTTTCATCTCTTAGGAATTCGAATGTTGCTAAGCCCTTGTAACCAACAGTCTCGGCGCCACGACATACTAAATCTCCAATTTCTTCCCTTTTTTGGGCATCCAACCAAGGGCCTTCTTCAACTAATTTTTGATGCCTTCTTTGAATACTACAGAATCTATCGCCAAAATGAATGGCTTTTACTCCATCACCAAGAACTTGAAATTCTACATGTTGTGCACCTTCAATGTATTTTTCAACAAATACTCGTTCATCTCCAAAGGCACTGCGAGCACGTGAACGGCAGAGGTTTAGAGCCGAAGTGAACTCTCCTTCCTGTTCTACGATTTGCATACCTATTCCACCGCCGCCTGCGGCTGCTTTGATGATAACAGGATAACCGATTTCATCGGCTAATGCTGATGCAACTTCGGCTTCTGAAATAGGTTCGGAACTACCTTTAGCAACTGGAAGACCGGCTGCCTCCATTGCAGCCCTTGCTTCTATCTTATCTCCAAGTAATGTAATGACATCGGCTGAAGGGCCGATAAATGTAATACCCTCTTCTTCTAATCTACGTACAAAACCGGCATTTTCCGCAAGAAAGCCATACCCAGGGTGTACTGCGTCTGCCTCAACGCTCTTTGCTGCAGCAATTACTGCCTCAATATCAAGGTATGAATCAAGAGGGTTGTCACGATAGATTGGAACAGCGATGTCGGACTGCATGACTGCAAGAGAAGATCTATCTTCCCTACCATGAATAATTGCCACTTCGATTCCTAATTCTCGAAGTGCTCTGAGGATTCGTAGAGCAATCTCTCCCCGGTTGGCAATTAGCACCCGCTTGAATCCCATTACCCACCCCCAAATGCCGAAAGGAGATGAACTCAGCGGTTGCACTTCCACACTCCATAGCCTTCGAATAATGACTTCTCAGGGTAAGGTTCATGCGTATCAACACCTGATGCCCCGCTAGGGTGGTGCATATGGGAACAGGACAGGATACGGTCGAGCGACTTTCAGGAATGGACCTAACTGGAGATGGTGTTGTCATCAATTTGGTTGTAGTTGGGTCGAGTACCTTCTATGATTTCTCAATCGTTGAAGAGCATTTGGATAATTGGGTCGAGGTTGCAGGATGGCCTGATTTGATTATGGTTGGCGGTGCGAGCGGTGTAGACTATCTAGTTGAAAGATGGGCTGATAACAATAACGTAAAGATTGCAGTTTACCATGAAGCATGGGTTTCAGACCGCCAAGGAGTTGAAGACGGTGGTAGATTTGAAGCAAGGGAGTCTTTAGTCGAAGATTTACTTTCCAATGCAACCCATCTAATCGCTTTCCCAGAGAGTCGATCAAAATGGACTAGGGTTGCAATCGAAAAGGCACGTGGAATGGGAATACCAACCAGTGTATTGGAATTACAATAACACCCTATGAGCGTATTCCAACTCAAATTGGTTTCAATATACATCACGAAGGTATCGCTTTTCTTCTCGCATCATGACCTTCTCAAAGTAATGAGTTGCATCCTCCAAGGATAATCCGCCATGGTCTTGAGCGATTTGAATCAAGGCCTTATGAACATCCTTAGCCATGTATGTTTTATCACCACAAATATAGAAATAGGCACCATTAGAGAGCCATTGCCAAATTTCCTCTCCATTCTCAGCCATTCTATGCTGGACGTAAATTTTCTCAGCTTGGTCTCTTGACCATGCCGTGGTGTATTTGTAAAGGGTGCCGTTTTCAAGCCAAGATTCGATTTGTTCACTATAATAATACTCGGTCCTTTCCGACTGGTCTCCGAAAAATAACCAGTTCCTTCCAACTGCAGAATCAAATTCCCGCTGTTCTAAGAAGGCCCTAAATGGTGCGATTCCAGTACCGGGTCCGACCATGATAATATCAGTGCCTTTGTCTGCAGGTAGAACGAAAGATTTGGTTGGAGACATGAATATACTAACTGGAGTCTTGTCAATTTCGACTTCATCAGCCATGTAGGCAGTACAAAGGCCACCACGAAGTCTGTCATGGTGCTCATAACGCACTATCGCAACTGTCAATTCGACTTTTCCGGGGTGGGCATCTAAACTACTAGCTATCGAATAAAGTCGTGGTTTCAATTTATCTGCTAAGCTAAGTAATTCTTCAGGGCTATGTAACACCCCAAATTGTTCAATAACGTCGATATAATCTCTAGACCAGATATAATTCTCCATGGCCTCTGCATCTTCAGTGAGGTTCTCGACTATTGCCCTTGGGCT
>Ga0302127_10000824_pt1 | contig 17662 bp, 18 predicted proteins | sample CB4_SCM_MG_FD_204452 | JGI IMG/M metagenome (GOLD analysis project Ga0302127, IMG submission 204452) | Marine microbial communities from Western Arctic Ocean, Canada - CB4_SCM | ecosystem: Environmental > Aquatic > Marine > Oceanic | place: Canada: Western Arctic Ocean | collected 2017-09-24
TAGTCGCTTGCCAAACCGCTTCGGTCGGTGCAAGGTTAGGCTTAATAACAAGATATTAATGCGATTGACACGATTCGTTTGTCGCTTAAAAACGCAAAACCCGCGGCTGTGACGCTGCGGGGTTTTGTTAATAAGACTAAGGGGGGGTCATGCAACGCTTCATCGCCATTCGGGTGCTGCAAAGTCTATTGGCCGCCCTTATCATGAGCGTGATCGTTTTTGGCCTCGCCCGCGTGAGCGGTAATCCGCTGGATGTAATGCTCCCGATCGAGGCGATGCCGGAGGATTTCGAGCGCCTAGAGAAGCACTGGGGGCTCGATAAGCCACTTGTCACACAGTACTTCCTATTCCTCGGCAATGCGCTGCAGGGCGACTTCGGCGAATCCCTAAAATACCAGGGCACGTCGGCGATGGAACTGGTAGGGCAGCGCCTGCCCGCGACCCTTGAGCTTGCCGGGCTGGCTCTGCTGATCAGCGCCATCCTCGCGCTGCCGATCGGTGTGATCGCCGCGGTAGGAAAGGATTCCGGATGGGACATCGCGGCAAAGGTAATAGCTTTGCTCGGCCAGTCCCTACCTGGATTCTGGCTAGGGATCGTACTGATGTGGATATTCGCCGTCATGCTTGGCTGGCTACCAACCTCTGGCCGGGGTGGGATAGAGCACATGATTTTGCCGGCCATCACCATAGGCTGGTTTCAGGTCGCCGCGCTCATGCGTCTGGTCCGCTCGTCGATGCTCGACGTGCTCGACACCGAGTACGTGAAGCTTGCACGGGTCAAGGGCATCCCGGAATGGAAGGTGATCTGGAAGCACTGCCTGCGCAACGCCGGCATCACGCCCCTGACATACTTTGCCATTGTCGCAGGGTCCCTTCTCACCGGGTCGATCGTGACCGAGACCGTGTTTTCGTGGCCCGGCATCGGATTGCTGATCATCGACGCCATTCAGGCGCGGGATTTCCCGGTCGTGCAGGCAGTCGTGATCGTCTTCGCGGGGATCTTCATCTTTTGCAATCTACTGGTCGATATCCTGTACGCGTATCTCGACCCGCGCATCCGGTACGGTTAAGGAATTCGAAGGAGTCTGACCATGGTAGATGTCACGACAAAGGAGGCGCCCTCGTTCGCATCACCCCGGCCTTCAACCGGCTGGCGGGCGCTCAAGCGCTATCCCCTGTTTTCTCTTTCGATTCTGGTATTCTTTCTGTTAATTCCCGCTATGTTCGCCCCGTTGTTGGCCCCGTTTAACCCCTATGACGGGTCGCTGGGCGCACGACTCCTTCCGCCGTTCTGGGAGGAAGGTGGCTCGACCGAACATCTTCTGGGCACCGACAAGCTGGGGCGCGACATGTTGAGCCGTATTATGTATGGCGCGCGGGTTTCGTTCACGGTGTCTGTGATCGCGATTTTCATTGGCGGTATCATCGGTACCATACTCGGACTGTTATCCGGCTACTTTGGCGGTCGGACAGATTCTGTAATCATGCGCCTGGTGGACATTTCATTATCTTTACCGACCATCCTGTTGGCGCTCGTTCTGTCGGCTGCGCTGGGCCCCAGTTTCATGACCGTCCTCATCGTTATCTCCGTGCTGCTCTGGGCTCGCTATGCCCGTCTGGTGCGTGGCGAGACCTTGGCTATCAAGGAGCTGGATTTCATCGCGCGCGCGCGGGTGGCTGGTTCGTCGCATGTGCGCATCATGCTGCTCTACATCCTGCCGAACCTGGTCAACTCGCTCGTCGTGCTGGCGACGCTTCAGGTCGGCTACGTCATTCTGCTTGAATCGACCCTTAGCTTCCTGGGGGCAGGGCTGCCCCGCGCCGAGCCCGCATGGGGGCTGATGGTTGCCGACGGGCGCGAGCTGATAGTCACGGCGTGGTGGGTTTCCATGTTCCCGGGGATAGCCATCATGCTGACAGTGCTGTCGCTCAACCTGTTGGGAGATTGGCTGCGCGACCACTTTGATCCCAAGCTGAAAAACCTCTAACGTCGAATCTCAAAATTATACAACAACCAAAGGGAGGGACTCTAATGAAACCAAAACACAGTACTCTGTTTGCAGGACTGATGGCGATGGTCGCCGCGGTCGTGCTGAGTGCGGTTCCCGAAACCGGATGGGCGGGGTCAGATGTAAAACGTCTCGTTTTCGTATCTGCCGGATTTGATGAAAGCAACCGCATCTGGGACGTCTCGAAGCCCGACCACGTGCAGTTCGATCCGTACCTGGAGACACTTCTCGAGGTAGATCCAGTTACCGGCGAGTATGGCCCGCGGCTGGCAACGGAGTGGGATCACACCCCGGATTTCAAGACCTGGACCTTTAGCCTGCGCAATGACGTGCAGTTCCATTTCGGCTATGGGAAATTCACCGCACAGGATGTGGAGTTCTCCCATTCCCTGATGATTCGCGATGATTCGCTTGCAACGCTCGCCGAACTCTGGCGCCAGGTTGATAAGGTGGAAACACCCGATGAATCCACAATCATATTCCACTTCAAGAGCCCTGTGACCAGGACGACCGCGGAGTACGCTTTCGCCCGATCAGGTGACCTAAAAATCGTCAGCAAGGCCCAATGGGATAAGGAAGGTGTCGACGGTTTTGATCGACCAGCCGGCACGGGCTCGTACGAGTTCGTCGGGCGCAACATGGGCCTCGATATCAATTACAAGCGCGTGGACAATCACTGGTCGGGTCTCACTCCCGCCTTTGAGGAACTGCAGATCCGCCTCGCCAAGGAGCCTGCAACGCGGTTCGCCATGCTACTTGCGGGAGAGGCTCATATCGGTGACCTGCCCCGCGAGCTTCACGCGGATGCCGTCAAAAGGGATCTAAAACGCCTTTCCTCCGCGATGGCAGTGGACTGGGTGTCAGTCTACTTGGGCGGTATGTACTTAGAGAGTGACGAAGCCTTCGATCCAGAAGTTCCGTGGACCAACATTAAAGTCCGCCAGGCACTAAACATGGCGGTCAACCGCGAGGAACTGCTCGACGTGGTTTTTGCCGGGCGAGGCGAAATGGCTTACATCAGCAACTGGACCTCGGCTTCCGAAGGCTGGGACCCAGAGTGGAAGGAACTCTACGAAGAGCTCTATCCCTACGACCCGGAGCGGGCCAAGGAACTTCTGAAGGAAGCCGGTTATGAGCCGGGTGATATCAAGGTGGGACTCTGGGGCTACACTTCGCCGGGTGAATCGGAACATCCCGCAATCGCTGACGCGATGGGCATCTACTTCAGAGCCATCGGGGTTGACGCGAAGGTCGAGCTCCTCGACTGGTCCAAAGTCCGTGCGGCGTACCGCGGCAAGAAAATACACTGCTGCATGTGGCCGAATGTCATCAGCTGGCGGCCTGCTATCCAGGGCGCTCGCAACTGGTGGTGGTCAGGCAGTGCGTCGAATGTCTTCAATTCCGAGTTCATCGATGAGGTGTACGAGGAATGGAACAACACGCTCGACACCGATAGGCGGACGGAGCTGGCGCGGTCCATGGGGAGGCATCTGATCGAGAGCTTTGCGGAAATCCCGCTGTTCTGGTTCAGGAACGAACTCTTCGCCAATGCCGAAGTCGTTGACGGCTGGGCCTACCCGGGCCTCGGTGCTGGTCGCTCGACTCACTTTGATCGCATCAAGCCGGCTAGTTCTGCGTACTAGTCCTGTTTGATCGCTATTCCGGAGGGGAATGCCTGGCATTTCCCTCCGGTATCTCCCCCCCGAAACAGGATTTAATTGCTTGCGTCGATACGGGGTCGGCGGGATGGCAAGCGTTTTTTTGTAATTGAACAGGTAAAAAAAGATGCCTCGCGAGATCGGTGACGTCATACTTGAGGTTGAGGATCTCCACACCTATTGCTTTACCCGCTATGGAACGGTGAAGGCAGTGGATGGAGTGAGTTTCTCGTTACGTAAGGGCGAGTCGCTCGCCATCGTGGGCGAATCCGGCTCCGGCAAGACAATGACCGCGCTCTCGCTGCTCAAGCTGACTCCCCGGCCCGCCGCCCGGATTGTCAAGGGCGCCGTCCGTCTCGAAGGCGAGGACCTGGTAAACAAGACGGAACAGGAAATGCGGCAGATTCGCGGCCGCGCTATTTCGATGATCCTCCAGGATCCGCAGACGTCCCTCAACCCGGTATTCACCGTCGGCAACCAGCTCCTGGAGTCGATCCGGATCCAGAATCCCAATGACAACAAGCCCACGCTGCTGCGTAGGGCGGTCGATGCCCTCAAACAGGTCCGGGTGGCGGCTCCGGAGCGTCGCATCAGCGACTACCCGCACCAGATCAGCGGCGGCATGAAGCAGCGGGTCGTTGGAGCTATCGCCATTGCTTGCGAGCCTAAGGTGATTATCGCCGACGAGCCCACCACGTCGCTCGACGTGACCATACAGGCGCAGTACCTGCGCCTGCTGCGCGAACTGCAGGAAGAAACGAATCTAGCGCTGATCTTCATCACTCACGATTTCGGCATCGTCGCTAAGATGTGCGACCGGGTAATGGTTATGTACGCCGGCCGTGCCGTGGAGACCGGTCCCGTGCGGGACATCTTCAATCATCCATCACATCCCTACACGCAGGCCCTGTTGCGCTCTGTTCCCAGCATGGACGAGAACGTCGATCGTCTCTACTCGATCGAGGGCCAGCCGCCCGCGCTCTGGGACTTGCCGCCGGGATGCCGGTTCGCCCCTCGCTGCCCCCATGCTGACGACCGCTGCCGGACCGAATATCCGCCGTCCTTCGAGGTTGGCGAAGGTCACACGGCCAATTGCTGGCTGCTCGAGAAGCCAGGCAGCAAGGTCGAGAACAGCACCAAACAGGAGGCTTCCGCATGACCGACGCTACGCCGGTACTAGAAGTCCGAAACCTGAAGAAGCACTTCCCCGTCACCAGCGGCTTGATCTGGCAGAAAGTTGTTGGCTGGGTGGAGGCCGTCGACGGCGTCGATTTCTCGATAGCACCAGGCAAGACGATGGCTCTGGTGGGCGAGTCGGGCTGCGGCAAGACGACCACCGCTAAGCTGGTGCTGCGGCTGGAAGAGCCTACGGCCGGCGAGGTGTTCGCGAACGGCATGAACGTCCACGAGATCAAGGGCGAGCAGCTGAAGGAATTTCGCACGACGGTGCAGGCCGTTTTTCAAGATCCCTGGTCGTCGCTGCCCCCGCGTATGCGCGTGCGCGACATCGTGGCTGAGCCGCTGATCATCAATAAAGTCGCCTCGTCAAGCGAGATCAAGGAACGCGTCGCGGAGGCACTGGTGTCCGTCGGACTGCGCCCGCAGCAGGCAGATCTTTATCCCCACGAGTTCAGCGGCGGGCAACGCCAGCGCATCGCCGTGGCGAGCGCTCTGGTGTCCAGGCCGAAGCTCCTCATCTTGGACGAGCCGGTATCAGCGCTCGACGTCTCGATCCGCGCGCAGATCATGAACCTGCTGATGGATCTGCAGGAACAGTTCGGCGTGAGCTATCTTCTCATCTCCCACCAACTGGCAACGACGCGCTACATGGCCGAAGAGGTCGGGGTCATGTATCTAGGCAAACTCGTTGAAAAAGCGCCGACGAAGGAGCTATTTGACAAGCCGTTGCATCCCTATACGCGGGCCCTTTTCTCAGCCGCACTGCCGTCTCACCCCGACGTGGAGCAGGAGGAGATTATGCTGACGGGGGAAGTGCCGTCTCCTATCAATCCGCCCTCGGGTTGCCGCTTTCATCCGCGCTGCCCGTTCGCCGAGGCCAGATGCTCGGTGGAAGAACCGCAGCTGCGCGAGCTAGCGCCCGGTCACTTTGTGTCCTGCCACTTGGTATAGATGGTCGTGAGGACCATGCGGTATTTGCAAATTCTGCCCTTCATGAGTGTGGTCTTCAACGAAGTCATAAGACAACACATGGTCACGTTGACAGCAGCCACAGGCGGATGCATGATCAGTCTTTAAGTCACATCCGGCCCTTCTTGGGTTGCTTTTGTGGGACCTCAGCCCCTCGCGCAGTCAGATCTTCTCGACCCACTTGTCGTTGACCACCCAGCCGGTTTGAGCAAAGATAATACAGTCACAGGAGATAATAATGCCGTTTTACAACCTACATGAACTTGACAAGAAATCAGGCCGGATCAACCCGAAGATCGAGTCGGCCGCGGTGGTCGGGGAATTCATGAAGTTCGGCATTGTCCAGAAGGCCGAAGGTGAAGGCCCACCGCTGCACGAGCACCCCAACGAGGAGCAGTTCTCCGTCGTCATCGAGGGCGAGATGCACTTCGTACTTGGCGATGAGGACAGGGTGGTCGGTCCCGGCACCCTCGTGCACATCCCCCGCAATACTCGTCATCGCTCGCGCCCAGTGAACGGCCCGGCGACGTTCCTCACCGTCAAGAGCCCGGCCGGTAACGGCAATCTCGATCAGGACTACCAGCTCCGTCCGGAAGCGGTGGAAATCGAGGCACTCTATCCTGGAAAAAAGAAGTAGACCTCTTCTCTAGGTTTCTCTACCGACAGAAGCCCTACACAGCCAAGTGACCACTCCGTTTGACAGCATGTGATCAGCGCCTGTAAGCAGATCCCAATGGGTAATGATTGCGTTTTCGCGAAGGTATCCAGGATCGACGATCTGGTGGCAGCGCCACTACAGCCATGTTGCCTCTACCGATGAGACCTCAATACCTTCGATTACTATCGGCCGATGCTCCGATATGACTGTCGGACTCCGTCATATCCGGTTGGCAACTTCGCGGGACTAGGTCAGGTAGGTGTCCTCCCAAACTTAGCAGCTAGCAATCATTAGCAATCAAATCAACGGACGATCAGGAAGACTTGCGGATAGAAATACGCTTCAAATGCCTTTGTTTTATCGGTTGTGGCCATACCCGAAACCCAAGATTACAAAGACCACTATATTGATATCGAAGGTGTCGCTGGTTCAATCCCAGCCGTGCCCACCACTGATCCCTTGTTTTTCAAAAAGTAGAAAGTTTCCAACTAAATCACTGAAATTATTTAGCTTAGTTTTCTTATTGAGATAGTTTGAGTGATGTAATTCATCATCCGTTTGATAATTGGATGATGGCAAAAGCGGACGATCTTTGGCTTATTGCATTGTAAATGTGTGCAATCATTCAGGAAAGTGGACAGTTTATAAATGATTACGTGTTGATTCCTATAGATCTTCGACAAGAATGCTTTGCAAAGTTCTGCAAATTTGATGGAATATGGTGTACTAGGGAACGACCTGTTACTCAACTTGAACCATGAAGGAGTTGAACATGACTAAGGCCCCAAGAAAATTAATCGATGGCATTCCAATTCTCACTGCCGTCGGTATGGCCGCATTAATCCTCACATCATGTGGAAAAGAAGAGGAGGTGGTCATAGAAGAAACAGAGAATGTCATTAAAATGGAAGTCGCCGGGTTTCACTATGGCGGCTGGCCAGAATTGTTGGTTCATGTAAATGGTGAACAAATAGAGGCAATTACCGTTGATTTCAAAACCCGTAAGACGCTCGAAATAGATGTTCCAAACGCACTCGGGAAAGTTGAAACTATTGAACTAAAGACGACGTCTGAATCGAATTGCCATGGAAATGAATGGAATACAGAAACCTTTTGTCAAGAACGACAGGTTACTATTCGTAAAGTTTTTTTGAACGATGAAAACCTTGGAATTGGCACAGCGACTGGTAAAGGAAACAAGCCCTTTGCTCTTCAAAAGCCAGATGGCGGGATTACTTGGAAAGTTGGCGGTTGAGATTTGGTTCTATTGGCTTTGGGCTAAAGCATTACGGCGCTCGCTCAAAATTCGGTCTAATAAGTGCTGTACCTGGGCTACTCGCCAGCACTGTGGCGGTGCTGTCCGAAGTACGTATGAGCTGGCAGGATAGTTTTGTTCAATCTGATGCGTATTTCTGTGTTCGACGTTTTATTTTATTTTTCAGGTAGTTGCTTGCAAAAATTGTATGACTGATATGCAAAGATTGCTCTTGAGCGCAGAGCAAAAAGAGATCTAAGTAAGATTAGATGATTTTGTGGGTACTCAAGTATGCGTCCCACGTTAATTTTAGGAAAGAAAAGTTTGCGTCCTCATGATTAAATCTCCCAAAACAGAGCTACCAAGTGATGATATCATCTGGCCGTCTCATCATCAGTGCAAATGGATTCATGGTGATCCAAAATGTGCAGGTGAATGGACTTGGTGTCTTGAGCCGGTTCACGCCGTAGGAAGCCAGTACTGTTCTCCCCATACCGAGCGCGCCTATGCGCCTGACCGGCCGCGCCAAGTACCGCCGCCTCGTATCATCTGACCAGGTTGTACTAGGCATCGTTTTGTATTGGGCACCACGCACGCAGTACCTCTCTGTGCCTGATAGTCGGCAAGCTGGGCTGATGCCGGTCCTCGACGGGTCCTGGTAGCTGGAATGCATGAACCCATCAAGATAGACCGAGGGCGTGTGGCGCAGCGGCTTGAGGCTTTTGCGACCTTTGGCGCGTATGGTAAATCTGGGGTATGGCGCACTCTTTATTCTCCTGAATGGGTTGATGCGACCGACCAGTTTGCTGATTGGTGTATCGGTGCTGGGCTGGCAGTTAATCGTGATTCTGTAGGTAATGTTTGGGGGCGGCTGGAGGGTAGTGAGGGTGGAAAGTCGATTGTTTCCGGCTCCCACATTGATACTGTCACACCCGGCGGTCGTTATGATGGGGCATTGGGTACCATTGGCGCCTTGATAGCCATCGAAGCTTTGGCCGAGCAGTCGGGAAAACCTAAGCGAACACTTGAGGCGGTCGCCTTATGTGAAGAGGAGTCCAGCCGGTTTCGCGCCAACTTCTGGGGTTCCCGTGCAATTATTGGTAAAATTGCACCGGAAGTTCCGGATCAGATTGTTGGATTTGATGGCATAACTATCTCCGATGCCATGCGCGAGGTCGGACTCGATCCTGAACTGTGCTATCAAGCACGTCGGCGTGATATTGATGCTTTTATTGAGTTGCATATTGAACAAGGGCCGGTGCTCGAAGCGGCAGATTGCTCAGTGGCCTTGGTGACTGGCATCGCGGGGTTACGGGGCATAACAATTACCCTTGAGGGGGTGGCGAATCATGCCGGCGCTTTTCCTATGCAGCAGCGTAAAGACCCTGTTGCTGGGTTTGCTGAAATTGTCAGCGGAGTAATTGGCATAGCTAAGGAAATGGGCTCGCCCGCCGTCACCACTATTGGGCGGGTGAATGTTGAACCAAATTTGGCGACTATTATTCCGGGAAAAGTAGAATTTACGATTGATGCGCGCCATGCCGATTCTGATGAACTGAAATGTATGATCACACGGCAAGATGAGTTGATGAATGAAGTAGCCGCTCGGCTTGGGTTAAGTCTTTCTGCGCACGTTACATCTCAGCATGAAGCATGTGTATCGGACCCAGAGTTGATGGTTGAACTCGAATGTGCCGCGGGTACGGCAAAGGTTAACCCGATCAAGATGGTGAGTGGGGCGGCTCACGATACCCAACAGATCTCCAAAATTGCCCGTACTGCAATGATTTTCGTGCGGAGTCAGGGTGGCCGATCACATACGCCTGAGGAGTTTTCCTCGCTTGACGATATTGTCGACGGGATTAAGGTCCTTGCCGGTACGCTTCATCGCCTAGCCTATTAGGCATAGTTATCTAAGTTGGCGTGGTCTAGATTTCCGGAGTGTGTTGGACGGGCCGTTCTCGTCAAACATTTCAGCCAGTTTGTCTGTTATTGCGCCACCCAGCTCTTCTGCATCAACAATAGTCACCGCTCGTTGATAATAGCGCGTGACATCATGGCCGATGCCGATGGCAAGTAGCTCCACTGTAGAGCGATTTTCGATCTCTTCAATCACCGAGCGTAAATGACGTTCAAGATAGTTTCCAGAATTGACCGAAAGAGTGGAGTCATCAACCGGCGCGCCGTCTGAAATAACCATGAGTATTTTGCGTTGTTCTGTACGTCGCAGCAATCTCGCATGGGCCCAATTCAGCGCTTCGCCATCAATATTCTCTTTCAATAATCCTTCGCGCATCATCAGCCCGAGATTACGCCGAGCTCGTCGCCAAGGCGCATCTGCAGATTTATAGATAATATGACGCAGATCATTCAGTCGCCCAGGTTTGTGTGGTTTTCCAGCCTGCAGCCACTGCTCGCGTGATTGGCCGCCCTTCCATGCCTTGGTGGTAAAGCCCAGTATTTCGACCTTGACCGAACAGCGCTCTAGTGTGCGGGCAAGAATATCTGCGCAGGTTGCTGCAACCATGATGGGCCGACCTCGCATCGAGCCGGAATTATCGAGTAGCAGTGTGACTACCGTATCACGAAAATCAGTATCACGTTCGTGCTTGAACGAAAGTGGATGCATCGGATCGGTAACCACCCGCGATAACCGACCGGCATCAAGAATACCTTCGTCCAGATCGAAATCCCAGGAGCGATTCTGCTGCGCCAGCAAGCGCCGTTGCAGGCGATTAGCTAAACGGGAGACCACACTTTGCAGAGAGACAAGTTGTTTGTCGAGATAGTTGCGAAGGCGGTCAAGCTCTTCGGGTTCGCAAAGCTCTTCAGCGTTAATTTCTTCGTCAAATTTTTGAGTGAACTCTTTATAGAGTGGCTCACGTGGCTCATTGGACATATCACCGCCAGGATGCCAAGGTTGTTCGTTTTCTGGTGCTTCCTCGCCCTCACCTTCAAGTTCACGTTCTATTTGCTCAAGGTCAAGTCCATCTTCGGCCTCTGAGTCTTCCACCCCCTCGCGTGAATCGGCGTCTTCGGCGTCCTCAGCTTCCTCACCCTCACCCTGATTGCCATCGGCAGCATCACCGGATTCATCACTGCTGTCTTCGCCATCTTCTCCCTGACCCTCAGCATCGTCCCCCATTTCATCGCCCATATCGAGCGCGTGTAAGAGTTGTGAGACGATTCGAGCAAACTTTTCTTGATCGTGAACATTGTCAGAAAGGTTTGTAATTTCTTCCCCGGCTTTGTCCATAACCCATGGCCGCCAAAGATCAACGAGTCGCCGCGCTCCCTCAGGCGGCGATGCGCCGGTCAGTGCTTCTCGCACAATCAGCGCCAACGCATCGGCAACCGGAGCTTCATCACGTTCGGTAATTTCATTAAAGTTCGAGCGCGAATATTGATCGTTTATACGCGCTGTTAGATTGTGTGCACATCCCGGCATAGCAAGTGCGCCAATCGCTTCCACGCGTGCCTGTTCAACTGCATTGAACACTGCCCGCGCTCCCTGTCCGCGTGGGCGCATCCGGCCATGAATACTGCTATCGTGTCCGGCAATCCGCAATGACAGCGAATCAGCATGGCCGCGCAATACTGCGATATCGTTCTTGCTTAGACTCCGGGGGGGCTCGGGTAGCTTAATGTGCCCCTCGGATAGGCTTGGCTGGTCATTGCCATAGGTCACCTCCAATTCTCGTTCGCCGGAGATAGCGCGTGCGGTTAGGCCAACCACCGTCTTTAGAATTGCGTTTGGTCCCTCGCGGGGCTCGCTACTCATAGGTCAATTTTTCAGTTCAAAGTGATGTTTGCGGCTGATTCTGCAAGCTCGGATCCAAAGCAGCGTTGATAGAATTCGGCAACCAAGGGCCGCTCGAGTTCATCGCATTTGTTGAGGAATGTGACGCGAAAGGCAAAGCCAGGATCTTTAAAAATTTCTGAATTTTCTGCCCATGTAAGGACTGTTCTTGGACTCATCACCGTTGAAATGTCACCGTTCATAAATGCGTTTCGTGTTAGATCCGCTACCCTTACCATATGACTGATAATCTCGCGGCCCTCGTCGTTTTGGAAGCTCTTAGCCTTGGCAAGTACGATACTTGTTTCAATATCATGGGGCAGATAGTTCAGCGTAGTGACGATAGACCACCGGTCCATTTGGCCTTGATTAATTTGTTGGGTACCGTGGTAAAGGCCAGTTGTATCACCAAGCCCGACGGTATTGGTGGTTGAAAATAGCCGAAATGAGGGATGTGGCCGAATAACCTTGCTCTGATCAAGAAGAGTCAAACGGCCGGAGACCTCCAGTACCCGCTGGATAACAAACATTACATCGGGTCGTCCGGCATCATACTCATCAAAAACAAGTGCTGTGTTAGTTTGTAGCGCCCAGGGTAGGATGCCTTCACGAAACTCTGTCACCTGCTTGCCTTCACGAACGACGATCGCGTCTTTGCCGATCAGGTCGATACGGCTGATATGGCTATCCAGGTTAACCCGCACACACGGCCAATTGAGTCGCGCGGCGACTTGCTCAATATGGGTTGATTTTCCGGTGCCGTGATAGCCCTGTACCATCACGCGGCGATTGTGGGAAAATCCGGCCAGGATTGCGAGTGTAGTCTGTTTGTCGAAGACATAGTCCTCATCAAAATCTGGCACGTGCTCGGTCGGCTCCGAATAGGCCGGAACCTCAAGATCTATATCGAATCCGAACGTCTTCGCGACCGAGATCTTCTTATCTGGCTCTGGAGCTGACACTGACACGTGTTCGTTCATCTTGTTCATCCCGTATATTTCCCTGAAGCAGTATCACGAGAACATTGGGGACCCGCGAAAGAATTAGCAAAAATCAGCGCCGCGAAGATATCGATACGCTTGGATTATTTCGACAAGACGATCTTCAGCATCGCGCGTTCCTCCATTCACATCGGGATGGTGCCGCTTCACCAAGATCTTATATTTGGCTTTGATTTCGCTGCTTGTAGCCTTCACGTCAAGCCCTAGAGTGTCAAAAGCTTTGCGTGCCGCATTGCCAATGGTGCGTTTTGGTGCTCTAGCAGTTGGTCTTTGGGCTGCACCAAACATGCCGAAAGGATCAAATTTTTTGACCCTGTCTTTATTTCCTGCCTTGGATGCGGGCGCTTCTGCTCCGCCGCGAACCCCAAATTTTCTTGTTGGTCGATTTCCTGTAACTGTCTCGCGCTGATATTCCGCGATATCGTCATCTTTCATTCCGGTAAAATAATTATAGCCGCGATTATATTCGCGCACATGATTGACACAAAATTGTAGATATTCCCCCTCATGGCTCCGACCTTTTGGCGCGCGGTGAGTTGCCGCGCGCTGACAGCCTATCCATTCACAGCTAGGACCTTTCGGCACGACGCTGCTAGGAGGATTGATCCGGATCGAATCAAAATATTTAGATTTGGTAATCACAGCCTGATTATGATGCTTCACACTGAATGGGGCAACGAGCATTTTATAGACAATGCACAAGATTGGAATAAAAATGGTAAAACAGAGTGTTTCTGATCTAATTACGGCAAAGTTAAAAAATGCGTTCGCACCAGATTATTTTAAGATTATAGATGTGTCCAATCACCATCGCGGACATGCGGGATGGCGTGAGGGCGGCGAGACCCATTTTCAGGTGATACTGGTTTGTAAGATGTTCTCCGGCAAATCACTCATCGATCGACACCGAGCGGTTAATAAGATATTGGCGAGTGAACTCGCAGACTCTATTCATGCTCTCACATTAACCACGCTTACTGGTGATGAAGCTAGTCAACGCGGTATTGATATCACTCCAGCCCCGTAATCTGTGCAAGACCTATTGATTTGCTTACTGCAGTATACGGGGTATCGAAAATTCACCATGGCGGATGCGCGCCGGCAAATTTTCAATCATATCGGCTACCGTATCTGTACCCATGGTTTCAACCAGATCGGTGAGGGCTGCATAAATTGCTGCAGATGCCATAATTTCAGGCTCTATTCCGGCGTCGTTGGCATCAGACCAGGCGGTGAGAATATGTTCAAGTGCATCGCGTTTGCGCTCTTCCAACCCCTTACGGTCGATAGAAGTAATTTCTTTAATCAATGGAATCATTGTGGTCTTCATCGGGATTGGGAACAAATTTTTTGTGTACTTCTATCACAGCTTAATCTGCTGTGAAGCAGGACCGGTAAGGAAGGTTAATGCACGTTTCGGGTCAGGAACCTAAATGGCCGGAATATTGTGTAATTTTTATCGTCCTATTACTTCGCCATAAAGTTTTATTGCGAGTTCATTCGTTCCGGGGGTTAGTTCGCGCTCGCTGAATTGGTCGATGCTTACCCATTCCGCAAATTCCGCATCATCCCCGGCGCAAAGCTTGCCGCCGCATCGCACGGCAACATAGACCGCAAGTGCATAATGACGTTTTATCCGACCCACTTCATCAGGCTGTATTATATCTAAAACGGTGGCTAGTCGCCCAATTTTTACCTCAATTCCGGTTTCTTCACGCACTTCACGAATTGCTGCCTCATGTAGTGTTTCTCCAATTTCAACGAGCCCTCCCGGAAAGCTCCACACAGGTGGTGAGTTGGCCCGCTTGACCAGAAGAATATTGCCGTGATCAGCAATAAATGTACTTACACCAAGCAAAGGCCGGTCTGGATATTGTCGAGAAGTTGAATTGGTCACGGAAGTTGGCTCAGCACGATCGAAATTGAGCACGTCAAGACTGACCAAAAAATTCACACTGACCGGCAACATAGCCGTTAATGGTTGAAATCGGCTCGAAGGAGTGAGTGACGCAGCTCTCTTCTAATTCACAGGCGTCCGCGCATAAACTCTTTGTCGTGCTGTAGACCTTATAACTCGACAAGCCTTCGGTCAAAACAGGATTGGTTCTGGTTGCTCCGGCAGGAGGAGGGTTTGTTGCAAAAGGTCCATTTGGCATGAGGGGGTCGTCCACCATATTCTGGCAACTGGTAAGAAACACAGTTGCAATAAATGCAACCGCGAAATAATTGATTGTTCGAGGTGCATTCATCTCACTATTCTGTCCTGATTTTTTGTTACTGAGTGTGTTTTGATTACTTTAACATGATCAGAGATTTTAGTTGCATCCATAACATCATATCAACTACGTGATGATGCGGCGAGGACTTTGCCGGGGTTAAGTATGCCATTAGGATCAAAAGTCAATTTAAGGCTTTGCATCATCTCCATGCCTACTGGGTCGGCGGTGAGGGCAAGGGCGTCCCGCTTGATGCGGCCAATCCCATGCTCGGCGCTTATTGAACCCAGCATCGACGCTACAATGCGGTGAACAACGGCATTCATTTCATCCCAGTAGGCAAGATAAGAATCCCGGTCCATGTCCGGTGGTTGGGTTACATTGAAGTGGATGTTACCGTCGCCGATATGGCCGAACGGTACCGGTCGGGCGCCGGGAACGACCCGGGTGACCGCTTCGCTAGCTTCTTCAATAAATTGCGGAATGCGTGCCACCGGAACTGAAACGTCATGTTTGATGCTGCCGCCCTCATCACGCTGGACTTCGACAACCAGATGTCGTAGCCGCCAGAGATTCTGTGCTTGGGAAAGAGATTGGGCAATCATGGCATCGGTGGCAACGTGGTCTTCGATCGCGCTTTCTAATATAGTTTCCATGATATCATCTAGTGCCGCGCAGGCTTGAGTTGATGAGAGTTCGGCTAGCACATACCACGGCGATGGTGTCTCCAGCGGATCGCGCTCACTTGGGCGATGGTTGAGGACGAATTCGATGCCGATCCGTGGCAGCAACTCACAGCTGGTTAATAGGCCGCCGCCTGATTGCAGACGATGCAGAATTTCGACTGCGCTGGTGACGTCAGGTACTGCGATGAGAGCTGTCATGGTGGTACGTGGGCGCGGAAATATTTTCAGCGTGGCTGCGGTGATGATACCTAGAGTGCCTTCACTGCCGACAAACATGTCCTTCAGACTATAGCCTGTATTATCCTTGCGCAGCCGTTTTAGCCCATTCCAGATTCGTCCGTCCGCTAGAACAACCTCCAGACCATAGGTCAGCTCGCGCATATTGCCATAGGCAAGAACTGCGATACCTCCGGCATTGGTTGCCAGATTTCCACCAATTTGGCACGAACCTTCTGCGCCAAGACTTAATGGAAACAGCCGGTCGGCGTTCTCTGCTGCTAGTTGTAGGTTGCGTAATATTACTCCGGCTTCTGCGACAATCGCATTGCTTTGAACGTCTATTTCTCGGATCCGGTTGAGCCGTGAAAGAGATAATATGATCTCGCATCCAGAGCGGAATGGGGTTTGACCACCAACCAAACCGGTATTACCAGATTGGGGCACTATGGGTGTGTGTGTCTCATTAGCAATAGCCATGATTTTCGCCACTTCATCGGTCGATCCGGGAAGTAGAACAAGTGGGGTTAACCCGACGAATAGTTCGCGCGGTTCGACAACAAATGGGGCAATGTCTTCCGGCTTATTTAGCGCATATCGTTCTCCAACGACCTCGCGGAAGCGTTGGCAGGTGTCATTGCTAGGTGGGGTAAACGAGTTTAAGTCAGATTTTGTGGTAGCGTTGGTCATATGTCACTCATTTTTATTTGATTAAGCGCGCTGTGCACTGGCGCGGTTTAGCCGGTCGTTGATGGCCTCGCCGATGCCATGATGTGGAATGGGCATGATTGCAGCGTTTTGTGCTCCCAACAGATCAATCTGGCGCAAAACAGAAAACAAGTTTGCCGCAGCCTCAATTATATCCCCGCTGGGAGATAGATTGAATTCCGGAGCGCTGCCAAGCGGCGGCGTCCCAAACGCAATGAAAACATCATCCTTCTGGCGTTGCGTAGCATTAATTCGCAATATGGCGTTAGGTGCATAATGGCTGGTGAGCTGCCCGGGAGCACTTATTCTGGTTGTGTTGTTAGTTAGCAAATCTTGGCCGATTACTTTCTCGATCTGGCTGCGCTCTATGGCACCGGCCCGTAGTAGCCGCGGCGCATCGTCCTGGCAGCTGATAATGGTTGATTCAATGCCGATAACCGTTGGCCCATCATCGAGCACCATTGAGACTCTCATGCCGAGATCCGCGGCCACGTGGCAAGCCACTGTAGCGCTGATATGCCCTGATCTGTTGGCGCTGGGAGCAGCGATGGGAATGCCTGCAACGCGAAGTAATTCTTGTGCTATTAGTCCTCCTGGAATTCGTAGCGCGATTGTATTAAGACCGGCCATTGCAATATCGCAAACTTTGCAGGTTTTGGATTTTGGTACCACCAGAGTTATTGGGCCAGGCCAGAACGCGCGGGCTAGCTCCACCGCATGGTCGTTGAAATTCCCGAAGCTGCGTGCTTGTGATAAATCAGCGACATGTACGATCAGGGGATTGAATTTTGGTCGATTTTTGGCGGCAAAGATACCGGCAACGGCCTCCCCATTGAGTGCGTTGGCACCAAGCCCATAGACGGTTTCGGTTGGAAACGCGACTAGCTTACCCGCGAGCAGAAGGTCTGCTGCATCACGTAGGGCTGCCGTATCCGCCGGCCTGATACACTGGGTTTGCCCATTCATGTCATGCCTATCTGAACCATATGGTGATGCTTGGTCGAAGTATCTATTAGCTAATAATATTGACCTTGTCTTCTTGATCAATAAGATCAACCATTCAGTGAATGGCACCAGCCAATATGCATAGGCAACCCCATGACGTCATCGTCTATGAACTGACCTTGGCCCAAGAGTGAAAAAATGAGTTTTTCTGCACCCGTTGATGATATTGCCTTTACCCTTGAATATGCGACAGATTTTCCTGCTTTGCGAAAACTCTCGGAGTTTGCTGATTTTGGCTCCGATACCCTGATGGCGGTTTTGGGCGAGGCGGCACGCTTTTCCGATGATGTGGTCGCTCCGCTA
>Ga0302127_10000825_pt1 | contig 17648 bp, 12 predicted proteins | sample CB4_SCM_MG_FD_204452 | JGI IMG/M metagenome (GOLD analysis project Ga0302127, IMG submission 204452) | Marine microbial communities from Western Arctic Ocean, Canada - CB4_SCM | ecosystem: Environmental > Aquatic > Marine > Oceanic | place: Canada: Western Arctic Ocean | collected 2017-09-24
TAGAAATACCCACCCCATTCAGCCGTACAAGCGGGCCTAACATCTGCAGATTACTAGTTTTTGCAACACCATTGGCAACAGTAAAATCAGCTGAAAACTCACTAAAATCTGAGTCTCCCCCCTCCTCGTATGACCAATCTAATGCCGCCCCTTTTTTCAGATTTTGCATGAGATTAGCAAGATTAAAACCGTGAATTATACCATCAGTGAACCTAATATTTATCTCACCGTTGAGAGCCTCGACGAGATTATATTCAGTGCGGCCACTACTAGCTAAGGAACCAGAAATCTTACCACGTCCCTCGAGCCAACTTAGCCCGGCGGTGTCATTCAACAGCATCCTCGCGGCAACATTATTAACATTCATGGACGCAGCAATGACTGGCATTTCACCCGTACCATCAATCGTTAGCTTACCTACCGCCTGCCCCTCATAGAGCTGTAATTCGCTTAAATCTAATGTTAGAATGCCCTCGCGCAAGGTAATCGCCAAGGCGCTCTGCCCGGCATGCAATTTTTGCAATCTCAATTCACGGGCAGAAAGTCTTATGTCGGCATCAATCTCACGCAAGCCTGACACATCGATTATTTCGGTGGCATTCCATCCAGAAGCTGCAACCAGAGGACTGGCGGACATGCCAAGTGCTCCTGCTCCTTCACCGGGAAATGTAGCACCAGTACCATTGGCCCCACCAAAATACTGATTAAAATCAATCTTATCTGCGGCTAGCGTTGCCTGAATAAGAGGACGTTTATCAGCAAATGACACCAGAAGCCCACCTTCTGCATTTATGCCATCAAATTTCAGCTTAACTGACGAAAGTTCAATCTCATCCTCGCCGTAAAAAACCGCAGAAGTCAGCGAAAATACACCTAATCCACTAACCTCGGGTGGTGTAAAGTCAAGCCACTGAATCAACCCTTTGAGTGAGGACGATGCGAGCTCCAGTTCACCCTTAACATCGATTTCTTCTCTGGCGGCAACAGCACCAGAGAACGCCACGTTCAGATGAGGCGAGTCCATCTCCAAAAGAATTGATGACGAGGCGCCTGTCGCCAATGCGCGTGGATCAGAGAGAGCAAGATGGAAATCAACTTCTTCACCCTCCCAGATGGCAGATCCGTCAATATCTAGAGATTCGTTGAAGCTAGAGAGCGAGATGGTAGCATAGATAGTCGATAATTCCTGAGAAGTGCCGGCACGCAGATCTCTATAAGAAAAGGTTCCATCAATCAGCTGCATATCGCCGAACTGGATTAACCCAATAGCAGGCAATGATTCGGATTGAGAGACTCTTTCTGACCGTAATTTGCTACTCGCAGCACCACCATCGCGCATTCTGGATAATTCAGTATGGTGATTTAAGGACCAGTTTGAAGACCCATTTTTATCAACTTCCAAGCTGATGACCGGCTTGATCATAATCAACTGATCAACCTCCACCTGACCATTAAGAAGCGGGAGTAGCTTGAGGCTAATGTCCAGTTCGCTCATTATCACGAAATTACCATCCTGCCCCAATGGATTAGACAGTCTAGCATCAACAACTGAAAGCAAAATATTGGGAAAAACAGAGAAAGATACCTCGCCGACTATCACAAGATTTCGACCAGTTTTCTTACGCACGGCATCAGTCACCTGATCGCGAACCCAGTCGGTTGAAACGAGAATAGGAACAGCAACCACAACAATTATGCCCAAGGTCAGCAGTCCTAATAATAAACCAAAAATTTTACGCAATGGCTTAGACCCCAGTAGTGATTAACGCGAGAATACATCGATCAGCTCTCAGACCGATTGCGCCAGATCATAGATTTTGGTTTAACAGCTGTTATTAACTAACTTCAAACTCGCGTGTGCGCACACCCATCTGACGAATGAATATAAATAGCCTCTTGCCATAATACATTCCTACCTAGCCTAGGATTGATGCTATGAGCGCAAACGCCACCAATCAACCCTTGAACCATAGGGAAACTGATAATGAGCCGCTCAAAAAAACTGTACCCGAATGCTCAAGAAGCGCTCGATGGCCTACTTTTTGACGGCATGACCGTCCTTGCTGGCGGGTTCGGTCTATGCGGCATCCCGGAACATATGATTCTCGCCATACGGGCATCCGGCGTTCAAAATCTTACCGTCGCATCAAATAATTGTGGCATCGACGATTTCGGACTGGGGCTGCTGCTGCAAACACACCAAATCAAGAAAATGATTTCTTCTTATGTTGGTGAAAATAAATTGTTCGAAGAACAATTTCTGAATGGCGAGCTGGAACTTGAGTTCAACCCGCAAGGAACGCTGGCCGAGCGTTGCCGAGCGGGCGGTGCTGGAATTGCTGCCTTCTATACCCGCACCGGTGTTGGCACAGTAATAGCAGAGGGCAAGGAAACACGTGATTTTAACGGTCAGACATTTATGATGGAGACTGCACTAACAGGGGATCTTTCAATTATAAAGGCGTGGAAGGCTGATACGTCGGGGAATCTGTTGTTTCGTAAAACCGCGCGAAACTTTAACCCACCAATGGCGACAGCCAGCAAAAACTGCGTGGTCGAGGCAGAACATATTGTTGAAGTCGGAGATCTAGATCCAGACAATATTCATCTGCCTGGTATTTATGTAGACCGGGTGTTCGAGGGTAGTAATTTTGAAAAGCGGATCGAGCGAAGAACAATTCGCGAGTAATAATTGCAGATGAATGGGTGCATCAGTGCACCAGATAATCATAGGAGCCTAGACAATGCCATGGAGCCGACAACAAATGTGTGAGCGCGCTGCGCTAGAACTCGATGATGGCTATTATTGCAATCTCGGCATCGGTATGCCGACAATGGTGGCGAACTTCGTTTCCAGAGACATTCATGTGCATTTCCAGTCCGAGAATGGTATGCTCGGCATGGGCTCGTTCCCACTTGAAAATGAGGTCGATGCTGATCTGATCAATGCGGGCAAGCAAACCATCACAGAAACGGCAGAGTCGGTCTATTTCGACAGCGCTACATCATTTGCAATGATCCGCGGTGGCCATATCGATTTATCTATACTAGGGGCACTACAAGTTGCCCAGAACGGAGATCTCGCCAACTGGATGATCCCTGGAAAAATGGTCAAAGGTATGGGCGGAGCAATGGATCTCGTGGCCGGTGTGCGCCGTGTAGTGGTGCTGATGGACCACAATGCCAAAGATGGCTCACCAAAACTGTTAAAAAAATGTGATCTGCCCCTAACGGGCGCAGGAGTAGTCGATCTGGTCATCTCAGATTTAGGGGTTTTTGAGATTTTGCCAGACGGCATGCATTTGCGTGAAACAGCACCTGATATTGGAGTTGATGAAATCCGCTCCCGAACCGAGGCCGAGTTCATCACTCACTAATCACTCAACGTTTATCTGTCCACGATTCTTGCTTGCTTTTGATGCATCGCGCGAATTATTAAGCCCGTCGGGTTGATGATTCCTGCAGGTCAGTTGCACTAATTTCATGAATTTGAGCAACGCCAGCCGTCGCCAATGACATAGTCCGATTGAGCACTAGAACCGGCACTATACCAACGACGACAATCGCCAACGCAGAAAGTGCCGCATCTTCCACCCGGGAGAGTGACGCATAAGTGTAGACACGTGTTGCCAGCGTATCGAAGTCGAACGGGCGTAGCAGCAATGTCGCTGGCAGCTCTTTCATAGAATCAACAAAGACTAGCAGAGCTGCCGCCATAATCGCCGGCTTCATCAACGGCAATTGCACATCCTTCAATGCACCTATAGGTGACCGTCCAAGAGATCTTGCAGCCATGTGAAAGTTTGGGGAAAGTCGAGAATAACCTGCATCGATTGCACCGTACGATACAGCCATAAAACGCACAACATAGGCAAAAACAATCGAGAACATCGATCCGGTTAGTAACAGACCAGTAGAAATATCAAAGACCTCACGCGTAAAGGCATCAAGAGAGTTATCAAAGCGGGCTAGAGGTACAAGGATACCGATGGCTAAAACAGTGCCTGGCACGGCATAGCCAATGCTGGCAGCTAGTGTTGCAATCCGCACCGGCATGACCCGCGAGGTACGCGCCGCATGAGCTAGAAAAAGTCCGATAAGAACAGCAATGCATGCCGCCAGAACGGAAAGGGTCAGGCTATTTAATGCTTCAGATAGAAACTGACCGATGTTCTGAGTTTCGAAGCGGCGCAGCGCAAAAACGACAAGCACACCGGCGGGAATGGCAAATCCAAGCACAATAGGAAACAGGCAGATCAGCAGAGCAATCCAGCGGCGAGCGCCAAGGAGGCGCTTTCTGGATGGCGCTTGCTCTCTCCCTGTTGATTGAATAAACCGCTTGCCACGCCGGGCCCAACGCTCAATCAGAACCAATGAGAAAACAAATACCAACATAACCACTGCGATCTGAGCTGCACCACCGAGATCATTACGGTGAAGCCAGGTTGAATAAACTCCGGCGGTTAGAGTGTTCACTCCGAAATACTGAACTGCGCCCAAATCGTTTAGACATTCCATCAACGCCAGAATAACACCGGCTGCAATCGCCGGGCGAGCGAGCGGCAAGGCAACGCGAAGGAAAGACGACCCTAACGTGTGGCCTAGTGTGCGGCTAGCTTCAATGAGTTGAAGTGATTGCTGAACGAATGCCGAACGTGCGGTCAGATAAACATAAGGATAGAGCACAAAAGACATTACAAATATTGCTCCGCCCAGCGAGCGGATTTCCGGAAACCAGTAGTCGCCTTTGTGCTCCCAAGCGAATGTTATGCGCAATCCAGATTGGATAGAACCAGCATAGTTCAGTAAGTCCACATATACATAAGCGATGATGTAGGTTGGAATAGCCAGAGGCAGCATCAACAACCAATCAACTACCCGTCTGCCGGGAAAAGCGTACATGGTTACCAGCCAGGCGCAACCGGTTCCAATAAGAAACGTCACAACCCCAACACCAATCATGAGTTGCAAGGTATTGGATGCGTATCCAGGTAATACGGTCGTTACCAGATGATTCCAGACATCGCCCGATGGGGATAGTGCGATGACGACTATTGCCAAAACGGGCGAGGCGACCAACAGGGCTAACACCAGAGCCCCTGCAACCAACCGACGATCACCCCCACTATGAACTGGGGCTTTCGTAGTATCCGTCTCTTTTATGATTATACCACGCATATTACAGATCAAAAGCCGGCAACGGTGCCGGGGTTGTCAAAAAGATAGCCCCTCATCAAAGCCAACCTCATCCACAATTTCACTGGCGCGCTTGCGATAACGCGCGATTTCATCAAACGATATTTCGTCGGCATGTAAATCACCGAATGAAGCAACCATATCGGAAACATCAATGCCATCGCTAAGTGGGTACTCGTGATTAACATCGGCATAAATTTTTTGCGCCTCAGCGCCAGTTAGCCATTCTATTAATTTAACCGCGTTTTTGCGGTGTGGGGCATTCTTTGCTAAAATAACACCTGACAGATTGATATGTGTTCCACGATCTGCAGCATTGGGCATAATGATTTTTACTGATTGCCCCCATTCTTTCTGTTCCAGCTCTTTTTCGTTGGTGAGCATCAGCGCCATATAATAGGTATTACCAAGCGAAATATCGCACTCACCAGCAAATATTGACTTAATTTGGGCTCGATCATTTCCAGCCGGTTTACGTGCCAGATTTGCCTTTAACCCCCGCAGCCACTCCTTGGCATTTTCCTCTCCATGGTGAGAAATCATCGAGGCAATCAAGGCAATTGTATAAACATGCTGGCCTGATCTGGTGCAAATCCTACCCTTCCACTTGAAATCAGCCAGTTCCTCGTAGGTAATTGAATTCTGAGCGACCCTATCCCTGGACGCATAGACTACCCTCGCCCGGCTAGTCAGCCCAACCCAATGGTTGTTGGGATGACGAAAAGATCGAGGAATATTTACATCAACGAGCTCAGAAACAATCGGCTGCGTCAAACCCTGAATTACCGCATTGCTCAAGCTGCCAATATCGACAGCTAACAATACATCGGCCGGACTGTTCCGGCCCTCCTGAACCATTCTTTCAATTAATCCTTTTGCATAGATCACTCGCACATCAACGCCGGTTTGTCTGGTAAAGGCAGCAAAGAGCGGTTCAACTAGGAATGGCTGGCGATAGGAATAGACATTCACCTGTTCTTGTGCTTTTGCGGGAAACAAAGATAGCATACATATTAATGCAAGGATAGAAACGGAGTAGTAAACAATACATCTTGTACAAATATTCACCTTAACCCACCTAATACTATTATATATATTAGTATAATATTTCTAATCAATATAACATACAACGATTATTAATATTTTTATATTATATATAATTATATTATACATATATAAAAAAATCAAGAAATTATAAAATACTATAGGCTACATCCGGCGTAAAAATTTAGCTGGCCAGAACGCGCTCCGGCGGAAAAATAATTTGCACCAGTGTTCCGGCCCCAGGCGTACTTTCGATACGCATTTCAGCTCGGTTCGCTTCAATGAGCGCTTTGGTCAACGGCAAACCAAGCCCGGTTCCTAGAACAGAGCTTTGAACATCCGCCTGACCAACCTGACTAAACGGCTCGAGAGCACGCACGATTTCTTCGGCACTCATGCCACACCCTGTATCTCTAATGCGAATTTGTAGTGAGCCACCTTCATCAAGAATACTGGAGATAATGACCTGACCGCCAGAAGAGGTAAACTTGATCGCATTGGATAAAAGATTAATCATTACCTGGCGTAAAGCTCTTTCATCGGCAACAATCGCAGGCAAATTCTCCGGAGAACTGACGCGCATGATAATGCGTTCCTGATTGGCCTGAGGTTGCATAACCTGAGCGCATTGCTGAATCATTCCAGCCAAATCCACACTGCCAAAATTTAGTTCCAACTTTCCGGCATCGATTTTTGACAGATCAAGTAAATCATTAACCAAACTTAACAGGTGCTTGCCTGAGGTTCGAATGTCAGTCAGATAACCTTTGTATCGATTGTTAGAGATTGGTCCGAATTTTTCTTCGCTCATAACTTCGGAAAAACCGATGATCGCATTCAAAGGCGTGCGCAGCTCATGAGAAATCCGAGCAAGAAAGTCAGATTTTTCATTACTCTTCTGTTCAACCTGAGCTTTCGCACAAAGAAGTTCGGATTCAGATTTTTTCCATTGGGTGATGTCTCTTATTACCGCACAGAATCTTGGTCCTCCCCCTACTTTCATTAGCCTGATAGTTAAAAACAAGGGAACAGTGGTGCCATCCGGTCGGACCGCTGTCACCTCTCGTCCTTCGCGATAAAGAACAGGGACAGCACGCTCGCTAACACTTTGCAAATAGGCATCGACCGTCTGGGCACTATCATGATCGAGCAAAGCCCCCAGCCTTTTGCCGACAACATCCATGTCCTGGCGGACAAATATAGCCTCAGCACTTGGATTGAATGTTATGACACAGCCATTACCGTCAAGCGTTGCAATTCCATCAGCTGCTGAGTTTAATATCGCCTGCAACTCATTTTCATATTCACTGATATTTTCCGCCTCTTCGGCCCTATCGCACGTGTCTTCACTGAGCGCGGCCGCGGCAACTGATTCCACCATCATTGCTGAGGCAGGGCGATGCGGCGAGTGCTTTTTACCACTAATCCTGTCACCAGAATGTTCTGCACGGTCAAACCGCATCAGCATGGCCGGTTGATTATCAAACATGACCTTCTCGACAGTTGCGACAATACCCGCATGCCCACCTGCCTCCCTGCTCACGCTAAGTTCTACCGTTTCCATCATACCTGGAGGAGAGACAACGCCATCATCAAATCGGTTTTGTAGCGAGAAGAGTGTGGGGCGATCGTTGGCAAACAAATTGAGAAGATTTAAGCTGTCCTGTGACTTATGCACTCCCATTTCTTTCAAGAACTTAAAAAACCTGCTGTTCGTTCCGATAATGGTAAAAGTCCGATGGACCAGTGACGGCCGATCCAGCAACTCCAGAGCAGATTGGGTGAGTGAACTTCCAGCGACAGTAGCATCACGTTCTTTGGAATGATCGACGCCACCGACAATGCGTAGTGGGGCACTGGCAGATGTCTCGTTCTCATCCTCACCTACAGACAAAATATCATCGGAGATCAGTTTGACGTCCTGTCGCTCATCAGCATGAGAGGCTATTGCGCGCGCAATTTCCGAAAATGTTGCATCGTCATCGCTCAAATTGGGCTCAGCCTTAACACCGACAAGTTCGGCCGAGAGGGTGTTTTCAACCTCAGACGAAAATAAATTTTTACCGTCATCAGTAGCCTCTACGAGTGATGCCGGATCTTCTAAAATCAACGTTAGTATGATCAACGTCGCTGTGGGCAATGCCGATTGGTTTTCAAGTTTAACACTATTCAATAGTGCTTTGGCGCTGATCGGCGAGTGCTCCAGAGTGACAAGCTGGTTGCTCAACCCCCCTCCACTCCACAACTTTACCAACGCTTCCTCGCCAACATTAAAACCAAGACACTCGCATACATGACCAAGAGAACGTCCGACGAGATCGCTTTCGGTAGCTCCTAGATTCTCAAGCGCCCCATCATTCAGAGACGTTAAAATCCATTGGCAATCAAACGCCATAACTATACTGACTGCAGCCGTACTAATGGCTTTAAATTTTCCCTGTGCATTTTGTTCGCTCTGGAACAATCGGCGTCTGTCATCTACATCCTCACACATAACAACCAGCGCAACATAGCCATGAATAGGCGCGCTGATCCGCTGCACGGTTACGCGATGCGTCCGAGGACCGAACATCGTGTGAATGATTATAATTTGACTGATAAATCCAAGCCCCAAGGCGCGTTCGATCAGATCCTGGGCAAGCATCTCATCGTTGAGCCAATTGCCTAACACACTGGTGCCAAGATCCGCTTTATAGCTTATAAACTCCCTGCATGCGGCATTGTAGAATACAAGTTCACCACTACCGTCCAACACCGCCAGAGCATGGGGCAAGACGTCGACCGCCCTGTTCAACAAACGTGCACGTATATCGTCTTGGAGCTCAGCCGGTGGATCACTTGTTTGAGCCGTAAACAAAATACCCGGCCGGCCATCAGGCAAGGGTCGTAATGCGCATGTTCCACTGATAGATATCATGCCCGTTCTGGGTTCAAAGTTTAGGCTAATGCGGTGCTGCTCACCGGCATTCATCTCGCTCAAAATCTCGGAGAAACGTTGCATAGACGGGTCATTGGGCTCAAATTTTCGCTCAATCAAGTCAAGTATCGTCTCCTCGCCCCAGAAGGCGAGACCCAACTTATTTGCCCAGAGAATGCGGCAACGAAACGGATCTATCAGCCAGGCTGGCTTGCCCCCTGGCTCAAGCAGTTCAGTAGTCTCAGGCGGTTTTCTGCTCACACAAAACCCATTTTTGACCCACGGCAACAATACCGAGGGGAGCGCCGGACGTACCTCCGGCAATTTACCGAGATGCTCCGCACACAGCACCTCAGATGTCACTACTTATCGAGTGTAACACAGACCTACACGGAATATGGATACCCAATTCCATTGAATTACCACTCAGTCTACGCAAGGCTTCTAAGCTGGAACAGTACCTTCAAATTGGCTCAATAGCTGCCCAAAACTCAGCCTAGCGTACGAGCTAACTTGGCCGCAGCAATCAGTTCGGCTGCTATTTCATCGGCGTCATCTGGAAGAAAATCCATTGGTAGATCAACCCCCTTGGCATGAACATAGATGCGTACCATGCCGTCACTGGTTGGTCCTATCAACAGATCACTTTCCTGCTCGCTTGGTGTATTTAGTCCCATACTACCTCCGAATTTTTGGGATTTCCAATTGTCAGGCTACGGCACACACTTGCATTTCTGCCATTATACATCTCGCCGCGCCACGCGAAAAATAGCAAATGAACCCACGCTCTTGACGATTGCACCCCAGCAGTGTGAAAGAGTGCGTTCACCTGTACAATAGGCAGGTCCGGCGCCGCTGTAGCTCAGTAGGTTAGAGCGCTTGATTGTGGATCAAGAGGTCACTGGTTCGAAACCAGTCAGCGGTACCAATATTTTCAAGGTTTTATTGCTTAAACAAAATTAGAGAATTCCAGAAGAATAGCCAATCGCTCAGAGTGCTATGAAAATTTTAGATCTCGAAACATCGTCTCACATCGCCATGCTTGTTCAATAGGAACCAGCCAAGTCATGCCCACGCACCCGCCATCTTCAATTGAAGTGCGCAGTTTAGAAGCCCGAGCGCGCAGCGGCCTCGGCACTAAACGCCTTGCCATCTTCGGCATAGTTCTGTGGTGCGCAATATTTGCAGTCGTGGTGGTGTTGGTCATCATCGATCCGGCACACAGATCTGTAGTAATGAACTACTCAGCGGCCGCCGAGAATTTCAGTAATGGTGCCCCTCTGTACAATTTAAACGCGAGCACCGGTTTTATCTATCTTCCCGGGTTTGCGGTCGCTTATATTCCCATGCAAAGGTTAGGACTACCGCTGGGTGAGCTTGTTTGGCGCATTATTTCGATTTTTTTGCTCACATTCTCTGTCTGGCGCATGTCAAACCGGCTAGCTGTCGCCCGCACTGGTATTGAGATTACCGGTATTGCGCTTCTGATCGCATTTGTTGGTGCAGCCAGTGCAATCCAGAATGGTCAATCCACCACCTTGCTGCTGGCGGCGACGATACTGGCCTTTGATGCGCTCTATGACCGATCTCTAGCCAAAGCTGCAGCGTGGGCAGTAGTTGCAACTTTGGCCAAGCCGCTGGGAATTGTGGTTTGGCTGCTAGTCGCAGGACTACGTCCCGCAGCCTTGCTGTGGCTTATTGTTTTTCTCGCTGCACTTATAGCCCTGCCATTCGCGTTCGGCACCTTCGACTACGCAACAGCGACCTATATTCACTTTGTTGATACCCTGCACAATATTTCGCCCGCGATCGGCCATCAGCCCTGGACTGACTTAATGGCGATTCCTCGGGTTTTAGGGATTGATCTAAGCCAGGAGATTGCTTATACGCTTCGTGCCTTCGCTGCGGTGGCAACATTGTTGATCATCCGTAGGCTTTCACGCCAGCGCGAGTACCTAGAAAGTACGCTCGTACCTGTGGTCCTGGCAGCAGCCTATATGTTGCTATTCAATCCGCGCGCGGAGATCAACACATACATACTCATGTCAGTTCCAGTTGGAGTCATGGCGGCATTTCTATATCAAGAGACTGATATGTGGTTTTCAGGGTCGGTCCTGACGGTCCTCTGCATTTTTCTTGGTACAGGAGTACTCGGAAGGCCGCTCATGGAATTACTGGACCCCTGGTCTAAGCCTGTTCTGATGGTTGCCGCTTTGACCGTCATCTTTTTGGCTCTTCCAAAGTTGAGAAAACGGATATTAATACGATGAAGTGAGGTCCATGCCCCGGCATTCAAATTGTATGTGTGTCAGAAACCTAGGAAACTGGGTCCACTCTTGGCTTGCAATAGCCCCCGGAGACGGGCCCTACCAAAGCGCACGCAAGTAGTCATCCCTGCGCCCCCCTTTCGTCTCATCACCCAGAACGAGGTCATGGTCTGTTCCTGATGAGGCAAACGAGTGCGGCTTCGTAGCCGCGATCTCGTAATGCGAGGTGGTGTAAGAGGAGGTATTTCTACATATGTAGAAGCGTTCCCTCTTTCCTCATAACGGACCCGTCCTTAAAATCGTATCGCTAGTATCCTATAGCAAAGGTTACTAGGTGTTATAGTGTGGTCTCCATTGCTAGGTGAAACTCATAACTTCTTTGAAGTAGAAAAATAACCTCTCCAGTGAGCAGTGCATCGCAAAGCCAAGTGTTCAACCTCTCGACACAATTTCCCTAAGGCAAACCCGGTTCGATTTAGGCTGCCTTCTCTCCAACCACCGCGCTCCAGGCTCGTACTGCTTCAGTAGTTAACTCTGGGCCAGAGTTGGAATGAATATGGGTGAAAAAATGAATAGACCCGCGAAGCCATCAGTCGAATTAAATTTTAAGCTTGATAAACCTCAGATGAACATCGACTTCCGGCATGGTTCATCAGCAATGGGTCATCTTCTCGTCCAAACCACTCTTAGAGGAGACAACTGATGGATTTTTCAACGTTTGCTGGTGCCGCCCTGACTTTGGCCTTCGCCACGACTAACCCCGTTCATGCAGCGGATGGCATTCATGCCTATCAAGGCGCATACGGACCTCCAGCGCATATTGCCCAGATCACTTATGGTTATAGCCGCATCCCGCTGCAACGCATCATTCGTAAGCTGCACAACAAAGGTTTTTACAATCTAAAGTCAATGAAATCTCTTGCCCACACCTACCAGATCAAGATCCACGGCCCTCGAGGTAAGCTAGTCTTGGTCAAGGCAAACGCCTATAATGGCGATATTATATCGATTGATAGGATGCATTCGCAAGCTAACTATAAACACACCAAAAAGAGATACAACGGCCACAAAAACTATCAAGCTAACTATAAACACACCAACAAGAGATACAACGGCCACAAAAACTATAATGGTTATTATGATCGGCATCAGTGGAACTCCAATCCTAGCCACCGGTATCATTATCGCGGTGCGCACAATGGTTTTAGGCTTGGTGTCTGGGGGTCTACTAATCACTAAGAATCTTCAGTTCACAAGGGCTCACCACTTAAACTAGGCAGCCTTCTTTCTTCCGAAGCTTCCGTGATTGTTAACCTTGTCTGTGTGAGCCGCGGAAAAGTTCCCTAATTATATTCCATAACGGTATTGGGCTCACCTACCCCTTCCTGCAGGACATACAGAATGAGATAAACTACCAACAATCATGCTCGGCAAACATATCTATAACTTAGAAGTGCACATAAAAACACCGAACAAAAGGTACCGGTTACATTTGCGCCCTGACTCCAGAATACCGCCCACCTAGGACAACCATTTCTGCCACAGCGCATCGGGAAAGAAACCATATTAACTTGAGCGGATCAATAGTAGCCTATTCATGGTTTCAAACGTTAGAAAAAGACTTACAAGTCAGGACTAGGTGCAGCTTCACTCGGCTCAGTTACCTCCATCATCCAGCAATAAATCTCGATGCGATTACCGTCGGGATCAAGGAAGTAGAAAGCATGGCTGCCACTTCCACCCTTAAAACTTAACGGACTATCCGATTCACTACCATGAACGATCGGTCCATCAAGAATTTCCACACCGCATTCACGCACGTGCTCAATGGCTTTCAACCAATCCTGTCGGGAGTCAACCTGAAATGCGATGTGATCAAAGCCGACTTCCTTACGATACCAGCTGTCGGTGGTGTTCAGTGTGCTACGCTCAATATCATCGGCAAGCTCGAATAACACCACATCGTGGTGACGCTCCTCACAACGCATAAAACATATGGGTCGAGAAAATTCTGGGGGCGTCCATTTACCAGTTAGCTTGAGACCAAGCACCTTACGATAAAATTCAATTGATTGATCCACATTTCTAACATGAATACCCACATGTCCAATCCGGCTTAGTCTGCATCCCGTCCTACTCATCACATTCCCCTATTATTTTGTTCTTTGGACATCTAAACTTCCGGAACGGCTATATCATTACCGAACCACCATCGACTTAAAGAAACATCCCGTTGTTATATAGAAGATAAAAAACCCGGGCAGAATAATTCTGCCCGGGCTAATACTTAGTTCTAAAGTCATTCTTCAAACGTATTAGTCGAACAGAATGTCCGGGTTCGCAGCACGCCATTCGTCAAGACGATCCTTAAGATCGGCAGTCGTGAAACTATTGGCGCCATCAAGGAACGAGTAATCAAGGAACATCGAAGCAGGAATTGCTTCTTCTATCTCACCAAGTTTGACAAAATTCACACCCCACTTGTTCCATACGTCAGGCTGCAGCTCACCATACTGCTTAGTCCGCTTCATGGTCAGAACGTCAACCGTATAGTTCAAAAGCTCCCAACCCTGCTGCTCAACTTCCCATTCTTCAGGGATGAGGCTACGGCAAATCGCACCAGTAGTTTTCACATCAATAACACCGGCGAGACTACCCATCGCATAGCCCTTAAGAAAAGTTGTTGCATCGCCGCGAATTTCTTCGAAACGAGGCTTCCAAGCAGCCCAGGAATTGCCCACACTCTGCGATACAGCTGTTGGGGTAATATTACGAGTTCTAACCCCAGCTGACTCGATGCCGGCTCTATCGGAGCTACCACCAGCAAAAGCCGATATCTTACCAGAAGTCAGTGAATTAGCCATTACAGGACCTGAGTCACCAACGACCACGGTCGATACTTCATCAATGCTCATACCAACTGAGTCAAGAGCTACAATAGTAGTAATCTGATCACGATCAGAGGCCAAGCCTACAGTCTTACCCTTGAGATCACGAAGACCTTTAACATCACTGTCAAGCAATACGAAGATGCCTTCAGGTGCAAACTGCATGGCTTCATAAATTACAGCGCCTGGCTGATTTGCATTAGCCATCTGGAATACTTGTGCGGTATCAAGCATCGAAATCTCAGCGTCACCTGTCGATAAGAAAGCGACATACGGAACCGTAGTTTCCGAAGCAAGCTGTCTTACATCGGTACCTCCATCAGCAAATATACCAAGTGCTTCCGGTATATGCATCGCATAAATGCCGCATGTGCTTTCATTTGCAGACAAAACATTAATGTCACCAGCATTACCAGTTGAAACCGACCCTAACGCAAATGCACCGGCTACAGAGCCAAGTACAGATGCCCTAAGTAGAATTGAGCTCAATCTCATTTTGAGTCCTCCTTAAAATATAGAAATAAATTAATTTCTATACGTTTTCATGTTTATTGATCTACTGTTAAAACAGTCAAATCTACTCTGAAAAGCCGTGCTAAGTAAAGCATCATAAGGTAAAAGAGCCCAAGAACTAGGCCAAATCAACTCCCTTACTAAAATAAGCAAACAGGCCCAATCAAATAAAAACATCAAGGAGCATTAAATGATCGCTCAGCCGCCATTCAAAACTTCGCCAACCAATCCAGGTATAGGTGAGATCCACACCGAGCCCGAGCGTATCGCTGACATGCCCTACGCACCGGCAATCCGGGTTAAATCACCAGGAGATCTATTGTTTATTTCCGGTGCAACCGCCTCTCCTCTGTATCATAAACACCCACACATCGATGAGGAACACGACCATCCTTGCAACATCGCTCAGCAAACACGCCAGGCTATGGAAACCATTAAATCTATTCTGGATCATCAGGGTCTGGCGTGGACAGATGTAGTGCGCGTTGTTCGCTACATGACTGACATGCGGGATTTCAATGGTGTGCTGGCCACAATGGGAGAGTATATGGGTGACTGGAACCCAGCGAGCACCGCAATTTGCGTCAATCAGCTTTCTTCTCCAGGCGCACGCATTGAGATTGAGATGATCGCTGTCTATCCGGATAACATACGATGAAAGCAATCACCATCTCACGTTATTGCGCGGAATTTAAAGGTTTTTCATACGTTGATATCGACGAACCGCCGCCGCCCGGCAATAACGAAGTCACGATTGAAATTCTGGCATCACCCATACACCCAGCAGATCTTTTATCGCTTGCTGGCGACTATGCAGTACCCCCACCACTGCCGATGATTCCCGGTGGCGAGGCGATTGGCCGCATCATCGCGGTTGGGAATAATGTCAGTACGGTAAGTCCAGGCATGTACGCAATACCTCTCCCGCGAGGAAACTGGGTAGAACGACGCACACTAGCAGCGACAGATGTAATAGTTGTTCCCCATGGTGACTGTCTGCAACTTGCGATGCTGAAAGTAGTTCCAGCCACCGCCTGGCTAATGCTAACTTCGATCGTATCTCTAGCTTCTGGATCTGGAGTAATTCAGAATGCTGCCAATTCCTCAGTCGGGCTAGCAGCTAACCGCCTAGCTGATCATTTCGGCGTGACCATGATCAATGTGGTGCGCCGAGAAGAATTAATTGATCAACTAAAAAACTATGGCGCGCGCAATGTTTTTCTTGACGGTCCAGACCTCGCCCAGCGGGTACGGCTGGCATTTGCCGATCTACCCATTAGCCTCGGTCTTGACGCTGTAGCTGGACAGGCTTCATTTAGGCTTAGCGCATGCCTATCCGAAGGCGGAACAATGGTAAATTATGGTCTTCTTTCTGGTGAACCAGTGATGGTGGCACCACAGCGCACAATTTTTGAAGACATTCATGTCACCGGATTTTGGTTAAGTAAATTCATCGCCAATTCGAACCATTCCGATCTTGAAAACCTTTATGAGAAACTTGCAAAATTCGTCGCGGATGGCACTATAGAAACACCTATCGAAGCCTGCTACCCGTTAGAGCAGGCGACAAAAGCTGTACGTCACGCGGCAGCATTTAAGCGGGACGGTAAAATCATGTTTACGCCGAGTGCAGCGGCTCTCATCTAATTACCAGACTTGGATTTATCAGGCGACCCAACCAACCCCGACACACGTGCTAAGTCGCAGCGGGTTTAATGGCAAAACCGCGATGCTGTTTCAGTACGCTGCCGGCAAGATAAAGCGAACCAGTGATGAGAACTCTCACTGGCTCTTTATTGCCGGCAGCAATCAACAATGCATCACTGACATTAGATGCAACCGTAACGTCAAGCCCAACATCAGTCGCGGCATGGGCTATTTCTTCCACATCATGAGCATTAACCTGATCGGGGATTGGAACTGCTATCACCTGATCTACAATATCGGAAAATGGCAGCAAAAACTGCCGCACATCCTTACCAGCCATCATACCTACTATCAGCCGCAAGGGCTTGGGCACACGTTCTTCAAGATCACACATTGCATCCGCGACCACGGCTCCAGCAGCCGCATTATGTCCACCATCAAGCCAGAGTTCGCTCTCCCCACCTACAACTTCATAAAGTCTTCCAGGTCCCAATCTCTCCAGTCGTGCTGGCCACTCCGCGCTTTCAAGACCTACGGCAAGATGCTCTTCGGTTAGCCCGGCTGGTGCCAGCGCACGAAGCGCTGCGATCGCTATTCCAGCGTTTGCAATCTGATGGCGGCCGAACAATCTCGGTGTAGGCAAGTCCAGCAGACCGTTATTATCTTGATACACAAGACGTCCCTGCTGTTCGAAAGCTTCAAAATCACGGCCACAGACCAGCAATGGTGCGCCCACATGGACAGCCTGACCTTCAATCACATCTCGTGCCTCATCAGGCTGCTCACCGATAATAGCGGTGACCCCTGGCTTCAAGATGCCGGCTTTTTCGGCTGCAATCTCACCAATACTTTGTCCAAGGAACGACTGATGATCTATACTGACCGGCGTAATGATACTAATTGCAGGCTCATCAAGCACATTGGTAGCATCGAGCCTGCCGCCAAGGCCGGTCTCCAACAATACGAAGTCAGCCGACATACGAGAGAAGGCAACAAAGGCAGCAACAGTGGTGATCTCGAAAACCGTGATCGGCGCGCTATCATTTATCTGCTCACATTCTTCCAGAATGGCAACTAACGTTGCCTCGTCGATCGGCCTTAATCCGTTCCCACAATCAAGTCGAATGCGTTCAGAAAACCTGACCAGATGAGGAGAGGTGTAGGCGTGAGCTTTCA
>Ga0302127_10000827_pt1 | contig 17646 bp, 21 predicted proteins | sample CB4_SCM_MG_FD_204452 | JGI IMG/M metagenome (GOLD analysis project Ga0302127, IMG submission 204452) | Marine microbial communities from Western Arctic Ocean, Canada - CB4_SCM | ecosystem: Environmental > Aquatic > Marine > Oceanic | place: Canada: Western Arctic Ocean | collected 2017-09-24
CGTCGTCTTGATCATCGTCGTCGTCGTAATCATCATCATCGTCGTCGTCGTAATCATCATCATCATCGTCGTCGTAATCATCATCATCGTCGTAGTCATCGTCAGCATATTCTTCATTGTCATTGTATGTGGATGAAGAATTTTGTTCGTTATTATTTCCTCTTGTTGATCTGGATGATGATTGTTCCTCTTCCTCTTCATTTTCTAAGAAAATAGTTACTCGACGAGATTGTCCGCTGCCTGAGCTCTTAGTACCTAATTCCGGGTATTCTTGTAAAGCTCTATGTACAACCCTTCTTTCAGGAGGAGACATAGGTTCTAGAGTTATAGATCGTCTGTTTTTTAGAACATGTTCAGCGGCTTTTTCGGCAATCTCTTGTATTTGGTCTAATTTTCTTTGTTGGTAACTTTCTACATCTACTCTTAAAGGAACATAGGTTCCTATCGTTCTACTTACAACAATTGTAACAATAGATTGTAGATCTCTTAGAGTAGTTCCTCTTCGGCCTATGAGTAGTCCTGCATCTTCACCTTGTATATTGAGAATGATTGGATCTCTATTGTCGTGGCTGTCTTGTACCTCTTCTTGAGGCATAATTATTTCCACGTCTGCCTCGATGTCCATTAGGGTTAGAATATTTAAGAGTATCTCATTTGCTGTTTCAGCATATTCTTCAAAACTTTTTTCTGCCGTAGTAGTATTTATGATGGATAGACTAACCTTTGCATCTTCAGCTCCAATATTTAGGACGCCTCTTCTCCCGGAACTAATAACGTTAACTTCTACGTCTTCCTGATCTACCCCTAGCTCCGCGAGACCTTTTTGTATTGCGATTTCTACTGTTTTCCCCGTTACTTCTATTTGGTTTTTCATTAGACCCCCCTGTTTGTTTTGATTTAGGAGCTGTTGCGATGATTGATTTTGAACTCCCAATTATTCGTAAATTTCCCCATCCTGAAAAGAACCCTTGTAGTATTACTGTAATAATATTTGATATAAACCAGTATAGAGCTAAACCTGATGGGAAAGTAAAGGCAAAGAACCCTAACATAATAGGAAACATGAACAACATGATTTTTTGTTGTTGTTGTTGCTGACTACTCGTGCTGGGCTGTTGCATGATTTTTTGTTGAGCCCAAGTTGATACCGCCACTAGCACTGGTAATACTGGTGTAGGGTCAGGTTGCGTTAGGTTGAGAGAACCAACTATCCACGGGACTTCAGTGGTTAATGGCAATAGTTCACTTCCAGCAGGCAGCCAGTCGTAAAGTCTCTGTGATAAATAGAGATAACTCCCTGGTAAATTCCCTAGGCCTTTTATAATCGCATAATATAATCCTATCCATATTGGCATTTGGATGATCATCGGACCTAAACATCCTAAAGGGCTGACTCCGTTTTCAGAGTACATTTTCATAACTGCTTTATTCATAGCTTGAGGATTGGACTTAAAGCGTTCTTTTAATGCTTCCATTTCTGGCGCTAAAGATTGCATTTTTGCGGAAGAACGCAATTGTTTGACGGTCAATGGGAAAAATACAACTCTTGTTATTATCGTTAGTGCGGCGATTGCAAATGCGATATTCTCAAATAAAATTGAGTACAATAATATTAGTCCATTCAACATTGGTTGAAGTAGTAATAAGATAAATATGTCGCCGATTAAATCCATTGTACTTTCTATTCTAACGGGAAGATTTTGGTTGGCATTCTTTGATTTTTAGTAACTGTTAAAACTATATCGTCTTCTGCATGTATAATATATTTTTCGTCATATGTCATAACTGGGGCATAATTTGGCTCAGGTAGTTTGCCTCCGGCTTCAGCATGTAAAGTTTGCGAATCGATCCACCATATTTCCCCTTCTTCGTTTGCTACTACTATCATATCGTCTATTCGACCTGCAGATCCACGTATTGCACCACCTGTTTGTATACTTGTATGGAGATTACCTGTTTTTTGATCTAGAACATAAATAGTACTGTCCAGAGAAGGTGCATAAAGTTTCCCTTCGTATACAAGAGGGGAGGCCCAAAACCAATTATTTGCTTCAAATGGTTTTAACCACATAGGCTCTCCTGTGTTGACATTTAGGGAATATAATCGATTATCGAACGCTGAGATGTAAAGGCTATTTCCGTCAAGACTTATTGAGCCGATACCCGCGTCTGCTTGGAATTGCCATACTTCCTGGAATGTTCCACCAATGGTATCAATAGCTAGTGCGTGGACTGTGCCGTTTAGAGTTCCTATAAATAGCATTTCGTTATTGATTGTAGGTGAATCCCAGGTTTTTCCATTTGATTTGAATGGGGTATTCCATACTGGAATTCCATTTGCAATGTTTATACCATATAATCGTCCACTTTCAGAGGATATTAATAAGGTATTGTTTATAATAGCTGCACCACCTATAAAAGGGTCTGTATTAGTACCCGGTTCTGGGTCATAAAACAACGGGCAGGGTTGTTCATCAAAATTATTTGATACTGAATTGATTGGTATTTTATATATTGAACCATCAAACCCCCCTACAAAAATACTTCCTTCGTGGAATAAAGGGGTACCGTATATTGCTTGAGTCCCATTACGGCCTTCACCAGTTAAGCATTTTCCAATTTGCGCACCGTTTCGATGGTCAAATATTATTAGCTCTCCTTTTTTTGTACCCATAGCAAGATATTCTCCTGCTTGGACAATGGGTGACCAAGAAGTTGTTGAAAATAGTTGCTGGCCCGTACAGGCAACTGTTGATATAAATAGGAATAGAACCATTAATAATAGTGCTAGTTTATTTTGCATTGTTATTCTGATCTCTTTTCGCTTATACGGATTCAACTGGTACAGGATCATATCCACCATTATTGGATGGATTACATCTTATCAATCTTCTAATTGATAAGATGATGCCGTTGTATATACCTTTTTTTGTAATTGCTTCGTATGCATATTCTGAGCATGTTGGAGTGTACATACAGACACTATTTGACAGATAGGGTGATAATGCTAATTTATATAATTTAATAAATGACAGGAGAAGAGTTTTCATTAATTAATTCTTATAATCATTTTAGTATTTGTGCTTTTTCTAGAACATCCTTTACTCCGTACTGGATCTCATCGGAGTTAGCGGATGCACATGCTCTCCGTACGATAAAGATCATATCGTACGGGTTTATTGTATTTATTGGACGTATATATTCCTTAATTTTTCTTCGAATACGGTTTCTAGTTACGGCTCCACCTACTCGTTTATTGATTGCAAATCCTGTTCGCGATTCTATTGATTCCCCTTCTGTAAAGACTAGTAACATCAACTTATTAGAAACACTCGATCCTTTTTTTGAAACACGGTCAAAGTCAGATTTCTTTCTGAGCCTTGACTTTAAAGGGAGACCCATATCGAGGTTACTTAAACCGTTAGGTCATGACGGCCTTTTAAGCGGCGTCGTGATATAACATTCTGGCCTCCATTTGAACTCATACGACTTCGGAAACCATGAACTCTCTTACGGCGTCGGACTTTTGGTTGGTAAGTACGCTTAGGCATAGTTACAGAATTATATGGTTTTATATAAATAACTGCAAGTGTAAGCAAGAAAGAATCTCTTTGGTATTTTACCTCTGTTTGTTTTAATCAGTAGAGGTCGTGGGAATTCTTATTTTAGTGGATTTTTGTTGGGGATTCCTGGTCTTCGAGGGAACATTATTGGTGAATTAGTTTGTTTTTCAATATCAACTATTTTCCGCCCGGTGGGAAGAAAAGATGATTTGATAGTATGTATGGTTTTTACATAGCCACCTATGGTATTTAGCCCTTTTTCAGATTCTGCTATTTCAGTGGTAATGTCACCATTTTTTTGAGCTAATAAATGCCCTCCTGTTTTTAAAAAGGGTAATGATAATTCGATTAAAACTGGGAGTTTAGCTACAGCACGGCATATTACGTAATCGTATTTTTCTCTATGAGAAATATGGTGGGCTAAGGTTTCAGCTCTTTCATTTGTAGCATAGGTTGATTTGTTAAGTTCTAATGTAGAAATTATATGCTCTATAAACGAGACTTTCTTTTTTTGTGATTCGAGTAAGTGCATTTCGATATGAGGGAACAATATCTTCAGGGGTAATCCAGGGATACCGGCACCACTTCCTAGATCAAGAACCTTAACAGGACGATTTCTATCTATATAATTCGCTATTGATAGGCTGTCGAGAAACAATTTTATTTCGATATCAAATTCAGATTTAATTGCAGTCAGATTAAATTTTTGATTCCATATCATAAGTTGGTCGCGATATTTTACTAGTGATGATGCTTGGTGATCATCCAGTGTTAAATCAAAATGTGTTAGACCTTCTAGGAATTCCGAGGATAAGTTATTCATGTTGATTATTTAATCACTTTTCTCAGCGAGGTCTTTAATATATTCATTTGGGTTTACATTTTACTATAAATGGGTCTCATCAATAAAATTATATGGAACGAGTGAAAATTTTAAAAATCTAAATCTGGCTTTTGTTTATGCCATGATGTGGCATTTTGATACGCGTGCCCTACAGAGAGGACGACGTCTTCTCTAAAGGAGTTCCCTACTATTTGCATACCAATGGGCAGTCCATTCGAATGAAATCCACATGGAACAGACATTGCTGGAAGTCCTGATAGGTTGAATGGTGCTAAGAAGCGAAATCCAGCTCCATATCGAGCTTGATTTCGGTCATCAAATCTGGGAGCCGTAAATGGAAAAGAAGGAGTGACTAGTACGTCTACATCTTTCATTAGATCTGATAATTCTTGCGATATAATGTTTCTCACTCTTTGGGCTTGTATATAGTCTGAAGCACTAAGTAACCCACCTAGAAGAAATTGTCGTCTAACGGGGCCATAATCTTCTGGTTTTGTGCGGAGGTTATTTTCATGGAAAGCGTATGCTTCACTCAACATAATTACAGTGTTTGCACTTGTATATTCTAGACTTGGTAGATCAACCTCTTTAATCTGAGCTCCCAAATCAATTAATGTTTCCAATGCTTTGTCCACGGTTTCCACGATTTCTTTGTCAAGATCGAGTGTCTTATCGAGATTGAAGAAAAAATCTCGAGGTACACCTATTTTTAGACCATTAAGCTCGGTTCGTAGTGTTTCAGCGTAGTTTGGAACTGGCATATTTAGGGTGGAGGGGTCCTTAGAATCTTGACCTGCGATTACTTGCAGCATTAATGCTGCATCTTCTGCGGTACGAGTCATGGGTCCACAGGAGTCTAATGTCCAAGCAAGTGGGACTACTCCATAGTTACTCACTCGGCCGAAGGATGGTTTTATACCGGTTATGTTACAAAAAGAAGCAGGCGCTCGTATTGACCCTGCTGTATCTGACCCAAGTGAACCCATACATAGCTCCGCGCTTGTGGCAGCTCCTGAACCTGAACTAGAGCTTCCAGGCATGTGATCTAGGTTCCAAGGGTTTTTTGCTGAGGGAAATAATTCTCTTTCATCACCACGTCCGAGAGCAAATTCACTCATAGCCAGCTTCCCAAGAATGATTGCACCTGCATTTTTTAAATTTTGGACTACAGTTGAATCAAACTTAGGGATATTATGTTCCAGTATTCTTGATTGGGCGGTTGTCCTTATACCTTTAGTCGAATATAAGTCTTTGACTGCAATAGGGATTCCATGTAAAGGGCCTTTGTAATCCCCGTCCATAATTTCTTTTTCTGAAATAAGTGCTGATTTCATAGCGCTATCTTTAAGTAGCGTTACATAGCTATGTAGATGATTATCGTAGCGTTCGATCCTGCGAAAGAAAGCCTCAGTTAGCTCTACAGGGGATACGGTTTTTGTTTTAAGCATCGTTGCGGCTTCTTTTATCGTAAGAAAACACAGATCATCATCATCATCATGCCTATTCATGGTATTTAATCCTCAACACCTTTTGGAAAAAATCTTGTTGCAGAAGGAGTGTCTTCAAGCTGTAATTCGTGAAGAGCTTGAAGTTGTCTTTTTAATGGTTCGTATGCCTTTAATAGTTTTGGTAGATCTTCTTCCGAAATGTTCAGGTCCGCATCCTGTACGAGACTACGAAAGTCTTCAATATCCAAAGGGGGTATATCATTTCCATTCATGTTATATCCTAAGTCTGATGCTACCAAGATTTTACCATCTCATAACATATTTGTGTTCTATTAGTTAACAGTTTTCGATATAGATTTTGAGTTTGTACAGATCATGCTTTCCCTATTTAGGTTTCAGGGCGTTGCTATTCAGCTGGATGTGGTGGATGTGGGTTAAAATCGTGAACTTAGATGCCTAGTACTTTCGTATATTTAGCCTTGTCAAATCCTACTATTGGATCACCATCTTTTACTACAAGAACAGGTACTGACATCAGTCGGTGCTTATTCACTAGTTCCATCATGAATTCTCGGTTCTCAACAACATCCTTGACGGTGTAGTCAATATTGTTTGCGATAAGAAACTCTTTCGCTTGAATACAATCCGGTCAATTTTCTACTTTAGTATAAAGAATAATATCTTCTGGGTTTAACAATATTAGCCTCTCACTTCAATTCATTTATTGGACAAATTAATTATTGTTGTTCTCTTCTCACTTTGTTCACCGCTTCGATTAAATCATCTGTGTCAAGAACTGACTCCATAATTCCTACTTGTTCATTATAAATTTCTTGATCGAACTGAGATTTAATCTCGGGTTCTAGTATGTGATACACAGGAAGTTTTAGTGCGATGCCAGCTAATGGGCCTACCCAGGAAGGGTCTCCTTCTGTAACAGTTCTAGCATATATCTCTGCGCTTTCTGCTGTTGGAGATCCAAGTATGACCACCATATTGTCTGTGCCTTTTGAATCGACGGTTGCTTTAATTTCATCTTGACCTTCCAGGTCAAGCGCTCCTGCCGACGTTCAAACGAAGCATTGAGTTTGGACAAGGGCGGGAGTTCCTCCCACACTTTTCACTAGAGTTTCAATAGCTGGGCCGGGAACACCGTCACGTTCACCTACAATAATTACGTTTTTTCCTTTTAAATCCATCTTATGCTCCTCTCGCCTAGCATTACATAATATCTTATCGTGTGGCTGGGTTTTTCTCAAGAATAAAAGATTCACCATCAGACATGTGTGTCATTCTACCAAGAAATAAACTTCCTTTTGCGAGAAACATCGAGTATTGGTATTTCCCACTTTTTAAGTCGTCGAGCGCGTGGGCGAGGAACGGTATAGCTGAAGCTACGTGGCCTTGAGTAGGTGAAAACCCTGGCATTCCATGAGTTTTGACGAAAGCATCTCTCGTTTTTGATCCCGTTTCAATTTCCCCATTTAATGCAGCTAATGCTGCGATCAATCTATAGTTAGTTTGTGGTACATTACCACTCCCAGCGGTTTCTGTTATCTCTGGATTATGCATTTCAGTTGCATATTTGCCTATATCTTGGAATTTTAATCCCAGTTTGGTTAAAGGTGCTTGGACGAGAGCTTCAACGATTTTTTGTTGGACCGATCCTGCTTCCACTGTATGCTTGCCTACACTATCCAGCCTTAGAATTGGACTGGTTTGATCATCAGGCCCCATTAATATTGCGAATCCGACCAAAACGTCTTCCATAATTGGAATGTCTTTTCTTAGATGTCCTTGGAACTTCATTCCGAGTTTGGCTAAAGAGCAGCCTCCAATTACTGCTATATTCGGGAAAACACCGGATGTTATTAAGCTGCCGCCTACTACGGTGGCATGTATTGGTGCGCAACAAAATGCTTTGATATCAGATCCGGTTGCCTGCATACAACCAACAGCTTCTGCAACAGCTTTAGCTAAGTTTCCCCCTCCTCGATTGTATCGATCTCCGATGGCTTCTTCCCCGGATCCAATAACGTAATCAATACTTTCCGGGTTTACAGCATTTGATTGCAGAACTGATTTTAGAGCCATAGTCGCAGTTGCTTTTACCGTGAGATTTTCCAACAAAATATCAGGTGAAAGAGAAGGATCATCAGCGTAGTCGGTAGTAACCAACCCGATAGTTTCTCCAGTTCCCAGAGTAAGTGGCAATGTATTACTGTTTTCTGCGAGCTGTTTTTCTATTTCAGCTAGCGGAGAACCTTCTATTTTATTTAAAGCATCTGTTGAAAGGTACCCCATTTTTTCGATCATCACTCGCGATTTTTTTGCAAGTTCTTCTTCAATAGATATTAATCCAAAATCATCTACGCTCTTTAGTAAGCCATAAAATATTTCTTCTCCTACCATTTCACCGTGGGGTCCCTTGGGGGAATTATTGGTTGTTGGATTTTCGTACCATGGAGATGGGAGGTTTAAGAGTTCATCAGGATAAATATTGCCTAGCATAGCTTGATGAGGAGCGTAAGCTATTGCCTCATTTAAGGATCGTAAGCTTGACTGGATTAATTCTAAAGTTTCAGGATTCTTTTTTATTTCTCTTGATGGTTTAGATCCATGACGGACTAGCCCAGGAGTGTGGGCCATAAAAAATTTAACATCTTTGATAACAGGGTTGAGCATTTTGTACCTTAACCTTTCTTTCAAATCAAATCGAGGTGTTTAGCACCTCAGAAAAAAGATCCATCGGTTGACAGAGGCTACCAACTCGACATAATGTGTGTCCATGAGGGTAAGGTTATGTCAAGGGGAGGCAAACTGCAATGGAATTAGAGATAATTAATCACGATATAGAGAGCATGGTATTTGGAGATACTACTGGCCTCTCGGGTAAAGAGCTTACTATAAATCATGACGAGCTCAAAACTCATCTATTGGAAGATAGAAGAATCCAAGATATTGATATACAGATTGCTGTACCAGGCGAATCTTGTAGGATTGGTGTTGTTTTTGATATTGTTGAGCCAAGAGCAAAACAGACTGGTTCAGGAAGTGATTTTCCTGGATTACTAGGGCCTTTTGCGGTGGCCGGCCAGGGATCTACGCATGTTTTGAGAGGGTCAGCAGTAACTGTTATTGATCCTAGTGCATTTCCAGGGATAACTTCAAAAATGTTAGAAATGCAGGGAGAACCTGCTGCTGCTAGCCCATATGGTGATTTATGCCACTTAGTTTTATCACCCAAGCTTTTAGATAATTCTCGAAGAGATGCTGTTCAAAATGCTCTGCGAATGTTATCTGTAAAAGCATCTGTATACCTAGCTAATGTATCGCAAGGAGTGGAGTCGGATGATATAGATATATATAATTTAGATCAATCTGACACTGATTCTAGGGCTGGGATTCCGCGGATAGCTTATATCGCTCAGATTCATGGTCATCAAATGACTGTAGAAGTAGACGAACCAATTTTATATGGCAGTAATACCGAAGGAATGATGCCAATGATATTGAATCCAAACGAAATCCTTGACGGTGCTTTAGTAGCGTCGTACTGGGTTATGAGGGTCGAAACTTATTTTTATCAGAATCACCCTTTGATTAAAGAGCTTCTACGCAGGCATCAATCTAAAGAGATAACATTTGCTGGTGTTATTGTTACTGTTGCTGCTTCGAAAGAAACAGATAGAAATCGTAACTGTATGCTGGCAGCTAACATGGCAAAGTCCACTTTGAAGGCTGATGGTGTTGTTCTAACCAAATATGGAGGAGGAGCGCCACACGTAGATATGGGAGAAACTGCTCGATTGTGTGAGGCAATGGGAATGCCTACAGTTGTCCAAGTTTCTGATTCCTCCGGAGACAGAAAAGCAGAGTCAGCTATGCTATTTAATTATCCTGAAGTTGATGCTGTTATTTATGGCGGAGGAGGAGATACTGGTTGGGATGTTGGGCCTCCAGAGAGAGTGATAGCTGGAACACCAGAGGTTGCTAAAGTGTTAAAAAATCTGACTTACATTGAAGGTGGCGCTTTGTGCGGAGTTACGAATCAGCAAGGTGCTTCTAAAATTAGAGCCACGGTATATTGAAACCAAAGACTGCAAACACAAGTTAAGTTTAGTAAGGAGAATTGATATGCGAGTTGTTCATTATTTAAATCAGTTTTTTGGAGGAGTCGGGGGCGAAGAATTTGCTAGTACAGGAATTTCTTCGCAAGAAGGAGCAATTGGACCTGGGCGGCTTCTGCAAAAATTGCTTGGTGAGGAATCTGAAGTTGTAACAACGGTAATTTGTGGTGACAATTATGCTGCTGAAAATTTAGATGAAATTACAGAGTATGTTGTGAACGCAGTTAAGGCTGCCAAAGCAGATCTTTTTGTCGCGGGACCTTGCTTCGAAGCAGGAAGATATGGAGTTGCAGCTGGTGCTGTTTGTGCAGCAGTTAGTGCTCAATTGAATATACCTGTAGTAACTGGGATGGCTGAAGAAAATCCTGGAGTAGATCTGTTTAGACAAGAAATTTATATTATTGATTCAGGTGCTAATGTTGGTGCTATGAGTGAAGTACTTGGGAGCATGGCCGTAATACTAAATAAATTGAATAATGATGAAGAGATGGGAAGCCCTGAAGAAGAAGGCTATATTCCACAGGGCATTGTACGAGATGCAATTTTAGAAGAAAATGCAGCTACTAGAATTTTGAACATGATAATTGCTAAAACAAAAGGTGAGGATTATAAAAGCGAATTAACGCAAACAGCTTTTGAGCCAGTTCCAGCACCTCCCGCAGTTAAAGATTTAACTAATGCCACTATAGCTGTGGTTACTGATGGAGGCCTTGTACCTAAAGGTAACCCAGATAATATGCCTCCTATTGCAGCTGAGATATGGGGATCTTACGACATAGCTTCCCTGGATGATCTAGAAGAAGGAGATTATGAAGTACAGCATCGAGGTTATGACAATAGACATGTTTTAAATGATCCCGATCGATTGGTGCCAGTCGATATTTTGAGAGAACTAGAAAAAGCTGGCAAAATAGGTAAGGTTTATAAAGAATTTCTTTCGACAAGCGGATTAGCTAATCCGATAGCAAATAGTCGGCGTTTAGGTCAAGAAATGGCAAAGAAGTTGAAGGATGCGGGAGTAGATGCAGTTATTTTGACCTCTACTTGAGGAACCAGTACTCGTAGCGGTGCTGCGATTACCGTAGAGCTTGAAAAAGCAGGTATACCGGTTGCACAAGTAACCGCTGTAACTCCTGTTGCTCGAATGGTTGGATCCAATCGAGTAGTGCAAGGAAAGGGAATTGTTTATCCTTTGGGAGATGCTGAAATTTCTAAAGAGGATGAAAAAGAGCTAAGGAGAAGTATAGTTCAAGACGCCTTGGATGCACTTACTACAGAAGTGGAAGATCAGCAATAGATAAACTGAATTTCTTTTGCCAGTATTAACCAAATAGCTGGTTTTATTTAGATTCGCAGGGAGAGACATATCCTGTCTATGCCGGGCTCTCTTATTTTGAAGCACGCCCAATTCTCTTGTATAATCGGTAGCATTGTATATCAAGAAATCAACTACTAACCTTAAGAGAGCAATAGCCATGAGCACAGAATCATATTGTAGAAATTGTGGTACTTCCTTAGATGCTGAAGTAGTGTACTGCCCAGTTTGCGGAACATCAACTAGTTCTGGTTACACTGTAAGTGAACAAACCGTTGCATCATTAAATACTGATGTCATGCCCCAACGTACTGGCGCCATAGCCATTAGGATGTTAATTTCGGGAATTGGGTTTACCGGATTATTAAGTTTAATCGGCCCGATACTGTTCATCGTTGACCTAATACTGATGCGAAACGGCCAAGATTGGACAGCGAAAGTTTTTCACTTACGAGTTGTCAGGACTAACGGGGATATCGCGGGTCTTGCCCATATGGTTACACGAACCACTGTCAGTATTCTTAGTTTATTCATATTTGGTCTTGGTTTTATCACAGCTTATTTCGATGATAACAAACAGACTTGGCACGATAAAATAATGGGTACCTATGTTGTGAAGGACGATCCAGGTTTGGCTGACAGGGGAATCAGCAGCAGTAAAGGGGCAAAAATTTGGGGATATTTTCTCTTAGGTGGTCTTTTTGTTTTCGCTTTTATTTATTTCAACCATTTTATCTATAATTTAGGTTAATAAGATTCCGCACTAGCAATTAAGTTAGTGGCAGGAGCGGAGAGATTCGAACCCTCGGCCAAATGCTCCAGAGATTATTGGCTAGCCCGAGATCACTTCTGATGAGTATCTATACTCGCCATCTATGAGCTGGATTTTATTGAAGTTCTCAAAGATGTAATCGATTCCCACCGCCAGGGGATCAAACTCGTCGATCCAGGAGCAGTTATGGAAATAGCTTCCGTTCAGTAGTTTCTCCTCAGATATCATGCCTCGGTCTATCATCAGTACCACCGCAGCAGCCTGGACATAAGCTGAATCCAGACCCATTCCTGGGTCTCCGGTCACATCCAAATAAGCGCGCTCGAGGATCTTTTGACGATAATTTTCTCGCCCTTCAATCTTTGCTGCCATGTAGACACCGAAGTAATCTGCCGTACCCTCTGAGAACCAGCGCCGGTTATTTAGATCATCCTCGCTACGACCTGGAGCGTTAGTAGCACAGAGGTTCAGAAGTTTATTGGAAAGACCGTGGTAGGCCTCGTGAAAAAAGATCTCGGTTGCAGTGGTTTTGTCTTGCGCTAGGGTGCGCGCGTAAATGGCCGCGCGAGACTTTAGGCAAGGGCCTGGTGCTGTGGCCACGTCAGCAGCATTTCGAATCCAGAGACTAACCACCCGGGCTCCATCACTCCAATTCCTTTTCTCAGCATCGGTGCAACCCTCGAGGCCTGCTTGCCAATTGACAAAAGACGCGACTGTTTCATCAACCTCAGCAGGGCTAAGCTTATGCTCATGTTCGCTAAAACCCGCCCCATCAAACAAATGCGGATCTGGCTCATCATCTACCGGTGACCCGATTGGCCATATAAGCCCAAAGAAGTCCGTGGGTGGATCCAGCATTTCTCCAACAGCCTGCTCTACCCAGGACTTGACCTCTGCGCTCGAGATTTCAGCATCAAAACTGATGCCCAGTCTGGTTGGCTCGCGTGGTGCAGTCTTGGGTTTCATCGTAGGAGTCACAGCCGGTGCAGTCTTGGGTTTCGCCGTAGGAGTCACCGCCGGTGCAGTTGTGGGTTTCGCCGTAGGAGTCACCGTTGGCGCAGTTGTGGGTTTCACAATAGTAGTCGCGGTCGACGCAGCCGTAGGGGTCTCGGTTGACGTAGGAGCCTCCGTGGTAGGGCTAGCGCAACTTGTCAGAATCAGTAGTCCGGTAATCACAATTAATAATTTTTTCATAAAGCTATTCTATTATGTGAGCAGTAGATACTACAAAATTTTGAGTACCGTTTTATCTATCCTAGGGCTCCCTTATTATTCTTAAAGTGCAAAGGGAAACCCTTGTAGCCCTTTCAGGAATCGAACTTCGCCTAGATGAAAGTACCCGTGGCCCACGATAATACTTTGAATTTGCCTTCCAACTGTTTGGCGAGGGTTATCAGGGTTTAGAGGGCGATCGTAATCCTCTTCTTTAAACTTCCCAATTCCTTCCCAGACAGCTGCTGCAACTTGTTCTACATAAGATGTTACCAATTCATAATCCGGTGCTAATGTTTCCACTTCGTCGGGCGTGAACCCTGTCCCAGAATCCTTTTCTGTAAGACCAAATTTTGTATACCATTCTTCTTGTGTCCAGAGTGGTTCTGTTCCAGCAGGCGTGGAAACGCTATGCCACACATTATCTTGTACTCGTGCGAAATGCCAAAGAAGAAATGCAATGTGATTGGCCTCAGGCGTTGGCCGAAATAACATTTGCTCCGGCGTCAGATCTGCTGTTTCAATAACGAAACTTCGGTTTATCTCATTTACAGCCATTTGAATGAATCTTGATGTGTCCATAGTTATTAATCCTTATCAATATCTATCATTATTTTTTTATATAATTGTAAAGTATAAATGGAAAACTCCAAAAAGCTCCACCCGCTAACCCTAATAAAGCATAAGATATAAATGGTTCGGAGCCTGAAGCCCCGAAGGAAGCTCCGAGTATTGGAATTATAAAGGTTAAATTCCCAATAGCTATAAATGTCACTAATCTTAGCTTGAATATTTTGGCAAATATAATAGCCGTCAATGATGGGATAAATAATGTCAAAAGAAATTCCCAAAATTCAAATAGATTATCCTGACTAAGGAAATTGTTGGCCAATATAAACAAAGTTGATACAAATGAACCTAATAAAGAAGAATAGAGAGTAAATTTAAGGTGGTTTAACATAAGGGCAAACTTTTTATTCGACGATTATGCATATATAAATGTCCTAAGATTCAGCATGGATAAGCACGATATTTCAAGAGGCCAAACGTCTTTTTTCCCAATGACTCTTGTTTCTTATACTAATATAATGCAGAAATGACAAGAATTAACATTGTACCTGTCACAGAATTAATGGACCAACATTTAATTGCTGAGTATCGTGAGATTAATATGATACCAGCTAGCCTCAAAAGAACCCTTGTATCCAAAACAGGGTTAAATCTCGAAAATATATCCGATGTTTACACCTTAAATAAAGGACATGTTTATTTTTTTTATAATAAAGGGAAATACTTGGAAGACCGTTATCGGTTACTGAAAAATGAAATGGAGGAACGGGGATTTAATCCTGATAGTCGCCGTAAATTCCCAGCCAAAATTTTTAAAGATAATGGATTATTTAATAATTGGACTCCTAGTCAACATGAATATAGTATCATTCGGGAACGTATCGAAGAAAAAATTAAGCAAAACCCTAACTGGTATAGAAAGACTGCAAAGGATGTGCTGTAGTTATGTAAGTAATGTGATGATTTTGACACTTGGTTGTATGCTTACCCCTGTTCTATAAGAGCGTATAATGTATTTATGCTGAATAAAGTTAAATATCTATTATTGGTAATTGGACTTCTTTTCCTTATCCCCGCTAGTGTGGAGTAAATACATAAAATTTTTCAATATCCTGAGGTTAGTGACCCTTAACTATTACTTACTAACTATTCCGATATATTGGTCCGTAACAATCGAGCATCCTTCTAACCAATAGTCTGGACCATAACCTACCCACTCAGGAAGATTTGGATGGAATATTCCAGTTACTACAACTCGAGTTTTTGTTTCTAATGTTAAAACATCTGATAGGTCTACCTCACAGAGCAAGACACGAGAGGCACTCACTGCCAACGCAGTAGTATTAGCAGCATATAAAGGTCTTTCACCCTGAATCAGTATATAGGCGGGACCCTCAGCTTGGGTTAAAGTAGCAGAATCATGTTCACCTATACCAACGATTTCACCCAATATAGTTAATTTTTTATCTTTATACACCTGCTCAGCAGATACTGCATCACCAAACAAGCCACCTGATATTTCATTCAACGATACTATTCCTGCTTGTGCTAGTTTGGCTCTGTTTTCTGCTTTTTCTGCTAGTTCTGTTTCTGCTTTTTCTGCTAGTTCTGTTTCTGCTTTTTCTGCTAGTTCAGCATAGAATTTTTCTTCTTCGCTTTGCCCACAGCCCACCATTAGAAGCATTAATCCTGCTAAGAATATAAAGGTTAGATATTTCATACCGGAATATTATCATAGCGTTAAGTTAATACCCAAAAGCGTATAATGTATTTATGCTGAATAAGGTTAAATATTTATTATTAGTAATTGGACTCCTATTCCTTATCCCCGCTTGCGCAACTGAACCTACCACTCAACCTGTAGACGTTGATGCTACTCATGAGGTAACTATTGTAGTTGAACCAGAGCAAATAATTTATGAAGGCAAAGCTCTATATCTGGCAAATTGTGCAACTTGCCATGGTGGTAACCTGCAAGGCAACCCCAATTGGCGCTCTGAAACTGATAAAGATGGTCAACGCGTACCACCTCCGCTTAACGGCACAGGACATACTTGGCACCACTCACCTGACCAGCTTTTTCAAATGATAAAGTATGGCTTAAAAATTTATGATGAAAATTATGAAGGCAAAATGGTAGGCAATGAAAATTTAACTAATAAAGAAATTTATTCTTTATTAGCATACATCAAGAGTGTTTGGCCTGAAGAACTTAGAAATAGGACTCAGAGGCGCTAAATAAGGCTGACTTAAAAAAAGTAAAATTTACAATATTCTGAGGTCGTGACCCTTAACTATTACTTACTTACTATTCCGATATATAGCGGTCTGTAACAATCGAGCATTCTTTTATCTGACTTGGCTTAAATATTCCAGCTACTATAATGAAAGTGTTTTTTTCTAATGCTAAAAGTTCTGATGGGTCGTCTACTATGCAGTCAAGGGACTTAAAATTTGATCTGCTGGAAGATCTTACCGTGACATAGTGAATCATGGGAAGTTCTCCATCATTATTTAGCTTAGCGCCTATCGAAGAACAGGTAACGATCCTGCTATACCGGATGAGGGTTATGATTATTTGTTCAGGTGTCATAATTTAACCGGCAGGTACCAATTATTTTTCATATATGCAGCCTTAATTTTGCTCTACTGTACTGTTTAAACAGCCCGGAGCTACCATACTTGACTCGTCGTATGCTATCTCTTGTTCATGCACTATTTCATATTTTGCCATCAAATCAACTACGGCTGCTTGTATTTGTGACTCAACTGGCTTAGCCAGACTGAGAGTAGGGCAATAACTTACTGTATTAATCGATCTGGTTTCATAATTTTCGATGTATTGAAATAAAGTGATTTCAGTACGGCCATTAATTTTTGTACCATTCTCCATCCAGTTTCCTATATAACCAATAACATCTCCAGCTTTAACCTCGGTACCGAGGTCTACGTTGACGCCATCGATTTGTAATGATTGATCACAGCGAATCGGGACAGCTCCTTCTCTATCACAATCAATACTTACGATATGGTCAATGCTTACCCCCCAAGAAGAATGTAAGGTAGGAGAGATTATGATCTCCCAATCATCTTGTACATATCCATCTGAAGGTTGCCACGTTAATTGAGTAATTAGTCCATTAATTGGAGCAACTACTACAGTCTCTGCCGGGCCTCTAAACTCGAAGTTTGGATTGGCATAATTGTACGATTGCCCGCTCCTACTCACCCGTTTTACACTCGCTCCAAATTCAATAAATATTGGTAATGTTAGGCTGGTATCAAAAAGTAAATCTCCAAAAGTTCCGTCCGCCTCGTTGTAAGGTCCCAGATTTATTATTCCTAGATTATGTAATTTAGGCATTTCTGAATTGTCATATTTTTTATACTGGTCTTGTGCTTTTGCTGCCTCTGATGTGGTATTTGGCGTACATGCCATCTCTGTGCATACTAAACCACCCATATTGGGACCTTCTTGCATACATGAACACTGGTTACAAAAATTAGAGCCTGTGTCGTTACCAGACCATCCGGCTTCTACAACCTCTCCCCCACTTAAAGTACAATTCTTGGGGGTATCCTTCACTACTTCTGTACTTGTGTTACAACCCACCACTAGGAGCGTTAGTCCTGCTAAGAATATAAAGGTTAGATATTTCATACCGGAATATTATCATAGCGTTAAGTTAATACCCTAAGAGCGTATAATGTATTTATGCTGAAGATGAGTCCTCGGGAGGTGCTGGGGTAATACTGGTGCAATTAATCGAACCGAGGTTGCTGAAGGCCGAG
>Ga0302127_10000832_pt1 | contig 17609 bp, 5 predicted proteins | sample CB4_SCM_MG_FD_204452 | JGI IMG/M metagenome (GOLD analysis project Ga0302127, IMG submission 204452) | Marine microbial communities from Western Arctic Ocean, Canada - CB4_SCM | ecosystem: Environmental > Aquatic > Marine > Oceanic | place: Canada: Western Arctic Ocean | collected 2017-09-24
GTTGGCTCGCTTCTAGAAATGATATATTAATAATTGGATCTGTTTTGTTCTTTAGGCTTATATCTGTCACATTTAAATAGCGGCTTTCTCTTCCTGTTGAAAATAAATAAGGCCCTTTTTCTGGTTGGTTCATCATGGGACGTGTTAATGCAGTACTTCCGCTGGTGAAAATTAAATTTGCTTCTTTGAATTCTTTTGTTAACTTTTTTTGATCCGCTCGGTTTGCATTAACCAGCATTACAATTATATCCACATTATCCTTGACCTTTTTTATCATTGACTTACCGGCAGTGATATAATCATCTGCCCTGATGTTTTTTATTGTTTTTGGCAATAGATTGGTTAATCCTATCACGGCAATTTTTAATCCTTCCCGTTCAATAATAATATATGGATTAAATAATAATTGATTTGTTTGCGTGTTTATTAGGTTCGCAGAAATAAAAGGAATTTGGGTGGTGCTGGCTGTTTCTAATAAAAACTGTTCTCCGCCACCAAATTCATATTGACCTACATTGATGGCGTCACATCCTATTTGTTCATAACCCATTAAAATGACAGAAGCGCGATATTTTTCTGAAACACGATTTGAATCATGAAGATCCGGTGTTGTAAAAAAAAGATCTCCGGCATCAAGGATTATAGGATCATTCCCTTCCTGGCGCATTTGGCTAATGACGGTGGATTTTCTAGACAGACCGCCTAATGGTTTTTTCTTTCAACCGCATGGGTCCAGTTGACCATGAACGCTTCCTGTGACAACCAGAGTTATGTTTCCCTGCCCAACCAGAACAGATATTAGAAAAATACCCGGTAACCATATTTTAATGATGTTAAAGGTCATTTTAACAGCAGCATTTTTTGTACAATTATTTATGTATTAGTAAATAAATATTAGGGCACGGTAGGTAATGATGGAGGTTCCCCAATCGCGCTGGAAGCACCGCCGCCGCCAACGGCAGCCGCGCCACCGCTCATAGCTGCTGCCCCGCCCCCTGCTGCCACCAGAGCCAATCCGCCCCAGAGCAACCAGTTGGGTCCGTCTTTCCCACCGCTACCAGCTAAATCATTGTTATCTTTCTTGCGCCGTTTCTTTAGCGCGCGGGGCGTATCCAGCCCCAGTATATCCCAGGCCAGGATCTCGATCTCAATAATGAGTCCATCTACCTTTCCGGAATAGGTAATACTTTTCATACTTTCCGCTGCACCCGTGGCCACAGAAAACATCTTGGCATCTATAGTATAGGTTTCGCCCAGTTTCCCGATAGCTCCCGAAATCATAAATTCCACACCTAACATGGCACCCACTTCCGCTGCGCACTCATCTGATGCACAACCACCGGATTCAAAACCCTGCTCTTCCAGTACATCTACCATGGTGCCCCGCTCAACCATGACCACCTTTTCCGTAGAAGCAAGTGCTGTGGTAAAACGATCGGTCAAGGTCTGTGCTTCCTGCATGGTAATACCCCGACCTTCAAAATCTAAAACAGCCACAGTGGTGCTTGCTTCCTTGCCGGCACGCTTCAGCTTTATTTTCCCCGGCGCTTCAAGGCCCACTATCTCCCAGGCCATGATCTGCATCTCTATTAAGAGGCCAGAAATATCCCCATCATGGGTGGCATTCTTGGAACGGACCGTCTCTCCGGTCTCTACAGAAAACATTTTACAGTCAATGGTATAGCTCTTGCCCATCTTGCCGATGGAGCCGGAGATCATGAACTGGACGCCCAAAAGCTGCCCCACTTCCGCCGCACACTCATCGGTGGTACAGCCGGACTGCTGCAGCCCCTGCTCCTGCATAATCTTTTCCACAGCCTTGCGCTCAATCAGGCGCACCGCATTGGTGTTGCCAATCTCAGTACGCATCCTTTCAGAAAGTGTCTTTACTTCTGACTCGCTCACATCCTGACCTTCAAAATCCAAAATCGCCACGGTGGGCTTGGCTGCCTGGGCCAGGAGCAGCTGGGCACTAAAAATCAAAGTAATAAAAATTCGCATAATATTAATCTCCCTATTAATGGGTTTACTCTTCTGCTGATAAGCGGTCTAAAACCGCTGATAGCTCCCCTTCAAAATCTTCATTTTCATCAAAGCCTGTCTTGGCTAACTGAATAGTGCGGTACTTGTCTACAACAAAGAGCCGCGGCAGGGTCTTGGCACCATACCGTTCTTTTGCCACGCCCCTGGAATCATAGAGGATGGGCATAGTAATTCCTTTATTAGCCAGGAAGGGGCCCGCTTTAGGCGAATTTTCCCAACCCTTAACGGTACGAGTGGCTTCAGTGATATCAATCAAGAAAAACTTTATTTTATCATTTTTATATTTTTCATACAGATTTTGCAAATGGGGCAATTCTTTCATACAGGGCTTACACCAGGTAGCAAAAAAACTTAAGACTACCACGTGCCGGTCCGGCTGGGTAGTCGGTTTGCGTAGCTTTTTCCCCTTTTCTTCGGTCCAGGTTTTTAAGAACTCAAACTTGCCGGGGCCGGACATGAGGGCCCAGGATGGGGCAATATCACCAATCTTCAGGCCCGGATCCTTGGTAGTATCAGAAGGAATCACCGCTACTTCTCCTTCCTGAGCTAAGACAGTGGTTAGGGTAATCAATAGGGGTAAAATCAATTTTATCATTGTATTGTATCTCATAGGTGTATTTTAAAATTCAATCAGTCTAAAACAATCATAACACGGCAATTTTTCAAAAGACCTGCCGCACCATCGGCAACGGCCAGCTTGCCCGCATCAGTATTGCTGATGATCACATCAGCACTGGTGGAGCCAGAAGTGGATGCAGCCCGGATAATCAGTGGATTGCCCTGAACCCGCGTATCGCTCTTGGCCTGGTCCAGCGATTTTGCGTAGCCCACCACACCGTTGGCAGCCGCATAGTCCCGGCTGTACTGACCCGGTCCATAGACAACACTGCCACCCTGGTTTAAAATTCTTGGGGACATAGCAGGGCGCAGCCCCAGTCCGGTCCCATCAATAATAATGCCCGTAACACCGCCGGATTTAACTCCCGTATCGGTGGTCCCGACCTGCTGCTGTTCCGGTGCAGCGGCTACAGTTCCAGACGCGGTCACATTGGTGTCATCAAAGGTCAGGGTGGGAGCCTTTTCCGCCATGGGCAAAAGAACCCGGGATATGTCAGCCATTTTTACTTCGTAGACCACTTCCACCGATGTATCACTCAAGTATTTTGGGTCACCGATCCGGCGCGCACCCCGAATGGCACCCTGGACCTGAGTCTTAATCACATCATCAAACATGGCTCCGGATACGGTGGTCTCAGACGTAACGTTCACGCCGTTCACAATCTCGATCAGCTGTCTTAAGGCGTCCTGCTTCGCAATACGCATGGCCGAGCGCCGGGCCTGCCCTGCGTTGATCACATTTTCCGGAATAAAACCGATGCCAATGGCCTGGATCGTGCGGTCACCATAGTTAATACTTCCATTTTCAAAAACATCCCCAATAAAATCATTCTGGGCACTCAGTGTTACTAAAAAAGTAATGGCTAAAAACAGTGGTCTCATACAACGCTCCTTCATTGCGCAATTTCAGCGGTAATACGGTTTCCGGTAATGCCGGTCACCTTAATATTAAACCCGTCAGGCTGGGTCTTACTTAATCCCATAGCAAGATCCATGGCCTTGCCTTCAAACTCTATTTCATACTCGGCGATACCATCATTCAAGCTCTTAGAATAAGCGTTCCGGATCCCGCTCACAGTCTGGGCCTTTAAAAACGTTTCAAACATAGTGTAGGACATAAAGTCCGCATTCTTGAGCACAATATAACACTTAACAAAATTTGATTGGGCCGTACTCCATTTCTCAATCAGCTGGCGAATGATTTCTGTCCCCAGCTTTCCTGCCGCGTCATTCATGGCATTCACGCCTGCTGTGGATGGAGATATATGGGGTTTCTTGCCGTGGGCATTGGGCACCACCGCCAGAATATCTCCCGTATCTACCCGAACGATTTTCCCGTTAATATCCGCCTGCCCCGATGTCATACCGTAGAATATTCCGCCGGATGAGACCTTTGCTGTACCGATCACAATGATATCCGCTCCCAACTGGCTGGCCACTTTGGCAGCAGCAGCAACATTACCCGATAAAGCGCTTACATAGTCCGGCTCACCTTTCAGGGCCTGGACCAGCTGCCGGTCTACTACATCAAACCCTTTTTCGAAAAACAGGCTCAATAATTTGGTCTCGGCAAAATCGGTGGGCACATTATCGATCAGGTTCTCTTCCCGCACAAGAAAGATTATCCGAGGGCGATTCATAGAACTTAATAATGTCTGGAGTGCTGCTTCATCCTGCATCACTTCATCAAGGATGGCAGTCACTTCTGCGGAGATGGTCACTTCCCAGTTACCATCAGGTCCTTTGTTTTCGCTGACCACCTTAAATGTTTTTACAAAGCCCTGGGCCTTGGAATAAATATTATCTGTTAAGGATGTAGCTGTTACAACAGTCTCTGATGAGATGTAGGCGCCCAGACCTATTTCCACAGCATCCCGCTTGGCCTGCTCAATGGCAGCATCCTTTGTAAGTCCATAACCAACCCCTTCAATCGTATTGGCGTATAGCGGTAGAGACAGCGCCAACAAAAGGGTGAAATATCTCATACTAGAACGTGATCCGCAATGCATTCTGAAAAGAACGAATGCTCAATAGAGCATCCGCACCGGCTACGGATTCACCGGGACCAAACCGTCCCGTGATCATGTCAGCCTGTATGAAACCCCGCTCAGCACATAAGGCCATGGCGTTGTAAGCCGGGTGACTGCTGGGCACATCCTGGAACCTGGACGGGTTCTCACCAAAATAACGTGTTTCCAGCCCCGCATCACCTGTTACAATCGTAAGCAGGCGCTGAATCGCCATGCAGTACTCGGCACGGTTAATGGGTTCATCCGGATAAAAGGGCTGGCCTGGTGCTCCTTCCAAGATCCCATACTGGGAGAGTTCATTGATCCAAACTTCGGCCCAGTGGCCTTTGCTGTCAGATGGTCCGCCCGCAGGAGAATTTTCAGCGCGCATTTCTTCCGGGGTCAGGAACCCGGTTGCGGGAGTGGTCTGACGCTCTATAAGAGTACTGATCTTCAATTCTTCCGCCAGCAATACGGCCAAGTCTGCACGAGTGATCTCTTCGTGCAGGGCCACTTTTTTGCCAGCCAAAGTCCCCGGCATGGCCCGGACGATCTTCTGGCTCATTTGCCACATTTTATCTGCCTTGGCGCTGTATTCGCCTTTCATTTCGACTACCTTTCGAAAATGGTCTTCTGCCTGGCTGAACTCATACTGGTAGAGAAAAAGCTCGCCCGTATAGTAGGTGGCTCCTTCGTGATTTTTCTTGCGCTTCAGCGCTTTTTTCAAAAGTTTTCCTGCGTCCTTATACCATTTCTTTTCCTGGTGCCTGAGATCGATCCACACCCGGGCACAAAGGGTCAGTACATCCGGATCCTTGCCCGCCAGACCCTGTGCCTTACCTGCATATTTCTTGGCTTTTTTCTTATCGGCCATATTAGCGTATGCAATACCAATTCCCGCATAGGCAGGTGCAAATTTTTTATCCAAGTCGGTGGCACGGTTAAAGGATGTCAGGGCTTCATTATATTGGCCCATTTCAACGTGTCGCATCCCTGCCTTATGGTGGTATTCAGAAGAATCAAGATCACTGGCAGGCTTAACCGCGCACGCAGAAATATAGAGCAGGATGAATACAGCAGGAAATAATCGTAACACAAAATCTCCAAATCTGGAAGTGTAAATCATTGTATACCTCCTATTGTAATATAAGTTGAATGCTGAATTGTTTTAAAAAAATCTATGATATATGGCTGATAATAATATAAGGCTGCCGTTATGAATGTATTTGAAATATTTTGTGTGGTTTTGTTCATAATAGCTATCCAACTAACTACTTCAAGAGCAGCATTTTTTGCACAATGGTTTTATGGCCGTCGCTTAAGACACTGAAATACATTCCTGAAGCCACCGGGCGACCATGATAATCCTGGCCTTGCCACTGGATCTCGTGCCTACCAATATCTTTCCAGTCGTTAACCAATTCTATAATTTCCTGTCCCAATAAATTAATGACAGTGATTCTTATTTTCCTGGGTTCGGGCAAACCAAAGCGTATCGTTGTAACAGGGTTAAAAGGGTTCGGGTAGTTGCCGTCCAGGGAGAGTTCTGCTGGGATCAGGGCTAAAATATCTGATATGGTGCCAGCCACCGCAGCCGGATCACCAGAGATAATTTTGATCTGTCTGTCATAACGGGAATCCATCAGACCAAGCTCTACATGGTCCAGTAGCAGCATATCCACAACGGTGCGGGTGTTGATATCCAGCAGTTGTAATGCTTTATCAGCGGGCAAAGATTGCTCAATAGCCCAAGTTAGTGTCATGGCACCTTCCAGATCGGTACTCATGATCTTAGCATCCCAAAGTTTAAGACGATTATCCAGAGCGCGGACATCAGATGTGACCGTTAGGCCCTGGTTTTCTTCAGGAAGCAAAAAAGCCAAAGAGATCGACTTACCAGGTGCAGTGATCTCCGGATTATCGTGCCATTCCAGACCGTTTTCAGCCGTTTCAAGGGCGCCAAACGTGTTAAATCTATCCTCGTAATCATCAGTACTTACACCAAGAGAAATCAGCCAGCCTTCTTCTTGATCATTTACCCTAGCAGCCAGACTAGCGCTCGACACAGTGGGATCCAAAATGATAGTCTGGTCATTGGTGGTGCGGTTATAGACCGCATACCCGTTCCAAGGATCCAGCGCTGTAACAACACTGCTCCATGCTTCCGCTGCCAGTCCATAGGTAATCGGTCCATAAAATTGTACTTGGTCCAAACTAATATTGATCTCAAAAGGATAAGGAGATCCAATAAAGTTCCAGCCCGGTATAAGGGTCAGGCTTGTACCGGACATACTGCCCGTTTCGCCTGCGGTCGTTCCCAGCAACAAGTTATTTTCTATACGCTGGTAGAACCAATAGGACTCACCCATTATAAAATCTATTGGATTGTCCCTGTAAGAACTGCTGGTCTGATCATACTCGAACAACCGCCATACTTCATTATCCTGAGTGCCCAGTTCATCGCCAATCACCAGACCCACACCGGTCTCGTCCAAAACAGCCGGCATAGAAATCAGGCGCCACTTATCCATAGGAAGTCCGCTGGGATAGGCACTGCCTGTGGCAGAATTAGTTGTCAGGCTGCCTGCAGAAAAATTAACTGAGACACCGGTGATATCACTGCTGGTGCTGTAGCCCAGAGGATCCTGAGCTCCAACATAATAGAACAATCCGTTCATGGTCACGGCGCTACCGGGAATGGTGCCCGCGTAACTGCCTGTGCTGCCGGACATGACCACAGACGTATAGCCGCTACTGCTGCCTTGCTTAAAATACAAAGTAGCAGAAGCAATGCCTGTGCCATCTGACAGATGCGCTGTAACGATTACGTCTTCTAGAACACCAGGAGCAGTGGGGCCATGAGCCACATTCGTGATAGCAGGGCCCTGGGTATCAATAAAACTATTTTCGGATGCATTGGAGAGCATGGCCCACTGACTGAACGATGTCTGGTTCTTAGCCAAGATTAGGCCATCGGTTATGTTATATTCCATACTACTGATGGCAATAACTGACCATGGCTCTGCCAGCCCCGCATTGCCAGGCCGTTTTGCCAGACGCAATGACTGAGGATCTTCAATGCCGGGAAGAGCCATATAATCAAAACCTATATCGGTTAAAAAATCACCTTCTATATCCGTGGTAATCTCAAAATACTTCGCAGGAAAAACTGGGTCCGTGATTATGCCATCAGGATCCAACCAGGGAGTATTTTCATCTACAGGTGGCTGGGCCGCTATACTTTTCACCGTAACTGAACCGCCATTCGAGTTGGCAAAATCAACTACAATACCCATGGGATCTCCGTTCTGGTCTATAAAAACGATGGCTTCTGTATTCCCCGATTCCACCGTCACTGTGGTATCCGACAGCTGGCTATCATCAACCAATAGAGTTAAAAAGACGTCTACTGTATCTGTGTTGGCAACAATCAGGTCCGGATCCACCGCGCCCGTATTGGTACTAAAATAGATTGAGCCGGAATAGGTCCCTGGATCCAGATTCTCCGTCTGCTGAACATCCACAAGAAGATCGATGCTGCCTGATGCTGGTATCTGGCCACTTCCATCTGAAGTGAGCCAGTTAAAGCCTGCGAACTCTGCGTCCATTGTGGTCGTGTATTCCAGAGGATAATCACCGCTGTTCGCAAGGCTGATATTGAAAAATATGTTGTCACCCTGGGCCGTCACCACCGATAATGATTTAGCAGCAAACTGTGCTTCAGGCCAGTTCCAGCCATCCCCCGCAAGGGTACCAAAAGCAATAGAACCAAGCGCCGTATGTAGCTCAACATTCCCTTCAACAGTATCTGATGTTGTAGGTGAAAAAATGACCGTAATAAGTTGGCTACCGCCAGAAGACAGGGTAGTACCATCAATAAGGTTTGTGGTGAACGCTGCCTGTCCCGTAGCCACTGAGTCCAAGACCAAGTCCGTGTTCCCTGTATTATTAAGGGTAAACGTGGTATCAGATGATAGGCTCATAAGAACTCCACCAAAATCATAAACCAGCAAAGCATTCATAGATAATGCGCTCAAGGCTACACCATGCTCTGACTGCTGATAACTGTCGCTGGTAAGCAGTACATCACCGGTCCAGTAGCCATTGTCTTCAGGCGTAATGCTCACTGTTAACTGCGCAGCTTCGCCTGGTGCCAATGTAGAATCTGCCAGAGATCCGCTGAACCCGGATGGCAACGCCATGGCAGATACATTCAATGTATCACTTCCATCGTTGCTTACCATAACAGTAAGCTGACTCTCAGATAATATATTACCAAAATCAAGTGTATCTGCTGCCAGAACCAGCACAGGAGCAACACTCCGGGCACTCAGACCAATAGACACTACATTATTCCCCAGTGGATCATCACTGGTAATACGTAATTCATCTGCTACCGTTAAAGTATCTACCCGCATAAAAGACACATCCAGACCAATAGACTCTCCAGGCATGACTTCCGTAGAAATTGTTAGTACACTGCTTGGCGTTAACTGGTTGAATTGTTTGCCAATACTAACAGGTGACTTCCCGGGTGAAAACGATCCAAGCTTTACGGGTATGTTGGTCTTTTTTGGGTCTGTATTATTATTCAATGAACGGGGTTGGTTAGATGACTTATCTTTACTTGATAAACTGGCACGGCCACTTTTCCTGCCCTTTGATCCAGTCCTATCATAAGGAGTCAAGCGAGATCGAGACTTGGATATTGCTATTCGCTCTATAAGGGAGCTGGATGTGTTCATCTCACCTAAGGCCACACTGAAACCGGATAAATCATCTGCCACATAAATACTGTCAACGAACAGCGTATCGCTGCCGGTATTGGACAGGGTTACCTGCATCGTCTCTGTTATACCCACACGTATATCTCCAAAGGAGAGCACATCATCAGATGTAGAGAGCGTTGGAAAGCTCACTGTCAGAACAGCGGTGGTGTCACTTGCAAGGCTGGCTGTATCCACAGCTGTCAGGGCATAATAATTGATCATACTGGGATCAAGGGCCGTATCTACATACTCTGCTGTGGGTGCAGTAACAACTGCCAGGGAATCCAATGCATCTGGTGCTGAACCCTTGTATACTACATAATGGGTTAAATCTATCTCTTCATTGGCGGTCCAACTTAAAGTTATTTCACCGGAACCGGGTACGTATGAAAGTCCTACTGGAGGATTGGGCGGCTGATAGGTCTGATCATAATATAGGGCTCCCATATCTGTAATGGTGCCATCCAAATCCGGAGCCACTGCAGGATCGCCTGCATCAATTGCGGGAGAACCCCACTGTAAAGAAAATAGATTACCAAATAATGGGTCATCTTCCAGGTTCCCAATGCCCCAGTTTACGGTGCTGCCGTTGGCAGCTATGCCTGCTGCACCCCCATCCACAATAGAATAATCCACCGTGATCTGGCTGGCTGAACCGGTGGATGAAATATAAATAGACTCAGTTCCATTGTTCCATACAATGCTGTTGGTAAACTGAATGTTGGACCCATTACGTATATAGATCGCACCACCATCAGACTGAGATACATTATCAGCCAGGGTCAGATTATTGAAAACCGGACTGCTGTTATCTCGAACAGCTATACCCCCACCATCTCCTACACTTTCATTATTCTTTATAACAACATGGCCAAATACAGGGCTACTGTTTTTAATATGGACTCCGGCACCTTCATCGGCACTATTTTCCACAATAATCATATCGTTTATCAGTGGGCTTGATGATGAATCAATGCGTAGGCCTCCCCCATCTGTTCCACCGCCACCAGTAATCGTAAAGCCCATCACCTGTGTGGTATTGGTCTGGCCACCTGCTATGGTGACTACAGAACCGGATCCGTCCCCTTCTATAAATGTTTCTAACGGTCCCATTTCTGATCTGAGAACCAGATTCTTTTCACCAAAATGAAGTAATTCTTCATAGGTCCCCGGAGCCACTTGCACTGTATCTTCCAGATAGGCGGCATTTATGGCGCTCTGAATCGTTGCATAGACTTCTGGAACTAAAAGGATAATGTGATTCGATGCTTGTCCATTAAGCTGTATCGTATATGTGGTTTCATCCAGATCATTTGGACAATTGATCACCAGGCTGGCACTGTAGGTGCCTTCAGCTTCAGGTGCAAATGTGATCGGGATCAATAATGTATCCATAAATGGCACAAGCCCAGATTCTACAGATGTAGAGAAACCGTCCCCTTCTATAAAAATTTCTTCAATCTCTAAATCCGGTGTACCTGCATTGGTTATTAATAATGTATCCAACCAGGTATCGTTGACACGAGTGAAAGGAAAATTGAAAAATGAAATACTATCGTTTTCCCCATACGATACCACAATATCGGCATACTCATTGATAGCGGTTCCACTCACAACTATGGTCACAACCGGATTGTAGGGATCATCAGATACGATTGATACCGTATCTGTGTATTCACCAATGTCTGTTGGACTAAACTGGATCTCAATTTCAGCGGAATCACCTACTGAAATCATGGACTGTGATGCATTAACAGTGAAAGCTTCGGTCAACGTACTGATCTGAGATACATTTAATTCAGTGACCCCGATATTTCCAATCCAAAAAGAAATGGACTCGCTCTCTCCCTGGGTTATATACGAAAAATCATGAGCAAGAATAGATAGCTGAACAATACCGGAATAAGAATCGTTTTTCCTGCCAGGTGATCCCAGATTGTTGCCATCACCATAGGGCATTCCAGCCGCAACCCAGCTCAAGGTATCATTATTATTCCACTGGGGCACAATCAGCTCCATGGAAACACCGGAAGAGTATGGAAACTCTGTAGTATAGGCCAGACTGTCCACTACAGCGCCAGAAACATCCTTAATAAATACGGTCTCTTGATTATTGCCGAAACTGACCCCGGTCCCATAGACAATATCAGGATCAATACCACCATTAGCTGTATTATCGCCATCCTGGGACAGTAGCGCATAGCCGCCGGTCGGAATCGACTTATCAGCTCTCAAGGTAACTGTTTCACCAGTACCGCTGCCAGAGATGATCCAGTCCTGTAGGTTCAGGGGTGTATAATAATTATTATATAACTCAATCCACTCCTTGCCGCCGTCGGAACCGTTTGGATTGGGCATGAGCTCATTAATCACAAATGCCGGCTGCCCTTCTGGTTGGATTGGGGAACCCGAAACCCAATCAGGATTAGTGGAGCTACTTACCAGACCGTGATAACCGTTACCGCCCCAGTCATAGATAGCTGGAAAATTTTCATCAAAAGATCCTTCATTCATGCGCCAGAGTGCAAGAGTATTGTTATCTACTATAAATTGTCCCGGCGGCACAAACGAAGCTGAATATCGCAATGAATTTGAGAACCGAACTTCATCCAGAATACCATCAAAACTGTTCGCAGGATCGGAGCTGTTAAAATCAACGCCGCTGCTTGAAAGCGCAATATCAGCGCCAGCTTCCCCATTAAAATGTCCATCCAGCCAAAGGCTTAGATTACCGCCGACAGGTGCTGTGACTGCCAGATGGTGCCAACTGCTGTCCTGTACAATAATATCTCCATCAAAGACACTGCCATCTTCGTCCACGACTCGAATTTGGAATGAATCTTGCGGTGCAGTAGCCAGGTAAACAGATAAACCAGAAAGACGCATTATTTTTGCCACTGCGTTCTGGTAGGCAAGGGGATGAAAATAAAATTCTAATGTATAGTCCTGGTCTGCGTTGATTAATGGAGCATGAAATTGAGATACACTAATCCACCGATCATCAGCGCCTAGTGCTATGGCCGTAGTATCATTCCCTCTACGTCCGTGTTCTGCAAAAGCCAGAATCCCTTCATCGCTTTCACTGTCTACTGCAGACACGCGGTAATGGTAGGTCATATTTTCTTCTGCGGTCTCATCCAGATAGGACGTGTCTGATGCTGTTGAGTAGGGACTTAAGGAATAAAAATCAGCACTTACATCTGTAGATCTATAAATATTGTAGGATACGGCATCGCTGTTTGCATTCCATTTGACTGAAACATTATCTGCTGAAGGAGTGGTAATAAGGTTACTGACCCGTACAGGCTGGTCGGATTGGTCGTAATAGTAGGCGCCCATATCAGCTATAGTACCATCCGCATCAGTAGAATCCGGGTGACCGGTATCAATACAGCGGGAGTCGGCGGTTAAGTTAAAATCATCATTGTCAGCATCTACAAAAAGTGGGTCTGTATCCAGGCTGCCGTCTCCCCAGATAACTGTGCCGTTATCGTTGGTAACAATGCTGTCCTGCCCTCCCTGCAGGTCTGAATAAGAAAAAGTGATATTACCTGATGATGACTCGCCGGCTCTAAACTCAATATTTTGCGGGGTATTACCCCATACGATCGAATTAACTACGATTGGATTAGAATCGCTCCTTAAATAGATTCCTCCTCCATAACCAGCATTGTTATTTATCATGGTTACATTCATCATGGACGGGCCAGAATTACCGCGAAGGTGCATCCCCCCGCCTAAATCAGATGCCGTATTATTGGCTATCACTACATTTTCCAACTTCATATTTGAATAAACCCAGCAGCGGATCCCGCCACCGTTAATAGCAGATGAATTGTTAACCACACTCGAATTCTTCAGTATGGGGCTGGACTGGTCATAACAGTATATCCCACCCCCGCTGCTAGACGCTGTGTTTTGACTTACTGTTAGACCATACAAACTAGGACTAGACTGGACAAGATGAATCCCACCACCGTTCTCCGCAGCACCATTGGTAATTGTAAAGCCCATGAGCACAGCAGTCGAGTCTTCTCCATTTATAAATTTCACCACGCTTCCACTGCTGTCCCCATCAATAATCGTCGTCTCCCGGTCTGCACCAATCACAACAATATTTTTTCCACTGAAATCAATATTCTCTGTGTAAGTCCCGGCTGCAACCATTACAGTATCGCCACTATTGGCCGCATCAATCCCAATCTGGATTTTATTGAACTTGGCGCTTTCAGAACCGTTGGCATAGGGCAGGTCTGAACTGGCATCTACATACCACACAGGTCCATTATAAACTCCTGCACCGTTCTCATTCTCATAGGCGCCCATATCAAGCACAGTGCCTGCCGGGTTGGGTCGGGGATTACCGTCTAAATCTGTGTTTGGAGCAGTGTAGAAAACACCGGCAATGGTAATTGTATCTGTTCCTGCGCTGATTGTTGGGGAAAGATCGGACAGGTGATAATTGCCACTGTCCGCATTCATAAACAGAGGATCCAGATCTATATTGCCATCTCCCCAGATAACGGTGCCGTTATCGTTGGTAATAATGCTGTCCTGGCCACCATCAATATTCGAATACAATAGTGTGATCATGCTGGTATCGCCAGTACTTGAAAACTCTATATCATTTGAATCATTACTTGCTATAATTGTGTTCATCAAATTCAAATTGGAATTAGTTGAGATAAACAGACCACCACCATCCGCGATAGCAGACACATTTCTGCTAACAGTGACATTGACAAAACTGGGGTCAGAGTTATAGCAAAACACTCCCCCGCCTTCCTGAGTCGCTGTGTTATCACTGATCAACACATTCACCAGAATGGGGTCAGAATTAGTTGTACAACGAAAACCACCGCCCCTACCGTTATTACCCGTGGCAGAATTATTGATAATACTGATATTTTCTAGTCTAGGGCTGGAGCCACTGAAACAGTGTACCCCGGCACCGCCATTGGCCGTATTATTGGTTATAATTAAATCATATAAGCTTGGGCTGGACCCACCCGTACAAAAAATACCTCCACCATTTGATGCTATGCCATTTTGCAAAGTAAACCCTCTCAAAACCGCAGATGGCAGTTCCCCGCTTTGAAACGTAACCACTCTGCCAGCCTGATTCCCATCAATGATGGTTGTTTCCTGGTCTGCACCAATCACAACAATATTTTTTCCACTGAAATCAATATTCTCTGTATACGTCCCGGCGGCAACCTTGATACTATCACCGCTCACGGCAATATCAATCGCACCCTGGATTGTGGTTATTTCTCCCGGCACTTCCACAACACCATCATAGTTGGGCGATATGTACTCATCAGCACCTATGTCCGGTGTGGTCTCATCCCGTGGTTCATTGTCAAAGTCTATTGTGACTTCCGTAAGTGGTGTGCCCAGATCATTTCCTGTTTCCAGATGAAATCCATCCCCATTGGTGTAGAATTCCGGATCCTGTAAAACACCGTTGGCATCAAACCCAGCAGCCTGCCAATCTTCAAAATCGCCGTTTACACTTGGATTGTTATTACTATAGAAACCATTGCTTTCGCTGCCGCCATAATACATGTTATAATCAAAAGACAGATTCGATGAGTTGGATTTACTGATTAATCTTCCGCCGGACGTGTTAGTGATAATATTGTTTATTACATTCATTTCGGATGAATAATTGATATAAAGCGTTCCATAGCTCGTTGAAGCACCTGTATATGTATTAATCAGTGTATTATAATAGATATCAGCGTAATTCGTTTGTTGGAGATCGACAGCCTTGCCATAGGCCCTAACCATGTTGTTGGCAATCAGCGTTCGTTCGCTACTGCTGTTTCCATCACAGTCGTAGATATGGATTCCTACGTTCATGCCATTTGTGGTGTTTTCCGTAACATCATTACCCGTTACAATCGCCGGTTTGCAATAAGCGACATAAATACCGTTGCCATTATGGTCGCCTGCAACCGTGTTACCGCTGATCTCAACGCTATCAATAGATTGAACATAGAAACCATAATACTGTCCGATAGTAGTGTTGTTGGTAATCTTAAGCTCGCCGTCGTCAGCTGCACCATTGTTTAAAAATATTCCTACCGATCCCTGTAAAAAGGTGTTGTCCGTAAACACCATCCCTGTACCCGAGTTTGCCGTGCTCTCCACCAGGTAATGGTTTGAACTGCTGCTAGTATAGTCATAGCCCCTGAATTCATTCCCTTCAATCTTCAGGCTGTCCGTTTCACCAGAAATCTCCAGTATTGTGCCATAGGATGATGACGCTGATACATCAAAACCGATATTCTTAATAGTTAAATGATCTGTGCCATTTACCTTAAGGACATAGTTTGTGCTGCTGGTTGGGGTATACTGCCAGCTAACATCGGCAGTCTCCCCAGTGGATGATTGAATGGTAAGGGTATTGGTAGCAGATGTGCCATAGATCTCACCAATGGTTGATTGTTCGGTATAAACTCCAGGCAAAATATTAAATGTGATCGGTCCGCTGATACCGTAAATAGACAGGTCATTCAGGGCAGTAGAAATAGAACCATAATCACCACCGGCTCCAATGGTATAGGGTCCTGCCAGGTGAGATCCCGTCACCGTAAACTCCATGGCACCCATGTCCGGTGTGTCTCCGCGGGTGTTGCCATACATATCATCGGGGATACCTGCAATGGGTGTGCCCTTATTATCCAATATATAGCTTGTAGGAACCAGGCTGCTATCTGCATCATACACCGGATCCATACTTACCGAGTTTAAGTCTTGACCACTGGACTGCCACTGCGCCAGTGTTTTATTGCCGCTGTAGGAGATCGGGTAGGCAAAGCTACTGTAAAAGTCATTATAGTCACTGCTTGTAAACACAGATGTGTTATAAAAATATGCTGCCGGGATACTGGCAGACTCGGTCAATAAAATATTGTTTTTTAATGTATTGTTATTGTTGTAAGCGTAGGTATACAGTGCATAACTGTCTCTTACTTTTACCGAGTTATAGTAAATGTTCTGGTAATAGTTATAATAATTTAAGTAAATACCCTGATCCTCTACACTGATCAGGTTGTTGACAATAGTGGCTTCACTCCCTGATGTGGCCTGACAGTAATTAAGAGAAATACCGTAGGTCATATCCGGAGCATAGATAGTATTGTCTTCTACTACGTTAGCACCATCGCAGTACTGGAGAAATATACCATAGTCATACATATAATTACCGCTTATGGTGTTCCCCCGGATCGTTAAACCATCAAAATACTGGGCATAGATGCCGCTGTAGGTATTGGTGAAGGTGTTACTGCTTATCTCCAGGCCCGTGGGTGGACTACTGGAGTTGCCAACTAAATAAATGCCATAACCGCCGCCATCATTAAAGGTGCTGTTTTTGATCTTAAGACCCGTTGCACCTAAGCCACTAACATAGATCGATGTATAGTTGCTGCTGCTACTATTTGTAACGGGTCCAATAAATTTACTGCTGTCAATACTCACACTATCTGTTACCCCGGACAATACGATCTTCTGACTATAGGATGCCCCCACATTCTTAAAGGTGATATTCTTCAGTGTAATATGATCGGTACCATTCAGCTTTAACACATAATTATTGGCACTGCTATTTGCAGTGTTCTCCCAGATCACGCTGTCGGCGTTAGCATCTGCTGACTGAAAAATGACCTTATTTGTCGCGGACACACCATAGATCTCACCCAGCACCAACGGCGCGTCATAGCTTCCAGCCAGAATATTGAATGTGATCGGGCCTGAAATACCAAAATATGTGAGGTCGTTTTTCAGTGAATCAAAAGTGGCAAAGTTGCCACCGGAACCAACAGTGTAGCTGCCGGACAACGGTGTTCCTGTCAATGAAAATTCCACAGCACCCATGTCCGGTGTAGTAGTAGAACGAGTGCTGCCATATATATCATCGGTGATACCGCTAATGGGTGTGCCCAAGTTATCAGCATACAGCACTTGGGGCACAAGGCTGCTATCTGCATCATATACTGGATCGATGTTTACCGAGTTTAAATCTTGACCACTGGACTGCCACTGTGCCAGTGTTTTATTTCCGCTAACGTAGATCGGGTAGGCAAAGCTACTGTAAAAATCATTATAGTCACTGCTATCCAACACAGACGCGTTATATATATATGCTGCCGGAGTACTGGCA
>Ga0302127_10000833_pt1 | contig 17601 bp, 26 predicted proteins | sample CB4_SCM_MG_FD_204452 | JGI IMG/M metagenome (GOLD analysis project Ga0302127, IMG submission 204452) | Marine microbial communities from Western Arctic Ocean, Canada - CB4_SCM | ecosystem: Environmental > Aquatic > Marine > Oceanic | place: Canada: Western Arctic Ocean | collected 2017-09-24
TCAGTTACGAGAAGTCGAAAGGGCAACCTGTCTTGATGCAAGCTATTACAAAGGTCATGACTTCCACGGTGCAAGAACGATGATACTTGCCTGGTCAAGTTCCGGCAGGGACGGTTTCAGGGAAGAGAGAATCAAACTTGGCGAATGCAATACATTGAATACTGGAGACGGCTGCAGGGGACAGTCGACCGCAAACTACGTTGCCTTGACTGAGAGAAGGACTGACGAGGCAAAGGCAATCAGAAAAAAGTCAATGGAGGAGGACGGTGTCGACTGGTCACCACGAAGAGGCAAGGAACTTGTAAAAAGAGATGACGGTCTGGCAAACTGTGTCACAACGGGACAGACCAAAGAAAGCCTGATAACCGATGGTGTGAAACTAAGAAAACTGACTCCGGTGGAATGCGAAAGACTTCAAGGATTTCCTGACAATTGGACTGAGGGTATCTCGGACACGCAAAGGTACAAGTGCTGTGGCAACGCGGTAACCGTTCCGGTGGTGCAGTGGATCGCCTCACATTTTGAGTTTCCGAAAGATTTGGCATAGACCTATATTTCCACTCCAGTCATAAATAACTCCATTTTTAGTATATAAACTTAGAAATAATCACGTTTCAGGCACACTTTGTAACCCAACTACAAATAAACTTTACTGGTTTACCCTTACTTAATATTTTTGATACTTCCTAAACTATAAAAGTTTTATACATAGTGAGTTACAAATCGTGCCTAAAACACATAAATTTCTGAGTTTATATACTAAACATAGAATAATAAATTTTAATTTTATATATAACCTTTTTTTGATATATTCTATGACAAAAGGATTTACCGACAGAGAGAACTTTATTGTTGCCTCCGTTATTATGGTAGTTTCAAATGAGATGAAAAAGGTATCAAGGGATACAAGAATGAATATTTTACAGTATATCCGTGAAACAAAATACCCAAGTGTCACCGACCAGGATTGGAAGGAGATAGCAAACGGTATTGACAATCACAAAAAAGACGTGTTTCAAATTATGGTCAAGGCATTTCACGAGTCATCAGCAAACCCATCAACCTCAAGTGACAAGGCACTTGCAACGCTTGATACGGATATGAAGGGTGAGATTGATGATATAGACTTTGACGAACTTAAATCAATAGTTGACGAGTCAGACGATCCAAAACTCAGGGAGTACTACCTCACCATGAAGCAATTGAAACGTGACTTTGACGATGACAGGGCAAAGTAATATGACTCCGAGCAAAACCAGAGACTATAACAAGGACTATTATTCCAGGCCGGAGGTCAAGGAGTCACACGCCAGATATATGAAGGCATACTATCTCAAGAACAAGGAACGTCTTCTTGAAAAACAACAGAAATATTATGTTGAGAATAAGGACAAGATCAAGACATATATGAAGACATACATGAGAAACTACAAGCCTTCAAAAAAATCACTCCTCGGGAAAGACGTGATCGATCCAAAGAGCAAGGTCGTCGACAAAGTTGATGAGGATAAAGTATGACCCGTAACAGAACACCATACTGAACAAAAGTATCTTTCTCCTTCGTGGTGTCATCTTGTAATACCAGCCAAACAGTTTTGTACTTACCTTGCTTATACCAGTGAGTATCGGAGAATCCTTCTTGTGCTTCTTCCAGTAACGAATGGAATACCAGTCAATGAACTTTCTAAAGTACTCGTCGATTGCGTTAAATATTTTTATGTGAAACTGTATGATATACTTGCCCACAAATATAAACAAAGCCACGGCAGACCCTCCCCATATCAGGGTTGACGACTCGCCAAGGTTGCGGGCCCAGCTTACGTCGGTCATCATTGTTATGTACAGGTATGTGGTAATGGTTGCACTCATCAAGATGAACTTCAACGAAAGCAGCAATGCAAAGTAAAAGTGTTTATCAGATTTCAGATTAATTATTTCTTGCAGTTGGTATTTGACAAAATGATACACAACAAACCAGACGAAACACAAATATATAAACTTAAATTGTTTTAACTTTAAGAGAAAAGTTTATTAAGAACTTAAATCATCTAGAACTTTATGTCACAAATTTTACAAGCACAGACTGAATTTATGCCAGAAAATATAAAATGGCTTGGTCTGGGAAACAAATATCTGGAGAATCAATATGATACTGTAGATGACTGGGGAGAGAAAGGATTGGTTGATAAGGTTGATTCTGATAAAAAGTTCTTAACTGAATATAATTTTGTCCTCGACAACATGAACCTCAGATAGGTTCAGTTTTTTTTATACTAAACTTTAACTTTATATAGTCTTATTTTCAATCACTGAGTATTATGGGTGGTGGAAATCGTAATTCTCAGTCAAAGGCAGAGCGACGAGTGGAACGAAAGGCAAGACGCAAGGCTGCAGCCAGGCAGAACCACAGGGAAAAGGAAAAGGTAAGAGACAAGGAAATAAAGGAAGAGAAAAAACTCCTGCCAAAGAAACCCAAGGCCTGGAAGAGACGAGACAAGGACGGATCCATCATACTTTGGAATGCCATCAAACTGTCAAAGACATCGGCATACCTTCTTGGATTTATGGGTGTAATCGTGTTACTATTCGTAGCATCACCACTTTTCGAGGATCCTAATTATGTAGAACCCGAACGGTATACATTCGCAGAGTGCGAGGCAATAGAATTTGAGGATCTGTACTGCATGTATGACTTCAAGTGGACCAGGGAATATGCTGACGGTGGAACCATCTCAGAGTATGCGGAGTTTGATCCGTTTGTAGACCTACCCGTACTGGGTGACAAGTATACGGAAGATGAACAGGACTTCCTTCCACCGACCGACTTTGAAAAGGATCTGACAGACACAGAGTGGGAGACAGTAGTGGAAAATATGACACCAAACTTGATTGACAGCATTGGCAACTTTATCATGTTTCCAGTCGCATACGGCCAGTTGAATGAGTTTGGTTTGGAATTTATTGAGGACGAACTTCCTGAAGACAAGGAAGAGTTAAAGAAATTGATTTTACAGATACGACTGGATCTTGACACAACCAAAGAGAAACTGAAAGAAGTTGAACAAGAGGTAATGTCTTGGACAATTGACGAGGCCAAGTTAGAGAATGACAAGTTTACCGCGGAGGAGACATTTGAAGATGCCGAGGAAAATCTGGAAGATGCAGAGACGGAATACAGACACGCACTTGATATGAAAGTGAGAAACAGTACAGACTTGTTGGAGCAGGACAAGGCCATTTTAGAATATAGAATACAGGTAAAACTTTTTGACATCGCTGAAAGGGAATTGGAAAGAGCATTGGACATCTATAACATAGGTATACTGGAACATCGTACAAACGAAAGTCTGGAAGATGCACTGAATGCGGAAATGGATGAGTTGCTAGCAAAGCTAACGGAAGCAAGAATTAAGTTAAACCTGGCCTACAGAGAATATCAATTTATAAATATTAATCTTTCAAAGACATGTCAGATGCTGATAGAGGAAGGCTTGCAAACCAACTGCCCGACATACCGTGAAATGGTACCATTGTTTGACAACACGCTTCCAACAATATCTGGTGCTTTTGTTGAGGTTGGGTATGATCTTAAACGTTTGCCTTCACCGCTGCAAGATCATTGGAACTTCTATCAACAGTTAACAAAGACACGAGTGGTAAGTGTCGATGCGGATACAGACTTGTTTGACAGAGGTGTCAACATAACAATTGAGGCAAGAGACTTCACCATGGTGGAACAGAGCGGTGCAACTGACAAGTCAGACTCATATGACTCGTCAACGCTTGAACAGACCATCTGGCATAACATACACGTGTCAGAAAGATGTGATTCGGTATCCGTTGGTCCTGATCTAAAGGTTATTGAAGCAGCAATACTTCACGTGCTAAACAAATGTACAACTGATCTATCAGAGTTTAAAGAGGTGATCAATGATGAACCAACTGTGATTCCAAAGGAAGAGTCATCACAATGGAGATATCTGCAATGGTTGGCAGACATTGTTGCAAGTCTTCGTGACGATTCAAATACAAAATGAATGCTTAACTTTATATATTAGAAGTTTCGGTACTACGTTATGGATAATTTAGAATCAATACAAAACAACGTTCTCAATATTATGGAAGAAGCCCAAAAGAGTTACCTATGGAGTTCAGGAAATAAACGACTGAACACCTGGCACGTGAGTGACTTTGTTTCTGAATGTCTAAGAAAGACACAGTACTCAAAGACACATCCGAAAAAATTCGATCCAAGCAAGGCAAGTATATTCTGGCTGGGTCACGTGATACATAATGCACTTCCGTTGGCAAAACTAAACGAGGTTACCATGTGCTACAACATCCAGACAGAACTTGGCATGACGGCACAGGAAGTTGCAATGAGACCTCTCGACGAACTTTCAAACGTAATTACCGGAACACTGGATGACCTTATCCCGTTGGGAAACGGTGAGTGGTGTATAGCAGATAAGAAAACGTATAAGAAGTTTTTCCGAAATGCAAAAAATGCAGACTCTGATCCAAGTTACAGATTACAACTGGACATCTACCGTGTCTTGTTGAAGGCAACTTTAGGAATTGATGCAAAGTATGGCTGTCTGCTCTACCTTGACAAGTCAGACAACATGGCTCCGACACCTGTAGCTTTCGACCTTGCACCAATCGAGGAGACCAGTGCAAAGATGAGATACATTCTAGAGCAGTTACAATCCGGTGATGCAGAGGCAAATCCGTGCTGGCTATGCAATGGCGCAAACAAGAAAAAAGCCATCTACTGCGACTACAAGGACATCTGCATGCAGGAAAAGCCAGAGGCACATCCACCACAGGAAGATGAACTAAAGGTAACGATCTCCGAGAAATGATTTTCCAGACAGGAATAGTTCCACTTTTTGATTTCATATTGTTCAAGATCAGATGGTGGAGATACAAACTTGGTAGTCCAGTGTAAGCTCTGCGGAACGATACTCAAGGATGATGCACATATGAGAGACCACCGATTAAACCAGCACGATTGGTATACGGGAGATTCAATTTTGAAGGAAGGTAAAAAATTTTAGTTAAGATATTCCGTAACTGACTTGTTTAGTTTTTTTTTCATATCAGTATTTCATATCAGAATCTTTCATAATTGATCCGTCAGGCATCTTATGATATCCTTTTGGTATTGAGTCGTGGAACTTTAGTACTTTCTTATTGCCTTCCTTTCCCTGTTTGTACTTGTATTTTTTATTTCCCACATCAATTGCACCGTATTCAAATCCTGCCTTTGATATAAATTGATCATCATAATTTAATTTCATCCAACTGTCATTCTTTTTTTTCATTGAACTTATTGCTTCCTTTTTGGAACTGTGTAGTTTTGTTCCACGCATGGCCTGGCGTTTTCCGTGTTTGTTTGCAACAACATAAGGTCTCCACATATCAGTTCAACCAGTTTTCTGCTTTAAATAATTGCCCACCATAGTCAGATCCACCGTTCTCAATTATGTTTTCTGACTTGTAACCTTTCTTTACAATAGAACTTGCTTTTTGTTTTGATTTATAAATTTTAGATTTTTTAGTCTTTTTATTGTATACTTTGTAACCGTCCTTTACTTTAGTCATCGAAGGCATCAACTATTCATTATGAGTACTTATATTTAAAATTTTAAATACAACCAAGCACTATCAGTTATATGGTAAAAGTTAAAGTTAGAACAGGACGAGGTACAGGTACCATTGATGTAGACGTAGAGGATTTAAAATTTTCGGGTCTCGAGTTTAAAGCATTGCAGAAGGAACGTAAACGTTTGGCAGGCAACAGAATAGTCTCAACAAACAAAGGTACAGGTTCAAGAAAGTTACAAGACACACCGGAACCGTCAGACAAACCAGAACCAAAGGTAACACTGAGTAACAGAGGTACAAAGGTGGTTAAGGTATGACTGGAGACGGAATGGGAGGAGCTGGTGGCTTAATAGGACTGGGTGTAGGTCTGGGCGTGATCGGTATGTCCATGAACATGCTGTTTGGAGCAACCGCGAAGGAAGGAGGAGAAAAGAAAGTAAAATTCTGTAAAAAATGTAACAAATGGGTTTCACTGACACATAAGCACGGTTTAAAGTAAAAAAATAATTTTAAATATAGGGTAATATTGTTATAGTTATGGGATTAGGAGATTTTATGACACAAGTACTGGATTCTGTTAAAGATATGCCAGCAGCAACAAAAGGTGCAGGAGAAGGATTAGGTGCATTCTTTTCTGATTTACCAAGCATGATCAAAAAAACTTAGCACCGACCAATCTTTTTACTATTAAATAATAATTTTATATACAAGTAATGATTATCATTTTTCATGCACGATTGCGGATGTAAACATAAGAAAGGAAAAAACCATGTTCATAAAGAACCAGGTGACGGTTACTATAGAGAACTGGGACAAGCTTTTTGGAGCACCTAGATGCCTGAGCATTTTGGTATAAAACCAGGCTGTTCATGTATGTGTCACGGGATGGAAGAAGGTGGTTCATTATATGACGAAGGTGAATGCTGTTTCTTTTGTGGATGTATGCCTAAACCACCACATATGCAATAAAATTTTAAATACAATTAACTTCTTCACATGTTATGGGCAGATCCAGTCGTACCACACGTAAAGGTCTAATACCTAAAGAAAAATTTAATGCTTGGAAAAAAGCAAAGGAGGTTAAAGAGATAGAAGATAGAAAAAATTCATTGTTCGGTGGATACGGACAGTTTCTATAAGTAAATTTTAAATATAACGTACATCATCCATAATCATGGGAATGTCTGACTTTATGAGTGAAATATTCGGAGCAGCCAAGGGTACGGTAGGCAAGGGTTCAGGAGCCCTGTTTGACACGATCGGAAAGGCATTCTGGAAGTAAATTTTAAATAGAACTAGGGTGTAATATCATTTATGGTTTTCAGACGTAATACTTTAAAGAATACTAAAACATTCAAACAAATCAATAAAACGTCATCAGGCACCAGCAATATTAATACATTATCAACTAAACAAAATATTCCGACACCACAGACATCTAGCTCTGGCAGCATATCAGGAGATCTAAAAAGACAGACTTACAGGACAAATTCCACAAAGGAGTGGAGTTTAAAAAGTATGTTTCCAGAAATAGTAATGCCCGAAGCATCAGCATTCACTGATGAATCACCTATTCCAGGATCTCCTGTTGATCGTCCAGATTTTCATGATCCTAGTGCTTCTAATGCCATCATCAATTATCATCACACCAGTTCCGACACCGTAGGTGAAAAACCACCATTACCAAAAGAAGATTTTAACTTATTTGACACAAAAACTTGGTTTGGTCCTGCAACCGTGTATCAAGGTAAACCAGCAGCAGCAGATGATGACCCGGCAGCAGTACCACCAGCAGTAATACCAGAATTGGAAGACGAGGTCAAAACAGATCCGTATCCAAAACCAACCCCAATGACTCAAGGAGCACAGGGTTTTGGTGGAGCTGAAAATAAAGAAGGAACATGGGTACAATCAAGTATACCATCAGGATTCACAATTGGTACTACTGTGGATTATGTTCCTGTTACAAAAGATAAAACATTTGGAAATGAAAGTAGAACTTCATTATATAAATTACCAAGCAACATATCACCTCAAGCACATCAACAAGCACTTAACACACAAGCAATGTATAAGTTTGAAAACCACATACAGTCATCATACAGTACAATGTTGCGTGGTTCCGGACCAGATAACAGACTTAATGAAAAGAATTTTTTGGACTTGAAATCACAAATTAACAACTCAAACATATCTCAAGGCAAGAAGGATGATATGATATCGGAATACACAAACAAAATTACCAACTATCAAAAGGCAGCAGGCGGTTACGGTACAGACACTCCATGGTCTTTCGGAACTTCGCAGTCTAAAAAGCCTAACAAGGCAGAAAGATTACAAAATAAATTGGACTCAGGAGGACAACTTAGTGAAAAAGAACGTAATTACTTGGCTGTTATAACTGGAAAAAACAAAGGACCTAAATATGATTCAATTGGAATGGGTCAAACACCTGATTATGCAGAAATGTTTACTCCTGGAGTTACAGATAAAGTTCTTAAAAAGAAAGAACAGCCAATTTGGTTTGATTATCAAGATCTTGGATATTAACCATGGCTGGTGTACAAACTAGAGGCAGAAATCGAATAACAACAAATAAACTTAATCAGTTAAAGATACATCAGCAAAACAACATAAATAATCAAGTACATCTAGATAAAATTTCATCACCCACTTACAAAGAATCTCAAACAAATTGGCCATCACAACAAAGGCAGCCTGATGGCAGTTATGGCCAAAATACACCACCAGTTGTATCAGTTAGACAAGACACTACAACCACATCATATGGTGATGGCTCTTCTGATATTAAGGAACTAGACATAATGCCTACTAACACATATAATGAATACATGCCAAAGGAAACAAAAAAAATTGAACTGCACGGAAATAATAGGTTTAAAAGAACAGTCCATGGTCCGGGTGACAAATTAAGAAATGACGATCCAATGTCACAGGTTATGTTAGGTATTGGAAATACTTTTCAGGACTATGGTGGTCTGGTTCAAGGCGGATATGAGGACAAGTCAATTCTAAATCAATCCATAGGCAAAGCCATAGAAGGTGACTGGGACGGAGCAGGCAAACTCATACAGGATAACCCATACAGGTTTGCAGGAAATCTAATCGTGGAGGCAGGCAGTGCACTCATACCAGTTGGTGCAGTGTTAAAGGTTGCCAAGGTCGCAAAGGTTACAGATAAGGTTCTTAAGAATGTAAAAAAAGTTATACCAAAAAAGACAATTGACGGTGAGGAAGTCAGGACACTGTATAATATAAGACCAGCCGGTGAAGGTCCAGGAATGTGGTATGCTAATATTGCTGATGGTTTTTATCATAATAAAATAATATCTGGTGGAGCAAAAACAATTGAAGGTAATTTGATTAAAGACGGAGTTCCTCAACTACGTTCTGTTGATGTACCAAAATCCGTTTATGATAAATTCAGAGTTTCTGAAATTCTTAAAACATCTGACACTCCATATGTTCCTGCAAAATCCTTTACAGGACTTAAAACATGGTCAGATGAAGCAGATGCTTTTGTACCAAAAACAACAACATATGCAGAAACACCTAGAAGTATAGTAGAATCAATGAGATTTACTGATCAAACTATTGTAAGTGGTAAACAACTGAATCCTAATGCAATAGGAGAACATCGTTCATCTGAATTTCTTACAAAATTGACAAATAAAAACACTCCAGGTGCAACACCTGATGAGGTAATTAGACAAAAAAACTTGCAAGCAAATGAGAAAATAGCTGCACATTTAAGATTGAACTCATTTGATCCAACAAATGAATGGGCTCTAAAACATAGATGGCAAAAGACAGAAAAAATTCTTGCAACATCAGGTCAGAAAGAATCAGTATTCAAGAGAATATTTAATCCAGGAATGTCAAGTGATAAATATGCAAATGAACTTGTAAAAACTTATAAAAAGAAAAATAAAACGGTTAAAGAATTAGACTTTTTCGAAAACAGCCATCAGAAATATGGTGGATCTGTTGATTCTCCACCATCATTCCAAAAAGCAAGAGGTATGCTTCAACAATATGAACAAGGTATAGAACCAAGACCATTGTCACCAATGTTCACGGCTGCTGCTGGAGTTGGAGGATTACAAATATTGTCAAAGAATAATACAATGCAAAGAGGACAAGAAAGACAAAACAGATACACATCTAAACAAGCCAAAGCAGAAGAAAACCCAATGGATTGGGATCCACGTGCAACACCTCCTTCTTTAGTGGAACCACCTCCATTTACATATTCACGTCCTGGATTGAATGATAAACCATTCTGGGAAGATAAATCAAAAGATTGGATGCAAAATAAATCTCCTTTTGATCCATGGAATATTGATAATATATAATCAACAACTTTATATTTATATGCCTGGTATATAACTAGAGGCAGAAAAGTAAATTTTAAATATAACTATCTTCTGTATCAGTTATGGGAAGATCAACTCGTATTACAAGAAAATTCCATAATAGAGCACAACAACAAGGAAATAAACCAGCATCATCTACACCAGCATCATCTACACCAGCATCATCTACACCAGCATCATCTAAACCAGCATCATCTAAACCAGCATCATATACACAAGCATCATCTACAATAATAAGAAGAAGACATGTTCCAACTTCTGTATCACAACCAAAATCCAATATCATTCATGGGAGACAAACAATTACTGGAATTTTACCATCAAAGTTTATAGCACCTAATGGATATGTATCACAATCTACAGCAGAAGCTAGGATTGATAGTGAAGGATGGAATAATTTTGAATTTAGTACAATACATAGGACAAAAGCACGTGGGCACAGTATTACATATAGAAAAACTGAACGAGTTGAATCACCAAATGATGTGAATTTTCAACCGTCAACAATATATTCTAAATATACAGATATAGATAGAAAGACATCTCTTCATAATTATTTACCAACACGCAAGGAAGAAAGATATTTCAAAGCACAAAAAGCAAATGAATTAAAGAAAAAGATTGCAGATTCTAAACTAAACAAATCAGCTCCAAATGTAGAAAATATTCCTGGTGTATCAGGTTTTGATATGAATAAAATGACAGGAAACTTATGGATGAGTCAATTTGATCCACAATCATATACAGGTAAGTCAGGTGTAAAAGGACCTAAAAAGACAAATGAAGTGTTTGATTGGTCTTTTGATTAGTTGATTCCTATAGATCAACAACTTTATATACTAGCTATATATAACACCCAGCATGTCAGAAGATAGAAACAAACATGGTGGTTCTCAATCAGACGGTGCAGAACATATCGATGGTCAACTACCTCAACTAACTGACGTCATTGACCCCGAAGTTTTTAAAAAACTAAAAAAACAGATGAAGGAGTCCCTATCTACAAAATGAGTAATAACTTCAGACTTCGTATTACCAATCACCGCAAGATATTTTTTAACTATACCAGGGACATCTCATGCTTCTCATGCGAGAGAGACCTGCATGACTCGTATACCGTCTCAGGAAACAGGGGCAAGACACGATGCGTGCCTTGTGCCGTCAAGTACCATATAATAGACGAGATTCCAAAAGAGATCAGGGAGTTGGTTTGATATGGATTTAAAATTATTACTCGGACTGGGTTTCATTGGAGCAGGAATGGTCATCGTGGCAATATCACAATTTGTAACAATAGGTTCTGTTCTAAAGTTTCCACTGGTGGGACCTTAAAGATGAGTCAGATAACTGTAACCGCAAAGGCATCGGAGAAGATTAATGAGTTTATAAAGGATGACAAGGATGGCGGTACATACCTAAGAATGTACGTTCAGGGAGGTGGGTGTTCCGGTCTGTCATATGGCATGGGCCTGGAGAAGGCACCTGAAGATGATGACTTGGTCATAGAACAAAACGGTATAAAGTTGATTGTTGACTCCTATAGCATCAACCATTTGGAAGGCGCGAATGTCGACTACGTTGAGAGTCTGGCTGGTTCCGGATTCAAGATAAACAATCCCAACGTTAAAAAATCCTGTTCATGTGGAAGTTCGTTCAGCACATAAACGATAATTTTAAATAGCACTTATTCTTACACAAAAACATAAGATGGTCGTTGCGGAGAAACAGTACTGACAACCACACACGATACGACTAATCTCTTGACCATCTTATTCTAATTTTATATATAAGCGATTTTACAAAAAATCATTGAAGCACAAGGAAAAGGTTAACAAACTACGAAGGCTGTATACCGAACTGTCAGAACCGTTAAAGCGTTCAGTGCCAGAGATATGTGCAGACATAGGAATCAGCAGAACGTCGTTCTATGATTGGAAAAAGAGACTTGACGAATACTATCCACAGACCATCATTCCGAACGAACCTGGAAAAACCATATTTATACCCATGAAATTGGATTCAAAGGAACCTGTCAATACTTACAATAACTTTATCCAAATACCTTCAATTGAAAGGTATGCAAAGCAGTGCAAACTTAACCGAAAGAACCCAGCCCTTTCGCACTTGTTCAGAATATGCAATGCAGCCAACAAGACACCGGACGAGATTACGGTGGATCTAAACGCAGCAAAGGAGGCTTTCATGGATTTTGATGATCTTTACCACAAGGACAACCAGACATTGACCAATGAGAGATACAGAAAGACACTTCGTTCCTTCTTACAATTTTCGGGCATCAACATACCCAACAAAGATCCTCTGATAGGAGGGGGTAGCGACTCACAGGGTGATTACGCTACTGTCAGTTTGACGCCTAATCAGGTACAACAGGTGGCAGGCTATGTGGGCGACAAACTGGGGGAAAACTATGAAGATTTATTCAGGATACATCATGAGATCTTTCCAAGACCGGCAACGTTGCATTCTTGGATACCGACACTGGACTTAAAGAACGTTGATGTCGATAACAAGTCGTTGACGTTCGGTCAGACGTCAGTTTTTGAGTCAAAACAACACAAGCACTACAACAAACTGGTATTGGATCCAAAGGCACTGGCTTGTCTTCAAAAGTACGTAGGAAGAAGGATTATTGACGTGCCGTTCAGGGAGTTCATAACTGACTATTCAAAGGTGTTAAAGGATGCGTATTACAGCATAGGAAAGATCAATGCAGGCCAAAAGTATCCAAAAGGTATGGAAGGATGGCTTTGGCAGAACAAGCCGATATACTCCATAAGACATTCGGCAGCGGTTCAATGGATTAACAGAACCTCGTTTGATGTAAATCTTGTAGCCACAATGGGATGGGAGAAGCCAGACACTTTGACCAAGTATTATGCCCGAATCTCGACCAATAACATTATGGAGAAGGGAATTTGTTACTACTGTGCTCCACCCAGCGTGACTGGAGACATGCCTGTATTCTGTGCTGCACCGCATGCGCTAGCTTATATACATGGTATGCGAAGGACTAGATGATGACACAACAAGGACACTGCTGCACGGAATGCTGTGACAATACAGAACATGAACACTACTATAAAAAAGAAAATATTATAAGTGGGAAGGCAGATGTAGAAAGCAATGGTAGTTAAAAAAAAATCCAAGCATTCTAAAAAATGTAGAGATTGTAAATGTAATTTAAAGTATAAATATGAAACGGTTGTCTGTTTTCACTGCTATCTAAAGGCAACAAGAAAAGGTAAAAAATGAGTTTTGAAGTCTGTAAGAAATGTGACCACGGTATGGGAATGCATGGTTGTGTGGAGAATGTGGGCTACTGTATGGATGGAAATGGTGACTGGTGCGATTGCACGGAAAAAGGTTTGACCTACGAGCAAGAGTTAAAACTGCTCAGGTAGTTATCTATATATATTAGGTAAATTGTCTGTATCATAAGGCAGAAGTCTGGTTCTTATCTAATGGGAATCCTAGGACGAAATTAGAGTCAGCCAAGACACTGTCCTTTAAGGTTTAAAAAATGGGAAAAAAATACAACCTCCGAACAAACCCTTGGCAACAGGATTTTCGATTAATAAATTACAATGACAATACTGAGAAGGGTGTGTGTTATTATGAGACAAAACAGGTCTGGATTACGCTTCACACACACGAATCAATGTCAGACATAATCTCAACAATCATACATGAATCCATCCATAATGCGTTGGCACTCGACGTCGAAAAAACAGACAAACGTGAAATGAATATGAGTGAGACAATGGACATCGAACAAGAGCATACTTTGTTAAAGAGATTATTATGGTTCTATAATGACTGGGTTTGACCTGAATAAATTTTAACTTTATATAGCAGTATTTTTAAAGCAGATCTATGAAGTTAATGTATTCGGTTTTAATTGCAGTGTCAGTTCTAATCGCGGTACCATATACGCTCTCAGCCGATGCTTTAGAGATGAAGTATGTTCCGTTCTGGTGGTCGATAGATCCTCAGACTGGCGAAGAAGTGTATACCGATTATTTCAAAGCAGCAAGTGGAGTTCAACAGGAACATAACGCCTACTTAGCAGCAACTGCTATAAAACAGATACCATCAACTTTAAACCCTTCTATCATGTTAGAGGTTGAACGCCTCGACATGGTAGAGGTGATTACTTGGGAAATGCGTAACATTACTGTCAGAGAGTCAGTAAACGATCACGGACCGTTTGCAAACCCAGATTACAACATTAGAGAACTTGTAGCAACATCAACTTGGGTTCCAATTGAGGTACCTGAATTACCAGTAGAAGATGTTTTGGAAGTAATTCCAGAGGTTGTGACTGAGATCACAGAGATTCCAGAGATCACACCAGAAGTTGTACCTGAGATCACAGAGGATGTCACACCAGTGACACCGCAAAGAGAAGCCAACGGAAAGGCTAATACACACTGGGATCAAGAAGAACAATACTTAACAGGTCACTCAGATATGTCTCCACAGGAACTTAAAGATATAAAAAAGAAACATGAAGCCTGGAAGGCATATGATGTTCTAAGTTCAATGTATCCAAGTATATATCCAGCATATGTTCATCATCATAACGATGTATCTGAAGATATAGTAGAGGATATGGCAATAGTAGTGCCTTTGGAGCCGTTGAACTGATATGGCTGAAGCATTTGTTCTAATCAACGTAGCATTGGGTAAGGAAGAGGAGGTATTAGAAACACTGAGAGGTATAGAGGGAATAAGCCTAGTCAGTGGTGTGTTTGGTGCATATGATATCGTAACCAAGGTACAAGCAAATGAATTACTAATTATGAGATCAATTATCACTGACAAGATAAGAAAGATTGAACATATACGTTCTACACTTGCTCTCATGATTATCGCTGAGCAGTCTGACGATTAATAAGATAGTCTTCTATTTATACAAGTTATATAATTGATATAATATGACATCTAAAAGAATGAGTGTTTCACTCGATGAAGAAGATTACAACTGGTGTAAAAGGAATTGTCTTTCATTGTCTTCCTTACTCCATTGGGCAGTTGCACAAAAACGAGGTGTGGCAACATGACCTACTTTAACTCACCAGAGGCATTGAGAGATTGGTTTAAAAAGTACCGTGAATACATGGCAAAGCCAACAGAGGAAGAGGACTGATATAATGGATGTAGAAATAGCACCAGCAGGAACAAACATAACAGGCATGTATAGGAAGTGTCAAAAGTTGGATGGTACGTGCAACACCCTGGTATCATGTCCATACATGATGTGCAGTGAGCATTGGATAGCAAAGGCAATGTCAGATAACAGTTTGATGAAGGAAGTAAAACGTTAACTTTATATAGTACTGTATTTCTAAACTTCATATGGTTACCAAAGTAAAACCAAAGGCTAAGGCTAAAAAGAAAAAGGTTGTCAAAAAGAAACCTAAGAAATTAGCAAAGTCCAAAGTCGTAAAGACAAAGGCTAAACCAAAGGTCAAGAAACCAAAGGTTAAGAAAGCAAAAGCAAAACCTAAAGTAAAGAAAGCAAAGTCTGTAGTCAAATTCTTCTGATACATAGATCTTACTTTATGCTATTTTTTTTATCTATTTTGGGACCCCTTAAAGGGGGTCAAGAGTTTTTCAAAATTTTTTGGCTAGAACGGTAGTGTAAACGCAGGCACTAAGCACGGACACTGTCGTCACTGTTAGGACGTGTATTATGGACTTCCCGAACTATTAAAATGATTCAGGAGTTTTGCAAAACCTTCTAAAATAGGCTATAACGATCCGTGGACTTTACGTTTTTTTGATTTTTTTGCTGCCCTCCACCTCTATAAGGGGGGTATACAGTCACGATATAGTAATGGTTTAGTAATACTATACTTAATCTATCAATAAGTTAAGTATTAGTTATAGATTATACTGAAAGGTTCAAAAAATTTTTATTGATACTTGTAGTACTAATAATAATTATTTATTTAGATAGTTTAATTATAAAGGGACGGGAAAAGAGGATATTTAGTCTTTTACTCTATTACAAACAGAAAAAGTCAAATATTAACTTTATATACTAGGAATATGCGTTTGAAGAGTATTGGCATTAATAGAAATTATGGCATCGGCCTTCACACAGTATAGAGCTGGCACTGTGTATGCAATCCAGTCTGGAGATTTTGATGCTGCCATAGTATTTTTACGCGCCATGGTAGCAATGCTCCCATTGGTCCATCGTCCCACTTTACCACCTATACCAATCGCTGGTGACATCAGAGCAGATCTAACCAACAAAGCAGCCAAGTGGAGATGGGTTACTGATTCATGCTATATGGTAGAAGAGTCTATCTCCAAATGGATACATACGAATTTAGCAAGGATTAGTATGTAGTAATGGTTGAAGATGATATAGAGGCTTTACCACCATTACCCTATGAAGAGATACAGCCAGAGCACAACATGCCTGACATGGGTTCTGACGAATCAGAGATTGTCAAGCCAGAAGACTGGGAGAAGTTTGACATGGATATTATCACTGATGAGGGGGTTGCCCAAACTAGGGGAGGAGGAGCATTTGATGGCTCAAAGATCACTACATTCAAATGGGAGGATAAAAGGTATGCCGTGCCACAAAGGTGGTATTGGGGTAATATCGTCAAAAGGATGCTTAACCATAATAAAGCCCATGGCTTCACTGGCTGTGTGCTTATAGGAATGTCCGGATCGGGAAAGACTACCTTGACAAATACCATCCTGCACAAGATACATGAGTATGGTGAGAACTATGTATTCAAGTGGTTCAACGGTCACCAGTTGACAGAATTGGATAAGCACATAGACAAGTTACAAGTTGGAGTTCCACACGTAATGGTATTCGATGACGCATCATACACAATGGAGGATGCAACCAAATCCCAAATGGCAGTACTTGCAAATGCCCTTACCACCATCAGACACAAAGTAAAATCCAAGGTTATCATTATATTCAATATTCACTATAGTCGTGCTACGAAGAAATTTTTTAGAAATCAGCACTTTACGTTCCTTACCTCCGTAACCACTGAAGAGTTGGGTAATCTCAAAGATCTCTTCCAGGACAAAATGCCAGTCGTAAGACAGTTTGGTAAGAAATATCGTCAGATGGCTCTAAATGGATCTTTTTACGTTCCTTTGGACTATTACACTGGAAAGTCCGCAAAGTACAATATCAACGAACCTTTCAGAATAGGACTTGTTTCAGAGATTACGGACCTCCATTTCTTTCTTTACCCAAGACAGTCGTGTGAAATATGTAGGCCCGGAGCCCCCCCTAAATTGGAAGTTAAGACCGTAAAGCAGGTCAAGTCCATGTTGAAGAAATATAAGAACCAGACAGCACTTATGACGACTTTGGCATTTTGGTGTAAAACACATAATCTGGGCCCAGTTGACCCATTAGAGCATGCACACAAGTCATATTGGAATTTCTTTGAAAAGGTGTCAAAAGACGTAAAAGCACCATGGCAGCAGATATTGAACGAATTGAGGGACGAGTCACCCAGAAGGACCCGTATGTCCAAAGGTACACAATTGGCCAAGAATGTTGATGCATTTGGCGAAGTGA
>Ga0302127_10000834_pt1 | contig 17595 bp, 8 predicted proteins | sample CB4_SCM_MG_FD_204452 | JGI IMG/M metagenome (GOLD analysis project Ga0302127, IMG submission 204452) | Marine microbial communities from Western Arctic Ocean, Canada - CB4_SCM | ecosystem: Environmental > Aquatic > Marine > Oceanic | place: Canada: Western Arctic Ocean | collected 2017-09-24
GCTCTTTCACTCTCTCTCTCGCTCTTCTTAAAATCTTCTTTTTCTTTTTTCATCTCACTCTCTCTCTCTTCTCTTTCTCTCTCTCTCTCGCTTTACAATGTCATCTCGTTCGTACTTTTTTTACTCTTGCTTAGCTCTTTTTCTCGCTTTCATTTCGCTCAACTTTTGGGCCATCATGAAGGACAACTCGATCGCTTGGCTCGCGTTCAAGCGCGGGTCGCAGTGGGTTAAATAACGCAACTCTAAGTCCGTCTGGGAGACGCTCGCGTTGCCGGAACCTCCCGTGCATTCGGTGACGTTTTGGCCAGTCATTTCTAAGTGGACGCCGCCCGGGTGCGTTCCCATTTTTTCGTGCACTTCGAAAAAGGCCATGACTTCTTCGAGGATAGATTCGAACGGTCTCGTTTTGAAGCCGTTGTCGGTTTTGATGGTATTGCCGTGCATGGGGTCGGCGACCCACAAGACGTTCAAGTTCGCATCTTCGATGGCGGTGATGAGTCGGGGGAGGTGTTCTCTTAACGCCTTGGCGCCCATTCTCGAGACGAGCGTGATTCTACCCGGAATGTTGTCCGGATTCAAGTGTTTCACTAAAGAAACGACGCCGTCGCCGTCGGATTTGTCGGAAATTTTGATACCAATTGGGTTGGAAATGCCTCTAAAGTATTCCATGTGCGCACCTTCCGGTTGGCGGGTGCGTTCGCCGCACCATAAGAAGTGCGCCGAGCAGCCGTAGAAATCATTCGTCGTCGAATCCAATCGAGTCAAGGATTCTTCGTAGCCCAAGTGCAAGGCTTCGTGCGCGGTGTAGAAATCGGTCGAATTCATCACCGAATGGTTCTCATCGATCCCGCACGCGTGCATGAACTCGATGGCTCTGTCCACGTCCGCGGCAAGCTTTTCGTACTGCGCGGATTTCGGCGAGCCTTGCATAAACTCCAAGTTCCACTTGCTGACTCTTTGCATCGCCGCGTAGCCGCCGTTGGAGAACGCTCGCAACAAGTTCAACGTAGACACGGATTGGTCGTACGCTTTGATCAATCTGCTCGGGTCCGGTCTTCTCGCTTCCGGAGTAAACTCGCACGAGTTAATGTTATCCCCTCTGTAGGACGGCAAAGATACGCCGTCGATGGTTTCCAAATCCTCCGACCTCGGCTTGGCGAATTGCCCAGCCATTCTCCCCAACTTCACCACCGGCATACCAGCCCCGTACATCAAAACCACCGCCATCTGCAGCAAAACTCTGTATGTATCTCTCACGTTATCCGCTCTAAACTCTTTAAACGACTCCGCGCAATCGCCGCCGAATAACACAAACGCGTTTCCGTTCGCCGCGTTGGCCAACTGGCTTTGCAACTTTCTCGACTCCCCGGCGAAGACCAGCGGCGGTAAATCTTCCATGTGCCTCAAAGCCGCATCGATTTCCGACTGATCCGTGTAGTTCGGCTGTTGTAACGCCTCTCTCGCTCTGTACGAAGACGGTGTCCAATCTTTCAAGTTTGCGCCCGTGGCGGATATTTTTCGCGTTCGGCGTTCCGCGATCTCGGAGAGGTTGCTAAGGTCGAAAGACGGCGATTTCGACGGCGGGTCAGAAATCGCTCGAGATCTGTTTTTTTATTACATCACGCGAGTTAAAAGAAGAAGAAGTTAAAGAAGATGTCGTCGTCAGCGTGTGCGCGAAAGAAGCGCGAAAGAGAACGAAAAAGAGAGAGGGATGATCTTTGCATCGAAAGAGAAGGAAAGAGAGTTGACTCTCAATACTATTAATCTCCGTGTTGTCCGCTTTATTATCCCTCGAAAAAAGAACACGGAAAGCTTTCTCAAAGTCACGCGCGGAGGCGGCGGCGGCTTTACCACGAAGTAAAACGAGGCGACGATGACGCAGTAAAACGCGAAAACTCGAGCAGGAGGAGGAGAGAAGACCGAGCCACAGAGAATGGTCGTCGTTTACGTCGTAAACCCACAAACCATCATCATCTTTTGGTGGAGCCGTCAAAAACCTACGAAAATTCTTCCAATTATTGTCTCGCGTACCTGATGATGCTTCGATGATTACGATGCCGCGCCGTGTTGATGTTCTTCTTATTATATGATCTAGTGTTTTTTCTTGCTATTAAAGATGATGTCGACGCGCTCGTCCTCTGACTCCCTCGCGGCGCGTTTTTCACGTTGTGTAACGCCACCGCGTGCGTAGAGAGGACGTTCATCGTGTGCGCTTCTTCTTTATGCAGAAAAAGAACAACACTCGCCGAGAAAAAGAGCTTTAAAGAAGGAGCTTTTTGACTCTTCTTTTCCTCTTCAGTCTGAAAAAGTGTTCCTTTTGGGGTTTTTTTGGGCGAAAAGAGCGCCGTGTCGAATGGCCCCAGAGACCCGAGGAGCCACACGTAACGCGGAAAAATCGAAAAAATCTCACAAGAAAAGCAGAGAAAAGCAGAGAAAAACTCCTGCATAAAAAGTAAAGCGTATCTTCTCTCTCGCGTCGTTTATATTCTACGAGACTCTCGCATATATATATCTATATATATAATCACGTCTCACGTCTGAGAGCAGAGAGAATACCACCAGTCATTCGCGCTTGCAGAACGAAGACTTGAGATATAATATAAGTCTCTTTTGATTCTCGCTTTTGCGCTTTTGCAGAAAGAGTGGGATATAATTTTATTCTCGCGACGATGAGGACCGTTACCTGCGTCGATAATCATCTTCCTCCGAATGTGTTCTCTTCTTCTTCTTCTTCCTCTCGAAAAGGAGCGAGAAACAACAACCGTGGAAGAACAAAAGTCGCGACGACTTTGACGAGAGCGTCCTCGTCTTCTCTGAGAGGTATTGATTTCTTCTTCTTCTTTATTGCGATCTGCTTTTTTAAACGGACGAGACAAAGAACCTGCCTGCGCCTGTCTGTTTTTAACTCCCAAGCGACGTTTCGTTTAAAAAATTTTGTCTGTTGTTTGAAAAAAAACTCAAAAAAATATTCCTCTCTCTCTGTTTTGAATAAACTAAAAACGCACTTTTCAGACGAAACGACGATGAATAAGATCGGCAAAATGTCCGAAAACGTCGCCTTGAACTCCCAGTTTAATAATTCTTTGGGAATATCGAACAAAAACGACGGCGATGTGGTCATTCAGGACGATTTAACGGAAATGTTGTCCATCGTCCCGGAGGACGTGCGCGAGAAGATTTCGAAGCACGCGCACCGGTCGAAACTTTTAGAGATCGTTTTGGATTTAGGACGGCAACCGGAGGCGAGATTTAGCGGGATGGAAGATGTGAAGAAACAAAGCGAGACTTTGAGAGATGATGTGGTGACGCAGGAAGAGTTGGATCACGCGGAACGAGTGGTTGGAGAGTTTGGTGGGGACAACCGCGCGGGCGTGACCGGGACGTTGCATAGGATTTCGTGCATACGGAATCGAAGCGGGAAGATTATTGGTTTGACCTGTCGAGTTGGTAGAGCGGTGACTGGGCACGTGGATATGATTGCGGACGTGTTGAACAGAGACAACGGTGAGTCTGTGTTGTTTCTCGGAAAACCAGGGGTTGGGAAAACAACCGTCATTCGCGAGATTGCGAGAGTGTTATCGGACGATTTGCAAAAACGGGTGGTGATTATCGACACGTCCAACGAGATTGGTGGTGATGGGGACATTCCACACCCAGCTATTGGAAGCGCACGACGGATGCAAGTGCCGAATCCAAGCGAACAACACAAGGTTATGATCGAAGCGGTGGAAAATCACACGCCGGAGATTATTATTGTCGATGAAATCGGCACGGAGATGGAAGCTTTGGCGTGTCGAACGATTGCGGAAAGAGGCGTGCAGTTGATCGGTACCGCCCACGGACGACTTTTGGAAAATTTAATCAAAAACCCAACATTATCGGATCTGGTTGGTGGCGTGACCACTGTGACGTTAGGTGACGATGAGGCACGATCTCGCGGGTGTCAGAAAACCATCTCGGAAAGAGCCGCGCCGGCGATGTTTCCAATCGTCGTCGAGATGCACGCGAGGAGCATGTGGGTCGAACACGACGTGGAGGTTTCCGTGGACGACATTTTGGTCGGGAATAGACCAGTGGTGAATTTAAGAACTCGGGACGAAGAGAAGCGAGTGCAAGTGTTTCCGTGCGTGTACGATATGGATTTGGTCGCGAACGAAAGCTTGGATGAGCAGGAAAGTAGTAGTAACGGCAACTTTCGCGCGAATCCGCAACCCGGGTTCGCGGTGTCGAAAACGACCAGCGGTCGAGACGTGAGCGAGTTGACGCGAATCGGAGAGTATAATAATAATAACAGTAGAAGCAATAATAACAGGCGAGGCGGCAGCAGCACTAATAGTAGGTACGGCGGCGGTACTTCCATCGACGATCCGTACGCTTGGGCGCAGAGTTTAGGACAAATCCCAGATAAAGACGCGCTCAACGCCTTGCTGTTTGAGAATAATACAATGAATGGAAAGAAACAAAAGAAAATAAAAAAGAATTTGGGTGCAAGATAATAACCAATATATAATACGACGATGAGAGATACTGTACATAAATATAAGTGTTTGTATATATAGCGATTATTTTAGCAAGGAAACAACAGACAAAAAGAAAAACTAAAGAGAGAGTGCGTGTGTGTTTATTAGCGTATATTTATTATTTACGGATTGAGTACTTTTGTGTGTATTTTACCTTTGGTTCAATAAATGTATTACATCTCGCGCGGCGCTTTTGCCATTCTCTCCAAAATACTCTCCCCTGTTCAGGAAAGCGCTCTCTTCGTCAATCCGGTAAAAAGTAAATATAGAAATAAATATGAATCATCCTCTTCTCTTCTCTTATCCTTCGTTTATCCGCGCCCGTACGCTCGTCTGAAATCTTCCCCAGACGGTCCTGGCTGGACACCGACTTGATGCGGTCGTAAAACGACCGTCTTTTTCACGACTTTGTTTGGCGTGCGTTGGTAAACAACTGTGGGCGTCAACGTCGGCAATTCGTCAGTCACGCCGGGTATCAAGTTCTTCGATATGGACTTCCACGTTTTACCGATGAACATGGCCACAGATACTGTCGTCTTTTGCACGTTTCTGGCGGCTCTTTGCAAGTCACGGACATCTCTCGCGCCAGTGGCGTAGGAACCAACCGCTGAAACGATGACAAAAGACGCGCCAATCGTGGAGGCGGCTTTCGCGACTCGCAGAAGCGCCGGGTGAACGTTCAGCGATCTCTTGTTCTTCTTCTTGTTGTTGTTGATCTTCTTCGTCTTTTCTTTCTCTTGTTTCGCGCCATTCGTCGCGGCAATATCGATAGCTTTTTCGATTGGCTTTTTGATGTAGACCATTTGTCCAGGCGAGATCATCTTAGCAATCATGACGTCGCTTTCTGTCGCATCCTCCTCTCCCTCGTCCTCTTCCTCGTACGACGACGAAATGCCTCTGTTCGTCTCTCTGCTTTCCACTGGCGTCAAAATTGTCGAACGCTTCTTCGATTCTTGCACTGGAGTTTTGTACGACGAAACGACAGCGGAAGGTCCCGTGGCGTTCATGGAATTTTCGTTCGGCTCGTCGATGGCGATGATCGAACGTCGCACTTTCGGCTTTTGTTTCGGGTTCTCGCGACTTAACAAGGCGTTCTTCGCGCCGACGGCAACGTTCGTGATCGTCTTGAACGGGTTAAAGAAAGAAGAAGGACGCGTCATCTTGTCTCTTTTCGAACCCGCAGCTCCAGCGTTTTCTTTATCTTCTTCCATGTCGCCGTCGTTTGTAAACTTCGGCACGATCCTCGTCGGCGTGACCGTCCCTACGCCGCCGCCTCTTTGCGCTTGCCGCGCCGGCGTCGCGGATTGCTCTGACGCTCTCGCATTCGCCCCCATCCCGCGTCTCTTATTCTCCGCGCTCACCCAATTCGCTCTGCCATTCGCGTGCGCCACTCTCTCGCTTTCCAATCTCTGTCTCTCTCTCTCCGCGGCGCGACTCGCGCCTTCTCGCACTCTTCGTAAACTCTCCTCCTCCGCTCTCAATATCTCCGCCTCTCGGGCCAAAATCGTCGCTCGATCTCCGCTCGCCAGCATATCTAAAGAAAACTCCGGCGAGTCTTTATCCAACTGTCTTCTTAATTCCTCCGCCGCGTCGCGTTTCATTCGATTTTCTTTCTCCATCAAATCCCGTTCCAATCTGGACGCCGAGTCTTCGAAGGTCCCGTAGGCTTCTCGAACGAACGTGCGTGCTTTTTTGGTATAATTCTCGTTGTTCGTCGGGCTTCTTTCCGCCGCTTCCAGCATTTGATTCATCTCTTGGAGCACGTCCAGAGGTTCGTCCGGGTCGTAGTTGTTCTTGTTGTCGTATCCTTTTCCTCCTCCTCGTCCTCTGCTGTCCGTCGGAGAAGGAGAAGAAAAATTCTCGACAACATTCTTCTTCGTAGCCGTTGGGGAAACGGAAGAAAAAGAAGAAGATTTCGATTTTCGATTCGGACTCACTTTGTATTCTTCATCAAACCCGGATAAAATGGTCGAAAATGCCGCGCACTCGTTCGCGGAGTTATCCAGTATTGTCGTCGTCGTCATCCCAAAACTCTTTCAGATAGAGAGATGTTATAAATATATGTGTTTGAAAGTACGGGTTCGTCGTGTAAAGTCAAACTCTCGCTCTTTTCTCACTCTTTTGTGTTGTAACGGACCAAAAGCTGTCGATTCCAAGTTTGAAAAAAAAAATAAAAAAATTTCATTTCTAAATCCTACACCCTAAACATCATCTGTGCCTTTTTCTTTTTGGTTTAAGTTACTCTGGAGAGAGATTTGAGCGGCATAACACACTTAGTAAACGCTTTGCTTCGCGCACAACATATATATGTAAATGGCGAAGGAAAAGAATATTTTCGACAACGTGGCGTTAATCTCCGCCCTTTTGGCGTTACTCGTCGCGCAATTATTAAAACCTTTAACGCATTACGTCGGGACGAAGAAATGGAAACCACAGTTAGCGATCGGGTCTGGGGGATTTCCATCCTCTCACGCATCGTTCGTCGTCGCGCTCGCGACTGGCGCAGGGGTGGAGAGAGGCACCGCGGATACATCGTTCGCGGTGGCGGCGGTGTTAGCGATCGTGGTCATGTACGATGCGATGGGGGTGAGACGGCAGGCTGGGTACCACGCGTCGGCGATTAATAGTTTGATTTCAGGCGCGTATGGGAGCAACAGTCAGAATAGGAATAGCAGTAGCGGGAATATCGACACTACTCTCGAGTTGGAGGACGAGGAAGCGCCGACGCCGAAATCGCCGTTATTTAGCGCGGACGGGTTCGATCAGTTCATAAAGAACATACAGAATCAACCTTTGAGAGAGCACATCGGGCACACGCCGGTGCAAGTGTGCTTCGGCGGGTTGACGGGGTTAGTCATCGGTTTAGTCGTCGGCTTGAACGCACAAATCGAACATCGAGGGTTGTTTCATTCGTAAATTCATTTCTTATTGTTGTTGTACATCTATTATAAAACGCTATAAATACTAATTTTAGACTGCTACTACCACCGTATATACTACTATTTGTTGTTGTATCATCATAGCTTTTGGAGGGTTATGATGATGGTCAACAAGACGCACATGAACATGAGAAAGTATATGCAAATGATGAGCCCGCCGGCGCGTTGAGTGTGCTCGGCTTTGACCAACTCTTTCCTTCCTTCGTCTACTTGCATGGCAGTGGTGGCGCAGTTGTATTCGATGGAATCTAAAATCGTTCCTTGGTCGATGATGAGTTTGGACATGTCTTGCATGACCATCGCTAAATCGGTCACGGACTGTAAAATTTTCTTCACCTCCGTGTCTCTCTCTTCCGCTTCCAAGGACATGACGTCTTGATTCGCAAAACCTTGTCGTTGTTGCATTTGAGAACTCGTCGTACCACCTCCGTCGCTTTGCTCTAAAAAGCCACTGTGACTTCTCGCCACTCTGTTCCGAAACACGTCCTCCAAGGCGTCCACGCCTTCCGCGCCCGGTCCTCGGTCTTGCCTATTCTTCAACTCGTTCAAATACTCTTTCTGTCTCTGTCTAAACGCCTGCGACAGACGACTCAACTCCATCGCCAGCTTCCTCGTCGCGTTCTTTCTCATTTTCGTTCCTATATCGTCGAACTCGTTCGCTGTATTCGTAACCTCCGCGTCGCTCCCTAACCTCTTCAACTGCGCCTCGCACCGTTTGAACAACCTCCCGCACTCGCCCGTTAACTGCTCCACGATTTTCTCGTCGTTCACGTCGTCCACATCAAAAGTTGGCAACAAAGCTTTCTGTTGCGCTTTCTGTAACTGTTGAATTTTCGCTTTCGCTTTCCCCACGTCTCTTTGAATGTGTTCGCAAACGTCCACCCACGCCGGCGGTAATAACGACGACGACGACTGAAGCGAATCATCACCACTTTCCCCTAATCCTCTTTTCCCTCCATCATAGGTTGAAGAAGAATCAATCGCGGCTTCGAGCAATCTCGACGTCCCTTTCGTGACCTCACCATCATCGTTAGTGTTGTTCTCGTTACCAGAGTTCCTCCTCTTCCCGCTGGGAAAGGAGGAGGACAAATATTCCTCCCGGTAACTCTCGTATCGTTTCGTTTGGTTTCGAAACGTGCCTTGGAATCCCACCGGGGCGAGATTTTCTTCATCATTTTCCTCAAAATCGTGCATGTCGTTCTTCATCATATCGAGATGATCGAGATTTTCGCGATGCGATTCGCCAAAGCGCTCCCCCAAATGTCTTGTCGGAATGATTCGCGCGCGCGAGACGATATCAATTTAATGTGTATATATAGCGCAGTATGATTATGTGTGTGTGTGTGGTTTTCGAAAGTTTTGCGCTCTTCACATTTTAGGGTGTATAAAAAACCTAAATATATCTTTTTCCTTCTTTTTTTCTCAAACTTTTCAAAAAAAAGACGAAAGAGTTGCCGTTTGACTCGTTCAACCGACACAAAGAATGGCAAAGAAGAAGACGACGAAAGCTGGTGGTTTTGGTACTCACGACGACGAGAGCAGCATGAGCAAAGAGGCAAACGAGGAGAATTTTTCCTTCCACGTGGGCACTCCGGTGTGGGTGAAAGATGCGAAACACGCGTGGGTCGCCGCGTCGATTTCGAAAGTTTCCTCGAGTGACCTTTCCTCCTCCGAAGGCACATCATCATCGTTTTTTGAGTGCACGTTCGCGGAGGACGAAGACGACGGACGCAAGAATAAAAACACCAACAACGCTTTGAGCGAGGGAGGAAACGGTGGTGGTGGTAAAGGTGGTTACGGTGGTGACCTATCGTTGGCGAGCGCGCAACCGACGACGATCGTTATCATCAAAGAAAACGCGAAAGAAGATCTCGCCTTGCGAGAACGGAACACGGAAGAGGACATGGTGAAACTGAACTATCTTCACGAGGCGGGCGTTTTGCACAACTTACGAAGGCGGTACGCGAGAGATGAGATATACACGTACACCGGGCAGATTTTGATCGCGGTGAACCCGTTTCAAAAAATTCCACACTTATACGATCAAGCCATGATGGAAATGTACGGCGGCGCGGAGCAAGGCGAGTTGAGTCCGCACGTGTACGCCGTCGCCGAGGCGGCGTATAAACAGATGCTGAGCGAGGGGGAGTCTCAATCTATTTTAGTTTCCGGAGAGTCCGGGGCAGGGAAGACTGAAACCGCGAAACACATCATGCAGTACTTGGCGCACTCGGCGAAGCACGAAGACGGGACCAGCGGTGTGGAAAAGCAAGTTTTAGAGACGAATCCGTTGTTAGAGGCGTTCGGTAACGCCAAGACAGTCAGGAACGACAACTCGTCCAGGTTCGGTAAGTTTACGGAAATTTTGTTCGACGAAGAGGATAAGATTAGCGGGGCAGCCATACGGACGTATTTGTTGGAGCGCTCCAGAGTCGTACGCGTATCCGATCCGGAGAGAAACTTTCACGTGTTTTACCAAATCTTAGCCGGGGCGTCGAAAGAGGAAAAAAGTAAGTGGCGATTGGACGGTAAGACGTTTGAAGATTTTTATTACTTGAATCAATCGAAATGCGTGAAATTGGAACATATTTCCGACGTGGTCGGGTACGAGGAAACCCAAAACGCCATGGAGGTGGTCGGTATTTCGGAATCGGAAAGAGAGGACGTGTTTGGAGTCGTTTCGGGGGTGTTGCATTTAGGTAATATAGATTTCTCGCCTTCGCCAGAGGACGAAGACGCGTCCGTCGTCGCTTCAAATGCGAAAGGAAGCTTAGAAGACGCCGCGTCGGTTTTGAAAGTGGATAAAGATCGCTTAGAGAAAGCGCTGATTTCGAGACAGATTGTCACCGCGGACGGGGCGATTTTGAAACCTTTGAGCGTCTCGGACGCGAAGCACAATCGCGACTCGTTGGCGAAGATGTTGTATTCGCGTTTGTTCGATTGGCTCGTCGAAAGGATTAACCAAGCGATTGGGAATAAGAAAGAGGACGAAGAAGACGCGGAAGATGAAGAGAATATCACTGGCGACAAAAAAAGTAAAAGACGATTCATTGGCGTGCTCGATATTTACGGCTTTGAGAGCTTCAAAAAGAACTCCTTCGAACAGTTTTGCATCAACTTTGCTAACGAAAAATTGCAGCAACATTTTAACCAAAAAGTGTTTAAAATGGAACAAGAAGAGTACGAAAAAGAAGCCATCGATTGGTCGTATATTGAGTTTGTGGATAACCAGGACATTTTAGACGTCATCGAACGTAAAGTTGGCGGTATTATCAGTCTTTTAGACGAGTCGTGCATCATGACATCGACGACGTCTGAGCAATTTGCGCAAAAGCTCTTCTCCGCGTTGGACGACGAGAAACGATTTTCGAAACCAAAACGGTCGCAAATAGATTTTACGTTGAACCATTACGCCGGCGACGTGACGTACGAGAGCGAAAACTTCATCGAAAAGAACAAAGATTACGCGATTTTGGAACACACGGAAGTTTTGTCCACCTCGGAAACGAACATTTTGCGTCTCATTTTCGAGGAGAAGGAGAACGAAATCTTGAACGAAGGGAACAAACCGCCGCCGCCGCGCGCGAAGAAATCCGCCATGAAGTTCACCTCCATCGGGAACTCGTTCAAGCACCAACTCAATGATTTGATGAAAAAATTACACGGAACCGAACCGCATTTTGTTCGATGCGTGAAACCGAACCAAGCTTCCGTACCGAGCACGTTTGAGAACGCCAACATTTTGCAGCAGTTGCGCTGCGGCGGCGTCTTGGAAGCGGTGCGGATTTCCTGCGCCGGGTATCCGTCGAGGAAGCCGATCGAGTTATTTTTGACTCGATTCGGTTTATTAGCTCCCGATGAAGCCGCAAAGTTCTTTACGCCCGGGAAAGAGCGAGAGGCTTTGGAAGGTATTTTGAACGTTGCCAATTTACAAGAGTGGCAAATCGGCAAGACGAAAGTCTTCTTGCGATCGGGGCAAATGGCCGTTTTGGATACCTTGCGATCGAAAAAACTCGGGTGGGCCGCGGTTGAGATTCAAAAGCATGTCAAGCGACGCGTCGCGCAAAAGCAGTACAAACGAACGAAATCGGCGGCGGAAACTGTCAACAAATACGCCCGGGGTATGTTTGCTAGAAAAATCGTTCGGGAGATTCGCCAAACAAAGGCGGTGACTGCCATCCAAGCGTTTGTGAGAATGTCCATCGCCAAGAAGCAATTCGCGGAGACGAAAGAGGCGGCTGTAAAGATTCAAACGCTCGCGCGAGCAGTCAAAGCGAGGAAAGAGTTTTTGGAGCTCAAGGAAAGAAACTTGGCTGCAATCAAAGCGCAAAGCGTGTACCGAGGCCAATTGGCGCGCAACCGCGTCAAGGAAATCAAAAAAGAACAAAGAGACGTGGCGAAAATGTTGGAAGCGAAATCAGAGTTAGAAAAGAAATTAGAAGCCGAACGCGCGCGAGCGAAGATGTTGGAGTTACAACGCGAAGAAGAAAAAGTGAAACGCGAAGCCGAGGAGGAAGAGAAGAGGAAAAACGCCGAAAAAGAACGCGAGGAACGAGAAGCCAAGGAGAAAATCGAACGAGAAAAACAACAAGAAGAAGCGGCGTTGGCGGCGAAGAAAGCGGAGGAGGAGCTAAAAGAACTTCGAGAAAGAGCCCAGAAAGAGGAGCTTTTGCGGCAAGAAACCGAGCAAACGGTCAAGAAAGAACTCGAAGAAGCGAACAAAACGGCAGACCAGTATGAAAAAGCGTTGCGCGAAGCGTTGGAGGAAAACGAAAAACTTCGAGACCGGTTGGCGGTGGCTGAAGCCGAATTGGATTCTTTCCGAAACGGTTTGAAAACGCCCGGGACGGCTATGATGACTGATGGTCCAGGAGGTGGGAAATCGAGAGCGCGAATGATGAACGGCACGCCTTTATCTGCGAGTTCTTTGAATACGCCCATGTCCGCCGGCGGCGGCGAAATGGACCAGTCTGTGGATAAAGAGGTTCCCGATTCCACGTCGCCACAAACGATTTCGTTGAAGGAAGACCACGAAGCGTTGAGAGCTCTGTTGGGTCACGAAAGAGCGCACGAAATCTTCGCCACTCCAGACGGGTCCCCGGCTTTGGCAGTTATCGTGTTCAGATGTTTACTGAGATGGAAGGCATTTTCGTTGGAGAGAACGTCTTTGTTCGAACGCATCCTCGGAGCGTTTGAAAATTCACTCAACAGGAACGCGAAAGATGACAATAAAGCCGTGGCGTTTTGGTTAACGAACGCGTTTGCGTTGTTGCACTTGCTCCATCGAACGTTAAAGAACAGCGGGAACAGAAATAGACGAGGGGGCGTTGGGATTTTAGACCGCATCAACTCCACCATCTCTTCGAGATTAAAGAGCCCGCCGACGATGTTTAACCAGCAACCGTCCATCAGCGGCTCTTCGGATAAAGAAAACGCGGACGCGAATAAAACGCGACGAACGAGCGTTGATGGTAATGGACATGGAAACGGAGGAGGAGGAGGAGGAGAGGAATCCGTGACGGCTATATTGGGCGTGAAGCAAATCGAGGCGAAATACCCGGGCTTTCTCTTTCGCCAATCGCTTGGCATGTTTTGCGAGAAGGCATACGGTATCTTGCGCGATAACACGAAATCAATGATCTCTCCGCACTTGGGATCGTGCATTCAAGCACCGAGACAACGAACGGGCGCCATCGTCGGCGGTAAATCGAATAACGATAAAGACGGGAAGCACATGCAACTCTCTTCGCACTGGATGTCCATCCTCGAGGAGTTGGATACAATTCTCCTCGCATTTACGGAAAACAACGTTCCGAAAGCGTTGACGTCCAAGTTTTTCACTCAAATATTTTGTTTCATCAACGTCAACATGTTCAACGCGCTTTTGTTACGAAGAGAGTGCTGTTCGTTCTCCAACGGTGAATACATCGCCGCCGGTTTGAGCGAGCTCGAAAACTGGCTCACCAAGAACGCCGCCGTCGTCGGCGAAGCGCCGAAGAAAGAGTTACGGTTTATCAACCAAGCCGTTCAATTACTCGTGATTAACCAAAAACCGAGGAAAACTCTGAACGAAATAACCTTGGAGCTGTGTCCGGTGTTATCTATTCAACAGTTATACCGCATTTGTACCATGTATTGGGACGACAAATACGGCACGGAAACGGTCAACCAAGACGTCTTGAAGCAAATGAAAAATTCCATGATGGACCAGCAATCGAATAACCAACACAATTCGTTCTTACTGGACGACGATTCGAGCATTCACTTCAACGTGGAGGAGATTGCGGAAAGTTCGTTGGAAATTGCTCTCGATTTCCAATCGAAAGACGATTTACCGGAGGAGTTGGCCGAGAATGAAAAGTTTGCGTTCTTATCGACGCGATTGACAGCGGGTGGAGCCTGATACTGTTATATATAAAACGACGATTATTAAATACTGCATAGCCAATTTTTACTTACAACAAAAGGATATATATCAACTTTTTATATACATGTGTGCGTGTATAGTCTCGAACAGGACGTCTAATTGAGAGGCGATGTTATTATTAACCGAGACTTTCATATGAAATCATATTATTTTTTGTGTCTCTCTCTCAACCAGACTCTTGTATCGTGCGCGCAGGATTTCCGAGTAAGCTCCCGAACCCTTTCCTCCCTCCGCCGCTTTCCCCGGCATCCAATCCACCGCTACCACTCAACGCTAACCCTGAAAATTTCCCACTCCCACCTTCTTTCGTCCCAGCTTCGGCGTCCATGACCTCGCTCAAAGCCAACGCGAACTTGGCGGCGTCGCCGGCTCTCACGCGCATCTCCATAGACGCCTTCTCGCCGCTTTTCGTCGTGTATTGAAAAATCGTCGTTTGCAATTCCGTGTACGCTCGTCCAAAGTGTGTGGAATGGTCTAACCCTTGACTTTCGACGGCGGACGCCACTCGGAGTGGAACTTTCACCACGTTTTCCAAAAAGACAATCGAAGCGTAAATCATCGCCGCGGTGAAAGAAGTGACCACGAGAAGGCCAACTAAAGCCGCAGCTAAAACGTTCCCGGCGTTCTTTCCACACCCTATAAACGCACCGCAGTACGCTCTCTGCGAATCAGGCGTATTATAGACTAGATTGTAAAAACTTTCCTTGGTGAACAACGCGGTCGCGATGAGCCCCCAGACACCGCCGAAAAGATGGATCGGCACCGCGTCGACGACGTCATCGATTCGTCTCCTGAGCAACAAACTCGAACTCAAGCTATACACGATCCCGGCGACAATGCCGATTAACACGGCGAGTGCCGGGTGTACCAACGCGCACGATCCGGAAATGGATACCAACCCAGTCAAAATCCCATTATTCATCCTTTGCGGGGAAATTTGCTTTTTGTTTCTCGCCAAATCGAACGCGACGACGCTCAACCCGCCAAACGCCGCCGCAATCGTCGTACAAACCGCCGTTCTCGCCACGATATACCTCGAAGCGCCTTCAAATTGATCACCTCGGACATAAACTCCAACACTTCCGGTGTTAAACCCGTACCACCCGAACCACATTAAAATTGTCCCAAACATTTGAAACACCGGCGATTGCATCGGCAACTCGTTTATCTTCCCTCCAATCCCGAACCGTTCCGATCTCGGCCCGATGTACCAACACGCCACCAAAGCAGCCGTCCCACCAACCACGTGGACGACTAAACTCCCCGCGAAATCCACAACCCCAACCCCAAACAGTCTGCTCCCCGCATCTACTTTAAACGCAGACATCCACCCTTTCGACGACCACACCCAGTGCGCGACCATCGGATAAATAACCGAAACCGTCAACACCGTCAACGGAATGTACGCCTTAAAGTTCATCCTCTCCGCGACAGCTCCACTCATAATCGTCGCCGCCGTCGCGGCAAAACTCAGCGCAAACGCAAAGTGCGCGTAAAAAAACGCCGCGTCCGCTCGCAAATGGCCTTGCGATATCGACCCGGCGAAGGCGTTCTCCCCCGTGCTCGTCCTTTTCTCCATGTCTGACAGGGCGAATTCCGTGGTTCCAATGAACCCTCCCGAAGAGTCGTCTCCGTACGCGAACGCGTACCCCCACAGATAAAAACAGCACGCGGATATGCACACGTCGAAGGCGTTTTTGAATAATATGTTTTTCGTGTTTCGGATGGAGACAGAGCCGACTTCGAGGAGCATGAACCCTCCTTGCATGATGAACACCAGCGTGGTCGCCCAGAGGAGGAAAAAGACGTTCAGGTCGATTTCAGTCGATTCGAGCGTTAATAAGGTGCGACTAAAACTACTCACATCATGGTGCATCATCATCTCAAATTGTTTACGCTCTAAAATGCATGTAAATGCTCTCTGTCTCTCTGTCTGTCCAGTTAATGAGGCAGGGAAAGATATATAATATAGATATATATATGAGGGATTTTGAGGGTTTTAGGCAAGGAAAAGGGAACAGAATTTGAGAGAAATCACGTCAAAAATGTCAACCACAACAACACGATATGATGGGCGACGACGACGAAGAAGACAAAGGAGGAGGAGAACGAGGAGTGTTTACGTGTTTACACGTGGCGGAGAAACCGTCTCTGGCGAAATCTATCGCGCAGCTTTTATCGTCGTCGTCTTTGGATGATGATTGCGATGAGAGTTCGTTGGTGAACAAAAGAGGAACCGGATTAAAAACGAAGAAATCAACCGTGGGTTCGATCGATGTGCACGAGTTTTGGAGACCGTTTTTGCAGAAGACAAAGACAAAATGTTTGCACCGCTTTACCTCCGTCGCCGGGCACGTGTGCTCGATCGATTTTCCGGACAGGTTTCAAGACTGGGACCTCGATCCGAAACTGTTGTTCGATTGCAAGACGGAAAAGAAAGTCACCTCTGGGAGAATACGAGGGAGTTTAGAACGAGAAGCGAGAACGTGCGACGCGCTGGTGTTGTGGTTAGATTGCGATCGAGAAGGGGAGAACATATGTTTTGAAGTCATGGACGCGGTCGTGCCTCGCATGAGAGGAGGAGGAGGAAGTTATGAGAATGTTTACCGGGCAAAGTTTAGCGCGATATCGAAACCGAGCGTAGAAAACGCGATGAAAAATTTAACGAAACCGAATAAGAACGAAAGCGACGCGGTGGACGCGAGGCAAGAACTGGATTTGAAAATGGGCGTCGCGTTCACGCGGTTTCAGACGAAGTATTTTCAGGATAAGTTTAGCGGGTTTGATTCGAGGTGCGTGAGTTACGGGCCGTGTCAAACGCCGACGCTTGGATTTTGCGTGAAGAGACATTTGGAGATTATACGGTTCGTCCCGGAGAGTTTTTGGCGGTTAAAGTTGGATTTACCAACAGTAGCGGCGGTGAGTTTAAAACAAAGCGATGATGACGTCGTCATCGTCGACGACGACAACGGAATGGCGACGAAGACGACGAGTTACGAAATAGCCGAATGGAAGTGGCATCGCGAACGCGTTTTCGACGAATCGAGCGCGATATCTTTAGAAGCGTTGTGTTCGGATTTTCTGAAAGAGAAGGACAAGAAAGGCAAATTGGTCGGCACGATCCGTTCGAAGCAATCGAAGCGGCCTCCGCCGGGCATGAATACGGTTGAAATGTTGAAAACGTGTTCGAAAATGGGCATCGGCGCGCACCGAGCGATGCAAATCGCCGAGAGATTATACTTGGACGGGTTCATTTCCTACCCGCGAACGGAATCGTCGGCGTATCCCCCCGGGTTTGATTTCAAAAGCATCGTCGCCTCCCAAACGAGCAACGACGAGTGGGGCGACGTCGCGAAAAAGATTTTAAGTTTTTCTTCGATTCGAAAACCGTCCGGTGGACAAGACGCCGGCGATCACCCGCCGATTACGCCCGCGGGAAGATTCGGGAATCGAAAGTCCATGAGCGGCGAAATGTTTCGCGTGTATGAGCTCATATCTAGACACTTTTTAGCGACGTTACTTCCGGATTTAGTATTGGAAAACATAGAGAGCGAAATTGTGATTGCCGAAAGCGAACGGTGGAAAGCGAAAGGGGTGAAAATTCTCGATTTCGGTTGGACCGAGGCGTTGCCGAGACGAGCGCCGAAACTTAAAATAATCCCAGAAGCGTATCAATTGTCCGATAACGAGAGTAAAAATAATGAAAGCA